>Ga0315296_10003015_pt1 | contig 14222 bp, 13 predicted proteins | sample YL17G14_18_MG_FD_203921 | JGI IMG/M metagenome (GOLD analysis project Ga0315296, IMG submission 203921) | Sediment microbial communities from Yellowstone Lake, YNP, Wyoming, USA - YL17G14_18 | ecosystem: Environmental > Aquatic > Freshwater > Lake > Sediment | place: USA: Wyoming | collected... | reverse complement strand
AGTATTGGCACTTGTCTCAAAGTCTGTATGTAGATCTGTGCTACACACAAAAGTCAAAAGTCAGTCAAGGATGAGGCTTAAATACGGAGGTCAAGAAGCTAACTCGCTATACCGCTTGTTAAAGTGGGGTATCAATTATTTGCCCAGCGATCTACGTTCCTAACGTTTCAGTCGAGATAGAGCTTACCAGTCTGCTAGCGACGAGGCTGGAGGTCAAAGCCAAGACTGAGTCTGTCAACTTTGACTTGAAAGTAAAGCTGGAAGAACGTGAACGTAGGAGTCAGATGATACTTGTTGGATTTGGATTGCTCTTGACCACCAAGCCGAGCATTGTGCGGTTTGAAATAGAAGGTAAGGCAATGTTGAAAGGCAAGGATGAAGACATACGCAAGATGTTTGAGGTTGACCCTGAAACCAAGATTCCACATTTGCTTCCTCGGGTTTACCAGTATGCCTTCACGGCCATGTATCTTATGTCAACAGTCTTGAATACTCCGCCTCCGCCGCAAGACCTGCTCGGTTCCCACGTGCCAGCGGGTTCAGTTCAGGGTATCAACGTAGAAGTTGACACGGAAAAACCGGTGGCTAAGGAAGTGATTGTTGACAAAGCCGAAACTGGACAGCAAGCCAAGAATGAAGCCACAACTGCACCAAAGTAGTGCTTTCACAAGGATTAGTCTATGCACCTAAATTTTGGTCGGCATACAATTTTCCATTGAGATAGAATTGTCTGCAAAACTGTGGGTTTTCGCAATTGTCCCCTTTCTAGCGTTTGCTATCGTATCTGTCTTTGTCCTTGGTTATTCCTCTCGCGAAGGTTATACATCGCCGGCAATTGCCTTGGTTCCCCCCCATTTTCTTTCCAACTGTTGCCTTTCTAGCGATATCGCTTGGTGCGAGATATGAGGAAAGAAGTATTGCGACGAATCCTTGGCTTGAGAGTGTTGGCAGCATGGCTCAATCAAACGTATTATGCTTGGCTCTGCTACAATGATCGCAGAAGAGATCTTGGGGACAGTCTGCTATTGGGTTCTGGATTTGCGCCTTTTCTTGCTCCCGTGATTATGTACCTCTTCCGTGTATCAACAGGTAATTCTTGAAACCTTTCTAATCGGAGTTTCTATCGGTGCTGCTTCTGCAGTCATCATAGCTACTGCTTATCATCGAACACACATTAGTCCAAAAAGCGAACGCTCAGAGGGCAAGTCTCCAATAACCTTTAATAGCAAATGATTAAGTGTTAGACTCAATTGGCGGGTGAGTGGACCTCCACCCGTTCCGCAAAAATAAACCCCGGAGTAGGAGGAGAAAAGACGAAACTTGACAGTAAAGACGTAGCCTTTACGACATTTTTTGCCGCACTTTATGCATTAGGAGTGATTTTCTTAGCGCCAGTAAGCTTTGGGATCTATCAGGTCAGGTTGGCTGACGCGTTACTGCCTCTGTCTATGATTTTCGGGATTCCGAGCGCTGTTGGAATGAGCTTGGGATGCTTGGTTGCGAATACTTATGGGGGTTTAGGCATTGTCGATATCGTTGGGGGCACTGTTGCGAACTTCACCGCCTGTGCCGTGGCATGGTACTTTGGGAGAAGAGGCGGTTTGGTTCAGAGATTTCTTGCGAGTTTCGGTGAAACAATGATTCTGACGGCAATTGTGGGAAGCTACTTGTCACTGATCTTCGACGTCCCGGTCGAGCTTGGGTTGATCGGCGTGTTCATCGGGTCTGTTATAGCTGTAAACATGTTGGGTTTCACGATTGAGGAGAGTATACGTGAAAGTGGGATTAGAATGGGATACTTGAAGAAAACAGATCTGGACGAATTGGCTGGCAGATCAGGCAACCTTATGTGTGCGTGGGAGCGTGTCCAATTCTCAAATTGCGGCAGTGTTCTCGCACGCGGAAATACTCGTCTTCGAGTCGCACAATGTTGTCTCTGAGCTAAGCCTAGCATCGGTTCATATGAATCTTTCTAGTTTTGTTAATCCTATTATTTCGTCAAAGTCCAGGCCTAAAGCATCCAGAACTTGGTCGAATGTTGAGTGTAAATAGGCTATGTACTTGTCAACGTCGATTTCGTTCTTCGATGCTAATTCAGCGGGCTTGACGTGAGGATCTCTACTAATTTTGACGAAGCTTATGAGGTCACCTGCTCTCATTTCGGTTCCGTTATCTTTTAGCATTCTTGCTGCTCTGACGTGTTGGGGTGTGGTCTTCTTGTAGCTGTCTAGCTCTTCACCTAGAACTACGTTGAATGCTAGCTCGTCCATGTTTTCCCATTCTCTTCTCTTCAGCTTCATGTAGCGATCTCGGACGATTTGCGCTATGTCTTTTTTGGCGTTTTCGAAGTCGGCTGGGGTTTTTACCTTTGCTAAACGTTCTTTCATCTGGTCGAAGGCTTTCTTGATGTATGATGGAATGTGTTTTTTCTTTCCAGTTAGTCCTTTTACGTCGACTGTGCCACCTTCATAGACGCCGAGATAGTTTTTCTTGCGTGAACTGAAGACTGCGTATCTGTACACTTTGTCCACGTCGAGTCCCATTTTCAATTCGTGTTCGGTCCAGTGAACCAACTCGTCGGTTTGCTGTTTTGACGGGTTCTTGAGGAAGAGGCTGTCCGTGTCACCGTAGAGTACTTGGATGCCGAGCAGTTCGGCTTTCTTGAGTATCTGGGTTATTGAGTGTCTTCCAATGGCCGCTGTTGCTTCCGCTACGGGTGGGCAATATAGGTCGAAGCTTTCGGCTCCGAAGACTCCGTAACTTGCGTTCAGAATCACTTTGAGCGCTCCTTGGGTTATGTTGTACCAGCTACGGAGGTCAGGTGGCAGAGTTTTGTCTTTTGATTTTGTCTTGTACCATTGCACCCGAAGGTCTCGCAGTGAGCCGATCAGCAGGCTTTCTAAGGCTCGCTTTTTGGTGCAAACCCAACTGGTCGTGTCCGGAATGATGTTTTTCCTGCATTCTGGGTGTGGACACAAGATGGATTCGTAGCCCAAATTCCAGACTTTTATTATCGAGGGGTATAGGCTTGGGAAATCCATTACAGCGACGTTGAAGTGCACACCAGGCGTCGGCTCGACCACTATTGCTCCCTTGTATTTTTTGCCTTTGATGATGGCCTTTGTCGAGGTTTTGCCTTTGGCTACTAGGATGTCTGCTGGGTCTGGTATGAGCATGTTTCTTTTGCGGTGTTCGCGTTGCAGGAAGTTCCTTATCCAGCGGGATACGCCTTGGCGGCTTACGTCGTCCATTGGCATGCAGCTTATCCGTGCCAGAACTAGGATGAGCTTCATGGTTAGTTCGTCTTCGAAACTGGTGAGTTTGAATGTTATTTCGGAGTCTCGAAAGCAGTACTTGGCAAGTTCTGTGTAAGTAAGCTCACCTAATGGTCTGGCCCATCTGATTTTCTCCATGTTGATAAGGGCTTTTCCAACATCGTTGAGCGTCACGTCCCTGTAGCGGTTGCTGAAGGCATAGATCTGGATTGAGCGATTAAAGAAAAACTTGTACAGGTCAATGTGAACACCATATGCTAGAGTGCAGGAACGCTTGCCCACCTCTATGGGGATTTCGCTGCGTCTGAAGCCAAGGTTCAGCGCCCTGTGCGCCAAGTAGTGCAGGTCAAAGTCGTCTCCGTTGAAAGTCAGTACAAACGGATAGTCCCGCAGGACATCAAAGATCGCTCTTATCAGCTTGTCTTCGGCGTCGAAATACTCAACCTGCACATCTGCAGGCAAATGCTCTGCTCCTTCGCGCATGCCTTCTCTTTTCAGAAGTAGGACCTTCTGCATTCCGTCTGAACTGTAGAAGGAGACAGCCACAACTTCGTAGGCTGCTTCTCTGGGATCAGGTACCCGTGTCGGAATAGGGGCTAGAACTTCTATGTCAAGGGCTATTCGGCGAAATTTCGGCGCTGGATACTCTAGAAGCCTAGCCCATTCTTCGATGAACTCCATTTCTTCGGTTGTAGCGTCCTTGAAGATGGCTTTTATCTGCGTAACCATTTTCTCAGCTTCGTCCAGGCTTTTTGCAACGAGATTGCCATCTTTGACTTCGTAGATCATTCCGGGCGAAAGATTCCTATCGTAGATGTAAGATTGGTAATACTTGATCTTAGATTCCCAGACTTTGATGTCTTCGGGGACAACAGGAGTTTCGGCAACCTTCGGGTATTCGTATGGGATTATGTCTCTGATGCATCCCATTGGGCGTCCGCCGATCGCCAGCGGATCATTTGTTATTATCTCGGTTACTCTCACGTTCTTGTTCGATAAGGGATCAAACTTTTCCACCAGTTCGAAATGATCAAAGCCAGGATGTTTCTTTACGCCGTCCATTTTTTCGAGTTCGTAAGGTGAAAGACTGGTCAGGCAATAGGGCTTGTGGCCTGTGTTGTCAAGCCAAAAGTAGACCTTGCCTGAAACGGGCTCGTAGAGTTTGATCAAGGCTTTCTTGGCTTGGCCATCATAGCCAGCAGAAACAAAGTATGAAGGTGGAAGGTTTTCTGGGGCCAAGGGTGGGAAGGTATTTCTTGTTTTGTGCTTATTTGTTGTTGGCGTTTCTGGTTCAGTTGGTGGCGTCGCTTCCGTTTTCACTAATGGTTTGGTCTCTGTTTTGGAGAATAATTGGTCTAGACGTTGCTGTGCCATTCTTGCCCCTTGATCCTGACTAGCTTTAGGAACTAGTTGGATTAAAGTCTATTACTAGGGTTTTCTAATGTACTCGTCACGTTTCATGCCAGCTCAACAGGCAGGCGTATAGAGGTTTTCTCTCGTAGGATATGATAGAATCGAAGATCTGGAAGCCAATTGGATTCCTCTCTGTTTGGATTAAACTAGTTGGAGGAATTGGTGGAGAGACTGTTCTCTCTTATTGAAAAAAGTTGAGTGGCGGGCGGTTTGGTCGACATTTGAAATCGCTTTAGTGCTTGCGTTCTTGTTTGATGCGTTTGGCAAGTTCTCGGACATCAAGTGAGCCTATGTTTCCTCTTCCATGCTCTCTGAGAGCTATCTTCTTCACTTGCTTTTTGCGTTTCCCGATTATTGCCATGTACGGAATTTTCTGTAGTTCTGCGTTTCTGATTTTGTAGCTGATCGTTGATGGACTGATGTCTAATTCGGATCGTATTCCGTGGGGCAGCAATTTTCTGTGAATGGTTTCGGCGTATTTGATGCAGTCGTCGCTGACTGGCAATACTTCGACTTGGGTTGGCGCAAGCCATGCCGGGAAGTTGCCTTTGCAGTGCTCTGTTAGTATGGCGAAGAAACGTTCGATTGCTCCGAGTAATGCTCTGTGAATCATTATTGCTTCGTGCCCCTTTCCGTCTGTGCCTACGTAGGTGATGTTGAAGCGTTTGGGCAGGTTGAAGTCAACTAGCATAGAATCCAACGCAACCTGCATAGAGAACGAATCAATAACCAACGACCTCAACGACTTCACAGCCTACATGAGAAGAAACGGACTAGCAGAGGCAACAATCGCCTCACGAATACAGGCGCTCAAACAACTAGCAAGAATGACCAACCTAATAGAACCCGAACAAGTCAAAGAAACAATAATAGCCCAAAAATGGAAAAGCCTATCCAAACGCAGATACCTAGAAACCTACGCCTCACTCCTAAAATATCTCGGACTCAAATGGACAAAACCACACCTAAAAATCGAAACAAGAATACCATTCATACCAACAGAAACCGAACTAGACCAACTCATCGCCTCATGCGGAAAACGAACCGCCACACTCCTACAAACACTCAAAGAAACAGGCGCAAGAATATCCGAAGCCGTAAAACTCAAATGGATAGACCTCTCAACAGAACAGAAAACACTAAACATCACACCATCAAAGAACAGCAACCCCCGACTCCTACCAATATCCCCAAAACTCCTCAACATGATAAACCAACTACCACACACCCGAGAAACCATATTTGCACGAGAAATAGCAGGCTTAAGAACATCATTCGACGCACAACGCAAAACAGCCAGCCAAAAACTCCAAAACCCAAGAATACAACAAATATCCTTCCACACCTTCCGACACTGGAAAGGAACAATGGAATACCACAAAACCAAAGACATCATGCACGTAAAAGCCGTACTAGGACACAAAAACATCAACAACACCATGATATACATAAACATAGAACAAGCCATATTCCTAGCAGAAAACGACGACTTCACATGCAAAATCGCCAAAGACGCAAAAGAAGCATCACAACTAATCGAAGCAGGATTCCAATACATAACAACAACACCCGACGGACTCATGCTATTCCGAAAACGCAAGTAACCAAAAGGAGACAAGCAGAAAATGAACAAAACAGACGTAGCAGTAATCCTAACCTACCTACTCATATACGTAAGCACAAAACTGCTAACACCAACACAAGCATACCACCTAGCAAAATACTACGGAGCAATCTAACCGAGAACACTACCAAAAATCATAGCAATACCCTCATTTTTCCATTATCAGCAGATTTCATGCTCACGTCGCTTCGCTCCGCTCGCACTCGCCTATGAGGATGGAAAATACGGAACACTTATAGCTGAACCCAAGGAACTAATCAGAATTGAAAAGACGCAAAGAAGTCCGATAAGAATGGTAGAATATGTTAAGGGAAGCGAAATTGACACGTGGCATTGGTGTAAGAATTGCACACAATACCCCATGTATATCCACCAAAGATGCTCTGATAGACCGCATGCTAACCTCTGTGACCAATGCAAAGCAAAAGAAGAAGACGGAAATTGCACAACATAAAGACCTAACTTCAAATCTCAAATCTTTTCATGGTGCCAATGGAAGAGGAACTACATGGAAAGAAGCCTAATCAAGCAACATACTAGCGCAATTATTAAGGGATTCATAGCAGAAGCGAAAGCCATCAAGAATCTTCATCATAGATCAGAAAAAGGTCGATTGAGAGAACTCTTCACCTCGAAGATTCTGTCAAAGTTTCTAACAAACCAGTTTGGAATAGGAACAGGAGTGATCATTAATCAGAAGGGAGAACAGAGTGAGGAAATCGACATAATAGTCTATGACAATAGAATATTGCCTCCATTTATTGAAGAACAAAAAGTGGGTATTTATCCTGCAGAATGTGTTTTGGCATGCATTCAGGTTAGAAGCTGGATCAACAAAAACACTATTCAGAAATATGCAAAATCTGCTCGGAGTTTGTATGACGCAGTCTATAATCCTCGTTTTAGCATTTATCACGATTATCATAAAATGCGACCTTTCTACGGCCTAGTTGGATTCTACGAAAGAGGGGGCTTCAGCAAGTTAAATGAAGAGGAGATACTTAAATGGATGATGGACAACGCTAAACCTCTGCTAGGCGTATGTCTTGTTAATAGATTCTCTTGGCTAAATGTTGTAAGACCGCAAGGATCGCTAAAAATGGTTGATGAATATAACGAAGAAACCAAAGCTTTTGTTGCCGTGTTTCTCGATAATATTAGAACCTATTCTCAAATAAGATATCTGTCCCTTGCAAGTCAAAGTCATCTTGATTGGTTGAGTATTTATACGAGAGACCAAGGACCCCTTTTTTAGACTAATTGGACAACGGCAAGATCTAAATCCGACAGACCATAGGTTTTTCTTGAAGATAATAGCGTGTACACCCTTACGTCGCGCTCGCATGACGCTCGTGCTCCTAGCAACGCCAACAACACGCGCGCTAAGCCTGACCAAATCACTCTCCGCAAAGCATAAATACACTGTAAACACATTATAAATGAAGGGATGACAATGTCCTCAGAAGAAAAAAGGGTTCCATATTCTGTCTATCTCACGCCAAAAGCAGACACCATACTCAGATGCTATGTGAGAGGGTCTGGATATCTGTCTGCGAGCAGAACCGTTGAAGAAATGATCCTTGCGTTCGACTTCATATACAAGTCTGTTGCAGAACTGGGAAGAATAATGAACACGCCACTTGATCAGCAAAAGCAAGACCAACAGACACGGACTCTCTGGGCTTTATTCAGTTTGTTTTCCAGCATCCAAAATGCAACTTCCCGTCTGCAATGGGCTGAGGAACGCACGTAGATGGTGACTCAGCGCCGTGATAATCGCGTTGGACAGTATCAAGAGAAAAACAGGAGAGAAACAAGAGGAAAAGACGGAGTAGATGGCCAAAAGCTAAGTAAGACCATAACCGAAGTTGTGATAACGACTTGTCATGATTCTGGCATGATAAGGTCGTGCCAGGAGATAAGGTTGTGGTAAAGAACGGCTACCCCACCCCTACCTAGCTGGCATTCATCTACTCTCATATTTCACATCCTACCTTAAAGGATTCGCTTTTTAAGCGCGCGCTAGAAATGCGAAAATATAAGCCAACAAAACGAACTAATGTCTATTAGTGATGTTTGTGGATTACGAGGAACTAAGACCATTCGTTCTTGAAGCAATGAGAGTATTAATTAAGAATAGAAGACTAACGCTGGAACTAATCATAGACGAAACGGACTCAACTGCCCGTTCAAAAGGATTTTACAAAGATGTTAAACCCTATTTTTTTTCGGGTTACGGTAGCGGTAGCGAAAAGTATATGCCTTCTGATGATAGGGAAAAAGTGCGCCAAATTGTATGGGAGTTTATTCTTCAAGGAGTCTTAGCCATTGGACGAGATGAAGCCAATCCGAATTTTCCATTTGTGTCAATAACAGAGCATGGCAAGAAAGTTTTAGAATCTGGGGAAACGCTTCCTTATGACCCCGACGGATATCTACGGAAACTAAAAACGGACATTCCAAACTTAGACCCAATAATCGAAATGTATGTTACTGAAAGTCTCCAAGCGTATCTTAAAGGACTCATGTTTTCTTCTGCGGTTGCGTTAGGAGTTGCTTCTGAACAAGCGTTTCTTTTACTGTTAGACACGTTCACAAATGCCATAAAGGACCCCCCAACGAAAAGCAGTTTTGAAAAATTACAGGAATCAATCCGAACTAAGCACAAGTTCGATCAACTGAAGAACAAACTGATGAGCATTAGGGGGACTCTTCCCAGAGAACTGTCAGAAGATTTAGAATCCCAGTTTGACGGCACTTTCAATTTGATACGAGTAACACGAAATGATGCAGGACATCCCACAGGGAAAAAAATCGAAAGAGACGTAGCTTTTGTAAATCTACGACTTTTCATTATCTACTGCAAAAAAATATATGGGTTAATTGACTATTTCGGGAGTCACCCAATCTAGACCCTATTTGAGCGCGCGCTACCGGCACCTAGAACGCCTCAAGAATCAGCCAGCCATCCTTAAACTCCCAACGCTTCTTACGAAAACCAGACAACACAACCAAACGACGCAAAGGAACAGACTCAATACGACAACCCTGCTCACGAACACAAACAAACAACCGAACCTTAGGCAAAACCTACGGCTCCCGAAAACGCATCTTACCCTTCAAACGTGGACAAGTCTTGCCCTTACCTTTGACAAAACCAAAAGAGTCAATGAAACAGGCTGGAGCACCCAAAACCCAAACACCATCACATGGCTTACCATCACAAGGACAAATGGGAACATTGCGAACGTCATCAACAAAGCTACCGCTACCCAAACCTACCACCTACAACATCAACAAAATTCAGCAACCCAAAACCATCTAACTCATCCATAGGAAACATCTTCCTATACCTAGAATCACCAATGTCCCGTGCGATAAACACCTTACCCACATAAACCTTCTTCACCATCTCAGAATGACATGCAGGACACACAGCAACAGCCTTCACCTTCTTACCCTTCAACTTACAATTCCCACAAACACCAAAGTAAGTAACAGCATGAAAACGCTTAAGGCCGACTCGAATAGTGGCATGATGAAGTTGATAAAAAGCGGTCCCGACAGGAGTCTTGCGCTTCTCAAAAACTTTCACCAAATACCTATCCTTCGCAAATTCACGAACCTCACGACCCTTGAAACCCGAACAAGAAGCACAGTCTTCACGATTATGAACGCAATTTCGGCAAACATCAAAACCGCCCTTAACGAAGCCTAAAACATGGTAATGAGGCGACCAAACAAGAACCTTCCGAACCCTATCTTTTCGGTAGCCATGCCAAATCATACCGCCACCCAAAACGCCACGATCAAACAGAGCCTTACGGCACTTCTCCCTCAAAACTTCCTCCTTCAAACCGTGCTCCTCAAACGGAACACTAACCGTAAGGTGCTCAATTTCACCATAACCACGTTCAACCGCAACAGCCAAACGACCCACAATAGCTTGAGCCTCTCTAACAGCCCAGCCACGGATAAAACAAATCGGACAACTAGACCTGTGACACCACATATGCTGATGAGTCACAACAAGTTTCCCCGTATAATCAACCCCCTTCAAAACAACACCATTATGCCCTTCCACATTACCACAAACCCAAAAGTGCATCCATTGACCACAAGAAGGAGACGTTCTCACACCACGACCAACAGGCATAAAATTCTCGTGCCCCTTATCATCAACAGGCCAACACCAATAAGCATTATCCAAAATCTCATAATTCAAACGCAAACGCCTAGAAAAACCGTTACAAACAACACTCATGGAGCCACCCCACCAACCAAACCCAAATAGGCTTCCCGCATGGCACTACCCACCTTCAACTTCTCAACATCAAAACGCCGACACTTCCATACTTCAACGACACCACCAACCAATTTACCACCAAAACAAACAAGCTTGCCAAGCTCACCATCACAAAAACAATCCGCAAACAAACAATTAGCAAACCTATTTACATGGTCAAACTCAGCTAGAAATGCCACATCCTCTTTCTCCTCCTCCTTCTCCATCTCAGACATAAATTTCTCATAATACAAACACTCAAAACACTTCCCCATCACTCCAGACCTCTTACCCTTACGGTATGAGCATAGGACATCAGGCAAGAATACGCATGACAGACCCTTCAAACCACTCTCATCTACCAAATTCGGTCACCTCCAAAATCAGACGGCAATCCGACCAGCTTGCTACAAACCCAAGCAACACAAACACCACCAAAACAAGGCTTAAACTTTAGGCAACGCCCATGCGAATCACAATGCGATTTGTCCAGAGAGCACATACACCAAGAGTGAAAAATCTCAGGCGAACACGCACGACTAAACAAAACACGTTTGAAGTAGGGACAGACCACTAACCGCTTATCAACTATCTCACCAATAAGTGAATTGAAACTCATGCTCTAAACTAGGGTAGCAAAACATATAAGGTTAAGCTAAATTTACTGGTAAAGAAGGTTTAACACAATGGAAAAATCCGATCAGTATTGCGAAAGAATTTTCACCCTACTCGTAGCAAGCAACAATAAAATCAGATTCAACGAATTGCACAAAACACTCAACACATTGGATGTCAAAATATCCAAGCCAACTCTAATACAGCACTTACACCATCTCCATGCAAAAGGCTTCATACTGCGGAAAAAAGAAAACAAGCAAAACGTGACTTACCAAGTCAACTGGAAGAAATTCGAACAATTGAAGGAAGCCTTGGAGTTCAAGAAAGTTATCGCTCACAACTTGGAGAACGAGAAAATCTTTAAATCAATGAGTTTCGAAGACCAAATAGTTTTCGTAACTGGCATACTCACAATGGAACAAATCCTCAATCTCCAACTATATATAAACGATATTCTTGAGCCAAAAAGCAAAGCCTTACACAATCTCGGCTTTCTTCTCATCCACAGGCTTTATGACAACTACAGACGATGGCTCTTAGACACCTGCAGACAATCCAGAGAAAACAGCCAAAGGGCATTCGATTTACTAAACAAAACAAGAGAAGATTATCAAAACCTTCTGTTCGAACGTTCAGTAAAACCCGCGCGCGCGCCAACAAAAAACAATCATGACGTTCCGAGAAACCCCGACGGCACCCAATCGGTACGCAAAACCGAACAACAAAACACCGACGAAACGCCACAATAATAACGAGCAGAAGAGACTTTAATGACAAGTAATACAATCTGTCGTATGGACGGCAAAAAAAGAGTCTTCGTAATCATGCCCTTCTCAAAAACAACCAATCATACTCAAGCGTATTGGACGCGACATTTCAAATCATACTTGAAACCTCTCATAGAAAAGAACGGAGATCTTGAAGCATTTCGTTCCGAACCTCTAAGAGGCGACATCGCCAGCCAAATAATAACAGACTTGGTCAATTCTGACATCGTAGTTGCAGACCTCACCGACTATAACCCTAACGTCTTCTGGGAACTCGGAGTAAGGCAAAGCTACAAACAATGCACAATAACCATCGCAGAAACGGATACTCAGATTCCATTTCACTTCAGCCACAAAGGAATCCTATTCTATAACGGAGAACACCTAGACAATCAAGAATTTGAACAAAAGTTCCTAGCCTCATTGAAAAACTGCATAGAATCTCCCAATGATGTAGATAGCCCCGTAATTCAGGCACTGGGAGGAAGAGGAACACTTTACAGCATCATACACGCTCAGGAGAATACTAGAAGAGTACAAGCACTTCTTGCAGAAATCGGCTTAAACGAGACCGACACCAGCAAAATATATGAATGCTGTGAACGAAACAGGAAACTGAGAACTGAAAACAAAGAAGCAGAAATCTCTATGGGAAGTGTTCTATTGAGATCCTCCGCCTCAGAGTCATTGTACGTCAATAGATACCTAGACTTGGATGAGTATTTCTACAAGGTAGTTGACGCGTATTGCAAACACGTAGAAGCCATCAATCAAAGAATGGCTGAATGGACAACTCATTCTAAACCAGCTGAAGATTGGTTTCTTATAAACGAAAAGCCTTTTGACACAGCAACGGCTGATCTGAAGAAATACTTCGAAAAGCCTGGGGAATAATACATCGCAAGCGACCACCAATAGAAACCACTTATACATTTCTCCCAGCAACTATCTTGTGAAAAGAGAACCGAGCCGTTCCGCTCACGCCGATGACGCACAATCGTTACGCAAAGCCGACCAACAACAAAACAAAAACAACGGTACGCACGCAAATGACTCAACGCATACAGCGAGCCGTCATGTGCGGTGCCATCTCCTCTCGCCTCGCCCGATGGCACCTAAAAGATAAGCTCGCTCGCATTGCGCGAGCGTTAATCTAATAGTATGCTCAGACTGGCTGAGCATTCGGTCACCTCCAAGCCCCATTCCCCACTCCATTCGGGGCTTGACAGGAGACCTCAATGGGAGGCTCCTGAAGCCCAGCCATTACCCACCATTCCCATAAAGGTGTAATAAAGAATGCATCAAGCACACACCATACTGCAAACTGTGAAAAACCGAAAGAACGTATCAGAACCAGCGCGCAGAAAACAAAAAATAGAACGAATAATATAGACTGATAAACTACGAACTATCACAACTCACAGCAAAATTTCTCTTAGAAAAGAGAAAGGATAAACCACAAAGAGAATAAACAGAATGAAAATAACGCAGGCAAAAACAACTGTATAATTGTAGAACAACAAAAAAAGAACATATATAAACAACTACATGATCATCATGTAGTCAAAAAGGAGAGAAACCAAAATGGACTACAAATTGAAAATAATAGAAACAAAAGACATACCACCATTACCAACGCTCAAATGCCTAAGATGTGGGCACATATGGCAAAACAGAACCATACAACCAAAACAATGCCCACAATGCAGATCACCATACTGGAACAAGCCAAGAAAGAAGGTAGAAAAATGACAACGCCAAACACAGAAACACAGGGTAAAACCACAAATCTCATGGACAACCAACAAGAAAACAAAGAAGAAATTACTAAGGATAGTGTCAGGTTGAAGTCGAACTGTATGGTTGTGTATTGCCATTCTCTGCCTGCAGTGTCTACGATGTTGAGGTCGATTTTCGGTCCGTAGAATACGGCTTCGCCTAGCATCTCTTTGAAGGGGGTTCTCTTCTTCTTCAATGCTGTTGCTAAGGCGTCTTGGGCTAGTCGCCATTTGACTTCTGAGCCCATGTATTTCTTAGGCTGCTTTGGGTCTCTAGTCGAAAGGTATGCGTGGTACTCGTTGAAACCAAATTGTCGCAGCATGCATTCGGTGAAGTCTAGCAAGTTGAGCATTTCCTGTTCGGCTTGCTCGGGAGTGCAGAATATGTGAGCGTCGTTTTGCGTGAACCCTCTGACCCGCATCAATCCGTGCAATGTGCCTAAGGGTTCGTAGCGCGCGCTG
>Ga0315296_10003014_pt1 | contig 14222 bp, 5 predicted proteins | sample YL17G14_18_MG_FD_203921 | JGI IMG/M metagenome (GOLD analysis project Ga0315296, IMG submission 203921) | Sediment microbial communities from Yellowstone Lake, YNP, Wyoming, USA - YL17G14_18 | ecosystem: Environmental > Aquatic > Freshwater > Lake > Sediment | place: USA: Wyoming | collected... | reverse complement strand
TCTTCAAGTAGTCCAGGTTCATGGCAATCCATACCCGTTTCAGCAACCTCAGCAAACCATTATTATAGTTCTGATGGGAAGAAATATTGCCACTATAGGGTGAAAGATTCTTCCAATGTCTGGAGTAGTGTAGATTATAACTATATAACGGTGGATAGATTACCACCACAGACCATTTTCAGTCTTGGTTCTGGCACTAAGGAAGGAGACAATGGATGGTACAAATATTTAGAAGTGGAACTTGATGCTGTTGATGCGACCTCGGGAGTTGATTATACAAAATACAGAATAAATAGTGGCTCATGGCAGGATTATTATTCCTCTTTTTATGTTCCACAGGGGAAATCCCAGATGGTTTATTTTTATTCAGTTGATGTGGCTGGTAACACCGAGTCTACGAAGCAACAGGGGCCATTCAAGATTGACTATACTCCCCCAGTGAGTGAATGTTCTTTATCTGGCACTGTTGGAGAAAATGGGTGGTATGTGTCACCAGTTGGCGTTAGTTTGAGCGCACAGGATAATTTATCAGGAGTAGATTGGATAAAATATAAGATTGGGTTTTTTGGAGAAGAGAAGACTTATAGCGGTCCATTCACTTTAAGCGATGAAGGAGAACATACGGTCTATTACTGGGCTAAGGATATTGCCGGAAATGAGGAACTAGGAAGAAGCGTAGATGTTAAAATAGATGCCATGAAGCCGGATGTCCCGGTGATAGACCGAGATAAAGTTGATGACTATACTCGAGGTCATAGTATCACAATCTTCTGGAGCTCGGTTTCTGACCCCACAAGTGATGATGTGAGATATTTTGTTCAATGTGATGATAATAGTGATTTCTCTTCTCCTTATGCCCAGTCTGGTTGGATAACAGGGACATCGTATACATTTTCCGGGTTGAAAGATGAGACCAAATACTGGTATAGAGTGAAGGCAAAAGATGGTGCTGGAAATGAGAGTGGAAAAATCACTCTGACCCCATTTTTATAGTGGTAGATGGAGTCCTTCCGAAAGGAAGGAGCTGATAGACATATAGGGATAAAATATAAAACTAGTCAAAGGTTAATGAGGAGGGAATGGAGATGAAGAATAGGGGCTTAATTAAGTATTTGGGGATTATTCTGGTTGGGTGTATCTTGTTATCCTGCGGGATGAGAGTATGGGCAGAGGAGAGAGAAAAGGAAGCCGAGAAAGTAGAGATAGAGGTGCGGCAGGATGAATATGGGACAACAAAAAAGAAGTATCTTGTGACCAAAGAGGAAGGAGATAGAATTTGGGGGATGCAGAGGGTGCTTGCGAAAACTTTCGATGCAATTGAGAAAGCTTATCGGGATAAGGAGATAGATTTAGATACAGAACTGATATATAAAGTGTGGGCATTGAAGGAGCCGGAATTAGTTCCGGAGGAATATAAGCCGGAGAGTGTTACTATTGGCTATGTTTGGGCTACACGTGATGAAACAAGAATTATATCTCGTAGTGAATACAGCAAAGAGAAGCCTGACCTTAAGTATCATCAGGATTTCCTTAAGAAACTACTGAGAGAGCTACATAAAGACTGGTTAAACACAAAGAAAGAGACGCATTCAAAACTCTGGTCATCCGAGATATTCCCTTATCTGGAGGAATATATAAGGGAAAATGCAGAGAGGGAACGCGTTATGTTTGGATATGAATTTTTGTACATACCTCCCGATGATGCCTATATCATAAAAGAAATAGACTTAGACCAGATGATGTTATATAGATATGGGCCCCCTGAAGAGAGGCCTGCAAGGTTTATTCCTCCTAAACCTACAAGGATTCCGGAATGGATACATCCTTTTTTTGGGGATAAAAGGCCCTCGCCATGGGAACAGATGCTCCCATTAGTAAGATATTCCAGATACTTAAGACCTGAGACAAGAGAGAAGATTAAGCTTTATCGTTGGAAGGATCTTGCAGAAAGGCGGAAGAACCAGTTAGGGATAGGGATAGATTCGCCAGAAGAAGCAGTAGGGGGATTTTCATGGGGTATTGGCTACCCGGAGAAAGAGAAGCAAGGGGGAGCGAAGGTATATACCCCAACGATTAAGATTAAAGGAAAGATAGTAACCCCTGAGATGTTTGGAGAGGTAGAGGCCTGGGCTGCGCTGAGAGGTGATGGACGTTTAAGCTTTCCTGTAGATGAATCCGGGCAAGTAAAAGAGATAAGGAAGGAGATAATATTGGGGCCTCCCACATATGAAAAACCGTTATTTGATGAGAAAGCATTTAAAGAAGATTTTGAGAAATGGACGGAGGTGGAAGTCGATGAATTTGCGATGGATTACGAACGAGGACCGGGGAGGATAATAAGGGCATTTGAGATAGAATTAGAATTACCCTATTATATCGGGAATATCATTACCATAGGAGCACAAAATAACGGTGGGGAAAGTACATCAATAGAGCTATACGTAACCCGTTATGACAGCACAGACAAAGAGCCACCAAAGGTGAAGATAAAGAGACCAAAAGGTGGGGCAGTGCTGGGCACGCATGATACCTATGAGGGTAAAGGTGAAGAGCTGGCTGTCTTTTGTGAAGCCACAGATGATAAGGAGGTGCTTTGGGTTGAGGTATATGCTGATGGTCAGCTAGTCGGTATAGACTTTGAGGCAAATAGAAAGGCTAGAGGTGACGATTATTATAGGTTGGGGATTCCCGCCAAGATAGGCAAAAACAAGATAAAGGTTGTAGCTTATGATATAGGTAACAATACAAAGAGCGATACTATTGAGGTAATTTATTCGCCTGAGAAGAGATGAAGATGCTAAGAGAAATGAAAAGAGAGTTATCAGAATAAAAGAGGTAAAGCAGTGAGGAATAAAGCATACACTGTCATATCTATAGCGATTTTGTGTGTTTTGGTATGGTCGGGATATCTATGGGCGCTTTCGTGTAGCATAAATATCAATAATGGTGCTACATATACCATATCGAGAAGTGTAACTTTGAATCTATCAGCCAGTGGAGGCGAAGGAAATAAATATATGCGTTTTAACAACGATGGGGGTTCCTGGAGTAATTGGGAGAGTTATAACACGTCCAAATCGTGGACATTAAATGATAGCGATGGCACAAGAACTGTATATTTCGAAGTTAAGGATAGTTCATCAACACCAAATACTGATTCTGATAATGACAGTATAATTCTTGATAGAATTAATCCGGTGACTTTTGTTTATTATGATGAGGGAAAAGGCGATAATGGTTGGTATATTTACGTGTATGTTACCTTAGACCCTTATGATACAACGTCGGGAGTGAATTATACTGGGTATAAAGTTGGTGGAACCTGGAATACACATTATGGTGAGAGTGAATTTTCATTTTTTCTACCTGATGGAACTTCGCAGCAGGCAGAGTTTTATTCAGTAGATAATGCAGGGAATCAAGAGTCTCATAGATATACAGATACAAAAAATGTTGATGGCACTGAGCCAGTTACTACAATTTCTCTGTCTGGAACCGCCGGGGATAATGGATGGTATACATCAAATGTGACAGTAAGTTTAAGTGCATCAGATGCAACATCGCAGGTTAATTGGATAAAATATAAGATTGGGTTTTTTGGAGAAGAGATGACTTATAGCGGTCCATTCACTTTAAGCGATGATGGAGAATATACAGTCTATTACTGGGCTAATGATGTTGCTGGAAATGAGGAATGGCCGAAGAATAGTATAGATATAAAAATAGATAAAACAAAACCAAATACTCCCGTTATGAATGCGGAGCCGAAGTCGGGATATACCCCCGGTACCAGTAACACCATCTCTTGGAATGCTGTTTCTGACCCCACGAGTGATGATGTGAGATATTTTGTTCAATGTGATGATAATAGTGATTTCTCTTCACCTTATGCCCAGTCTGGCTGGATAACAGGGACATCATATACATTTACAAACTTGAAAGATGGAACCAAATACTGGTACAGAGTGAAGACAAAGGATGGGGCGGGAAATGTGAGTGAAAAAATCACTCTGACCCCATTTTTACATTTTTAGCTGGAGTCCTTCCGAAAGGAAGGGGCTGATAGACATATATGGATAAAAAACTGGTCAAGGATTAATGAGGAGGGAATGGAGATGAAGAATAAAGGCTTAATTAAGTATTTAGGGATTATTCTGGTTGGGTCTATCTTGTTATCTTGTGGGATGGAGTTATGGGCAGAGGAGGGAGAAAAGGAAGCCGAAAAAGTAGAGATAGAGGTACGACAGGATGAATTTGGGACAGAAAAGAAGAAGTATCTTGTGACCAAAGAGGAACGAGATAGGATTTTCCGGATGCGGGATGCAGTTAACGAAACTCTTGGTGCAATAGAGGAAGCTTATCGGAATAGGGAAATAGACCTTGATACGAAGTTAATCTGTAAAGTGAAAGCATTAGAAGAGCCTGGAAGCGTTCCCGAGAAATATAGGTCAAGTAAGTATGGAAAAGATAAGCCTGAACTTAGATATCATCAAGATGAACTTAAACGGGTTTACACAGAGGTCTTTAGTAAATGGTATGAATTAAATTTTACCACGCATAAGGAGTTAAGGCCATATCTAAAGGGAATACATTTAGAGGTCTATGGTGAAGATAGGACACATATAATTGGTGACAGGCCTGAAAATCTTTTAGTAAAGCAAGCATATATGAAAGGTGAAATTGATATAGACCAGGTATTTTTGTATCAGTTTGGCCCTCCAGAAGAGATTCCTGCAAAGTTTATTGTTCCTCCACCTACAAGTCCCCCTTTACATCCTCTTCAAAATGATAGGCAGTATGAAGATTCAAGCTTTTTACCAAGATATTCCAGATATTTAAGAGCTGAGACCAAAGAGAAGATTAAACTCTACCGCTGGAAGCGGCAAATAGAGGAAGGTAAGCATGGGTTAGGGATTGGGATAGATTCGCCGAAGGAAGCAGTAGGTGGGTATTCGTTGGGTTGGATAATGCATACTCGGGATAAAGATGGAAACAAAATTGTGGATGAGGAGAGACGAGGGGGGATGAAAGTATATACACCGACGATTAAGATTAAAGGGAGGATAGAGACACCGGAGATGTATCCGGAAGCGGAGGCATGGCTTGTGGTGGCACCTGATGGAGGTTTGAGTTTTCCTGTAGATGAATCCGGGCAAGTAAAAGAGATACGGAAAGAGATAAACCTGGGGCCAGGGAGATACGAAAAGCCGTTATTTGATGAGAAGAGATTTAAAGAATGGTTTGAGAAGTGGACGAAGGTAGAGGTTGATGAATTTACAATGGAGTACCATCGAGGTCCAGGGAAAATAATAAGGCCATTTGAAATAGAATTAGAGTTACCGTATTATCTGGCAAATGTCATTACCATAGGGGCGAGGAATAACGGTGAACAAAGCGCATCTGTAAAGCTATATGTAACCCGCTATGACAGCACAGACAAAGAGCCACCAAAGGTGAAGATAAAGGACCCAAAGGAGGGAGAAATTATAAGAATTAGAGGGGAGTATGAAACAGTAACAGTGAGTGTTAGTAAAGACGGCGTAGTTAAACAGGAAACGAGACAGAGGAGAAGAGAAATAGGCATATTCTGCGAAGCGAAGGATGATAAAAGGATACTCTGGGTTGAAGTATATGCTAATGGCGAATTCGCCGGTCGGGATTCACAGACCGACAAATACTTTAAGAGATACGATGAGAATGGGAAAACCATATATGCCGATTATTATAGAGTAGATGTACCGGCAAAAATAGGTGAAAGTGAGATAAAAGTGATTGCTTATGATATAGGCGGTAATAGGGCCACGGATAAGATGAAAGTCATAATGGTCCTTGAATCCGAGTAGTTACCTGAGAAGAGATGAAGATGCTAAGAGAAATGAAAAGGAAGGTTATCAGAATAAAAGAGGTAAAAAGTGAGGAATAAGGCGTGCACTATCATATCTATAGCGATTTTGTGTGTTCTGGTATGGTCGGGATATCTATGGGCGCTTTCGTGCAGTATAAGTATTAATAATGGTGCTACATATACTAAATCGAGAAGTGTAACTTTGAATCTATCAGCCAGTGGAGGAGAAGGAAATAAATATATGCGTTTTAACAATGATGGCGGTTCCTGGAGTAATTGGGAGAGTTATAACACGTCCAAATCGTGGACATTAAATGATAGTGATGGCACAAGAACTGTATATTTTGAAGTTAAGGATAGTTCGCCAACACCCAATGTTGGTTCCAATAGTGACAGTATAATTCTTGATAGAATTAGGCCTGTGACTTTTGTTGATTATGATGAAGGAAAAGGCGATAATGGTTGGTATATTTATGTGTATGTTACTTTAGAGCCTTATGATGCAACGTCAGGAGTGAATTATACTGGGTATAAAGTTGGTGGAACCTGGAAGACACATTATGGCGAGAGTGACTTTTCATTTTATCTTCCAGATGGAGCCTCGCAGGAGGCAGAGTTTTATTCAGTAGATAATGCGGGGAACCAGGAGTCGCATAGATATACAGATAAAAAAAATGTTGATGGCACTGAGCCAGTTACTACAATTTCTCTATCTGGAACCGCCGGGGATAATGGATGGTATACATCAAATGTGACAGTAAGTTTAAGCGCATCAGATGCAACATCAGGGGTTAAGTGGATAAAATATAAGATTGGGTATTTTGGAGAAGAGATGACTTATAGTGATGCATTCACTTTAAGTGATGATGGAGAATATACAGTTTATTACTGGGCCAGGGATATTGCTGGAAATGAGGAATGGCCGAAAAATAGCGTAAATATAAAGATAGATAAGACAATACCCGAGGCACCGATAGTAGACAAAAAGAAGATTGGAGAATACACCCCGGGTTATAGCATTACTATCTTTTGGGACTCTGTTTCTGACCCCATAAGTGATAATGTGACATATTTTGTTCAATGTGATGATAATAGTGATTTCTCTTCACCTTATGCCCAGTCTGGCTGGATAACGGGGACATCATATACATTCTATGGTTTGCAAGATGAGACCAAATACTGGTATAGAGTGAAGGCAAAGGATTGGGCGGGAAATGAGAGTGGAAAAATCACTCTGACCCCATTTTTAGTCGCTGGCAATTGGAAGATTTTGACTTAGACGAGATTAAGGCTGGAGTCCTTCCGAAAGGAAGGGGCTGATAGACATATATGGATAAAATATAAAACTGGTCAAGGATTAATGAGGAGGGAATGGAGATGAAGAATAAAGGCTTAATTAAGTATTTAGGGATTATTCTGATTGGGTCTATCTTGTTATCCTGCGGGATGAGAGTATGGGCAGAGGAGGGAGAAAAGGAATCTGAGAAGGTTGAGATAGAGGTACGAGAGGATGAATATGGGACAACAAAAAAGAAGTATCTTGTGACCAAAGAAGAGCGGGATAGGATTTGGGGGATGGAGAGGGTGCTTGCGAAAACTTTCGATGCAATCGAAAAAGCTTATCGGGATAAGGAGATAGATTTGGACACAATGCTGATGTATAAAGTGTGGGCATTGAAGGAACCGGAATTAGTTCCTGAGAAATATAAGCCGGAGAGTGTTACTATTGGCTATGTTTGGGCTACACGTGACGAAACAAGAATTATATCTCGTAGTGAATACAGCAAAGAGAAGCCGGACCTTAAATATCATCAGGGTGAACTCAAGCGACTTCTCGCAGATTTACGTAAAGACTGGTTAAACACAAAGAAAGAGACGCATTCAAAACTCTGGTCATCTGAGATATTTCCATATCTGAGAGACTATATAAGAGAAAATGCAGAGAGAGAACGCGAGAGGTTTGGATATGAATATTTGTATATAGGTCCCATAGATGCCTATATCATAAGAGAAATAGATTTAGATGAAATGATGTTATATATATACGGTCCCCCGGAAGAGAGGCCTGCAAGATTTATTCCACCTAAACGCACAAAAAAAGGTCCGATGCGTCGTGATATTATACCGCTGACGGAAGAGGAATGGATTCTTCCATTAGTAAGATACTCCAGATATCTAAGACCTGAAACGAAAGAGAAGATTAAGCTTTATCGCTGGAAGCAGTATCGCGGGAACTCGTTGGGGATTGGGATAGATTCGCCAAAAGAAGCGGTAGGGGGGTATTCATGGGGTATTGGAAGAATGGATAAAGATGGAAATTTGATTAAAGATGAGAAGCAAGGTGGCCTCAAGGTATATACCCCAACGATTAAGATTAAAGGGAAGATAGTAACCCCGGAAATGTACGAAGAAGTGCAGGCCTGGGCTGTGGTGGGACCTGACGCAGGGACTGGATGGCCCAGTGAGAGCTTTCCTGTAGATGAATCCGGGCAAGTAAAAGAGATAAAGAAAGAGATAAAATTAGGGCCTCCAGTATATGAAAAGCCAACATTTGATGAGAAGGGATTTAAAGAAGCGTTTGAGAAGTGGACAGAAAGAGGGGATGGTGGCAAGGTGGAGGTTGATGAATTTGCAATGGAGTACAAACGAGGGCCAGGGAAGATAATAAGGCCATTTGAGGTAGAATTAGAGTTACCCTATTATCTGGCAAATGTCATTACCATAGGGGCGAGGAATAATGGTGAACAAAGCACATCTGTAGAGCTATACGTAACCCGCTACGACAGCACAGACAAAGAGCCACCAAAGGTGGAGATAAAGGACCCAAAGAAGGGAGAAAGTATAGGAATTAAAGGAGAGTATGAAACAGTAACAGTGAGTGTTAGTAAAGATGGCGTAGTTAGACAAGAAACGAGACAGAGGAGAAGAGAAATAGGCATATTCTGTGAAGCGAAAGATGATAAGAGGTTACTCTGGGTTGAAGTATATGCTAATGGCGAATTCGCTGGTCGAGATTCACAAACCGACAAATACTTCGAGAGGTACGATGAGAACGGGAAGTCAATATATGCCGATTACTATAGAGTAGATGTGCCGGCAAAAATAGGTGAAAGTGACATAAGAGTGATTGCTTATGATATAGGTGGTAATAAGGCCACGGATAGGGTGAAAGTCAGAATGGTCCTTGAATCCGAGTAGTTACCCGAGAAGGGGTCAAGATGGTAGAAAAGAAAAAGTTTACAGCAGTTCTGTTTTTTCTTACTGGATTCAGCCTTTTGTTTCCAGTAGACATTTATGCTGGAGAGGATACTTTACCTCCAGTCACTTTATATGACTTTATTGAAACCTCAGGAGATAATGGCTGGTATACTTCTGTGGAAGTGACTTTGATGCCTTACGATTTTGACCAGGACCCCTCCACCCCTGCTTCTGGTGTCTATTGTACTTACTACAAGGTGGGTGGAAAGTGGTATACGGACTATGGAGAAGATGAATTTTCCTTTTATTTACCAGAAGGGAGAGGTCAAGAAGTTGAGTTCTATTCAGTAGATAATGCAGGAAACGAAGAATCACACAGATTTACTGATAAAAGGAGTGTTGACTGGACAAAGCCAAAAACAAGTTGTTCTTTATCTGGCACTCCTGGAGAGAATGGCTGGTATGTATCATCGGTTAGGGTCAGTTTAAGTGCACAGGATAATTTATCGGGAGTGGATTGGATAAAATATAAAATTGGGTTTTCTGGACAAGAAAGGATTTATACTGGTCCGTTTACCTTAAGTGATGAGGGAGAATATACAGTCTATTATTGGGCTAAGGATATTGCCGGAAATGAAGAATGGCCGAAAAATAGCGTAAATATAAAGATAGATAAGACAATACCCGAGGCACCGATAGTAGACAAAAAGAAGATTGGAGAATACACCCCGGGTTATAGCATTACTATCTTTTGGGACTCCGTTTCTGACCCCATAAGTGATAATGTGACATATTTTGTTCAATGTGATGATAATAGTGATTTTTCTTCACCTTATGCCCAGTCTGGCTGGATAACGGGGACATCATATACATTCTATGGTTTGCAAGATGAGACCAAATACTGGTATAGAGTGAAGGCAAAGGATTGGGCTGGAAATGAGAGCGCGTGGTCGGATAGTGTTTTTTCAACTCAGGATGCAACTAACCCCCGGATAATAATAACAGCCCCTGAAGACGGATTCTCTTCAGATGAATATAAGGTCACTATAGTAACTGTGACATTCAGTGATAATCTCTGCTGCTTTAGAATGACTGGGAATGTAAATGGGGATTCTGGGAAAGTTCCCAGCCTCCCCTGGAATTCTCCAGAGGATAAGGTCATTATTTCCACCTCTACTGTAGTAAATGTTGAAATTGACGAAGGGATGAATGATATAACCCTTATTGTAGAGGACAGGGCTGGTAATACTGCTTCTAAAACGATACGCGTAACATACGGAATTTATGCGAGAGGGAATTTTAAGTTTCATTATACCACTTCGCCGGGATATCCTATCAAAATCCATAGTTATGTAGGACGTGATGACCATGTAGAGAATACCGATATAGACAGAGACAGAGTCCCGGATTATGTGAAAGAGTTTGCCGGTATCTTTGAAAATGTCTGGAATTTTGAGACAGGGTTTATGGGCAGGCAGCCGATTAATGGATACTATGGTTATATGACAGGGAATCCGCGTGATTCGGAGTATAATGTGTATATTATTGGACTGCCGTCTGGGACAGGAGGTTTTGCCCGCTGGTTTGACGATGGTGCTTCTTATATTGCGGTAGATAATGACTATGCTGGGTTTTCTTCACCATCTGACCTTATGAAGGAAGTTGCCGCTCATGAGTTCTTTCATGCGATTCAATTTACCATCGATGTAGATGAGGACCTATGGTGGATGGAGGCAACGGCAGTATGGATGTCAGATGAGGTCTATGACGAGGTGAATGGTTATTTGCGGTATTTCAGAGATAAATACGATATGAGCGGTAATGTCTATTATGGGTGGTTTAAGAGGCCGGAAACCTCCTTGGACGTTTTTGATGGGTGGCACGAATATGGCAGTGTAATACTCGCCAAATATCTTTCTGAAAATTATGGTCAGGGAATCATAAAGACCATCTGGGATGGATGTGCGGGTTCAACAACACAGAGTCTGGATGCTATCCAGAATGCTTTAGGCAGTCGTGGTGGTCTTGCGGATAATTTTAAGACATTTACTTACTGGAACTATGACAAACAAAGGTATGAGGAAGGTTCTCTTTATAAAGACCACCCGACTAAAATTGAATTCTCTCATAACGATTATTTGAGTGGAGTAACAAGGCCGGGGACAATCAACCATCTTGCATCTAATTATATAGAATTTCTTCCCGACCCCAGGATTCCGACCGATGCTGAGACCACGCAGAATTTGCATATAGAATTGACTACAAGTACTTCTCTCTGGGGAGGGAAAGTATTGAAGGTGGATAGAGCAGGTAAGGTTGTTTATGGTGATGTTGCAGATTTGGCTTCCGGACACAAAGTTGATATAAAAGGGTTAGGCAGTAATTCTACAGATAAGTATAGCAAGGTTATTCTTATTCCCAGCAATACGAATACTACCGGAGCCGGGAAAGATTATGCCTATAAAGCCTTCACTTCAGCAGTTAAATATGACAGCGACCGCGTGCTGGACCCCAAGAAGTCTCTGCCCAGTCCCAAAATGGTCCAGGCTGGTATGGACAATCCTTCTCCAAAGCCTTCCTCTGATGGTGTGGATGATTTCTTTGGAAATGACGACGGGGATATCGATGCTGGTGAATCGCCCCAAATTAAAGTAACTTTAAAGAATCTTGGGAGTGTAGAGGTAGTCAATGCGACGGCAGTTATTACTCCCGATTCTGAATCCAGAGACTATATAGACTTCAGGTTTAACGAGGATTCTTATCCTGACACAATGGCTCCTTATGGTGGAACTGCTGAGGGACTGTGGGGGTATCGGGCAGATGTGGAGGCAGATACACCGTTGGGGCAGGATTTACATTGCATTCTGGATATTACTGACCAATATGGTATTAATTATGATGATAGATTTACTATTAATGACGTGGGCATTGACATTCATCCGCAATTCTCTGCGTGCTTTACAAATGATGGAAATAATCTGGGAAATGGGGAATGGGGAAATAATAATGGAAATGCTGATGCTGGAGAGTTATTAGCTGTTCCCCTTTATTTATTTAATGATGGTTATAGCAATATAAGGAGGGACGGGTACTATCAAAATATGGGTTTACATGATAAGTATAACCACTATCTGGTTGCTACTTTCAGCACCACGGACAGTTATGTCAAAAGGATATTCGATGATAGCGAAAAGTTTGATAACATTTTATTCTATTCATCGGGACGGAGTCTCGATAACTATAATTTGCTAATTCGCTCAAGCGCCGCTCCTGACTATTCCATTCCTTTTACCCTGAAAATTAGAGACGTGGTGACAGATGTTGATGGAAATAGCCATATTTATGAATGGGAAGACCAGTTTAATGTAAAAATAGTTGGTGGCGACACACTTCCGCCTCTGATTGGCGTTGGCGGTATAGATATACTAAATATCCCGGACGTGCCCATATTGAAAGAGGGAGAGAAAGTCAAGTTTACTACCGATATCTTAGATGGCAGTGATAAGGTCTCTCGAAAGGTTGACATTTTGTATCCCGATAATAGTGTTCACACAGTTAATATTGATAAGACTTCTCCAGTATGGAATGGGTATTATGAGCAAATTATTGATTACTGGCAATTACCGCTATCCACTGGTACTCTCCTGGATGGCACCTATACCATCCAGAGCCTGAAAGCAGATGATGGGTATGGAAATGTATCAAGTACGGAAATCAATAAAAATATAGAAATTGATACAGAACTTCCTGTTACCATTTTGAATGAATTGGCAAACAAATATATTTCCGGGCAGGCTGAGATAATCGGGACAGCAAAAGATGTCCATTTGAGTAGATACAGACTATATTATGCTCCCGGCGAAAATATGGACCCCGATGATACCTCTATTAACTGGACTTTGATTACCGAATCAGATTCCTCGGTAGAGAATGGAACTTTAGGAATCTGGGATACTACTCTTGTTACAGGTGGTCCATATACGCTGAAACTGTGGGCGGAAGATGAAGTTTTACATACAAACCAGGATACTTTGAATGTAATTGTAGATAACACTCCACCTGAAATTTCCAATGCTTATGCCAGTCCATTTGTCTTTACTCCTGATGATAGGGATGGTTTCCGGGATATTACAACGCTATATGGAAGTATCTCGGATAACCTTTCTCCAGAATTCACTTTTCGGGTGAAGATTGTTGAAAGGATAGAGGGCACACTTATTGCCAATCTTGCCGATGAGACGACTCAGGCAAAGAACTTTTCCTTTATCTGGGATGGTAAGAATGAAGTTGTGGAGTTTGTTCAGGATGGATTATACTATTTCAATATAACGGGAATTGACCTGGCGGGCAATGAGAGAACAGTAAATGTTCCGGTGACGAAGAACAGGGCGCCTTCAAGAATAGATTCTCCAGAAGAGGCGGGTCAGGTGGGAGATATTGTTGACATAAGTGGGTTGGCGGTAGACTATGTTGACTTTAAAAACTTTATCCTCGATTATGCAAGCGGGACCTTTGATATCTCCAATGAGGAAGAAGCGAGCTGGATGGCGATTCCTGTGCCGGTTACCAATCAGGCTAAAGCAGACCCGAACTATCCTTATTCCAATATATCAGTCATTCAATGTAATGAAGGGATATTAGCCAATTGGAATACGATTGGATTGGATGATGGTGAATATACTATTCGCTTAAAAGTTAATGATTACGCGGGAGACATACAGAAGGTTTTCAGGCATATTACGGTTAAGAATCCTCTCTATCTTTATAATGTGAGCCCAAGCAACGAGGTCTTCTCTCCCAATGGTGACGGGATTCAGGATACAGTAGTAGTAAAATATGCTCTTTCAGAGGAGGCTAATGTAGCTGTAGAAGTTCTCGATTCGAGTGGAACGATAAGGAAAAGTTATTTTACTGAGAAGAATCTACCGAAAGGTGAACACACAATTACTTGGGATGGTAAGGATAATGGCGGTGAGATAGTGGAGGATGGAAAATATGAGATTAAAATTGTGGCTGATGCTACTGCTCTTGATGGTGGAAGGAAAGAAGCAATTGAGTTGATTATTGTTAATAATTTTCAGCAGGTTCCCGATTTGACAGCCGATATTTCCTCACCGACTGAGGGAAGTGATGTGCAAACGGCTCCGGGAATTCATTATACCTGGGAAGCCGAAGGAAC
>Ga0315296_10003013_pt1 | contig 14224 bp, 19 predicted proteins | sample YL17G14_18_MG_FD_203921 | JGI IMG/M metagenome (GOLD analysis project Ga0315296, IMG submission 203921) | Sediment microbial communities from Yellowstone Lake, YNP, Wyoming, USA - YL17G14_18 | ecosystem: Environmental > Aquatic > Freshwater > Lake > Sediment | place: USA: Wyoming | collected... | reverse complement strand
GAAGCCAAAGCAATAATAAATGAAGAATATTTAAAATCAATTAAAAACCGACAAATATCTAAAAAAAACATTCAATGGAATATAAACATAATAAAATCTGCATTAAATATCAATAAAAAATTAATTGAATTAAAAAAAGAATATTCCAAATATGTTGGAGATTCAGTAGCCTATTCTCTTATTTTGAATTTAAGAAGTTTGTATATTATAGAACATATAAAAAACAAGCGAAAATGGAGTATAAGAGGACTTCTTTCTCTTATCAAAAAAATCTCCGGAAGTTTGGAGGCTTATGAAGGTTACTTAAGAGTTAAAAATGATAAAAAAACAAAGGAAGTCCTTCTTGTTGAGGAAGCAGAAAAGTTATTGAATTACACTTACAAAAAATTGACTGAACAGGAAAGATGGATAAAAAGAAAGGGTTAAAGAAAATAAAAAGCCTGGAAGAATTGCGAGAGGAACACTTACAAAAAATTGCGGGATATAAAGGGCCAAAATATACTTTAAAGCCTTACTGGGAGAAAGAAATTAAAAAGATAGAAGAAGAAATTGAAAAAGAGAAAAAGAAACTTAAAAAAGCTAAAAATCATTAATAAAGTTAATTATGATGATTTAAAAATCTAATATTAATACAGCATCTACGCAACTGGAAAAAATTAGCTTACTCGCTCGATTGACTAAGCTTAAGTCGCTTGATTGACTAAGCTTAAGCGTTTGTCCTGATACTTGTTCGCGATTGATATAAACTATTTAATGTTATCAACTAAATAAAAAATTACTGGGATTTTGTTAACTATTTAATGTTATCAAATGTGAACCAGAGGCGAAACAAATTTTGGTTTACCTGCGTAGATACTAAATATCAAAAAATTCATTTATCTGCATGCCTGGGTTCCGTGGATTGTTGATATAGCCTAAATCTTTATAATAAATAATTCCATCCAATCATATGCAGAAGGAAAGAGTTTCAATTTTTATTGATGGGAGCAACTTGTATCACAGTCTGAAAAGATACAGTATTAAAGCAAAATTTGAAGAGATAATAAATAAACTTGAGACTAAAAGAGAAATTGTGAATATTTTTTACTATACTGCCTTATTAGATAAGGAGTATGATACAGAAAGATATGAAAAACATAAGAATTTTTTAGATAAAATAAAGAAGATTCCCAAATTTAATGTTGTTCTTTGTAATCTTAAAAAAATCGTTCTTGAAGACGGAACAATTGATTATGAAATAAAAGGAGATGATGTTTATTTAGCAACAGATTTGATTAAAGGAGCTTATGAAGACTTGTATGATATTGCGATTATAGTTTCAGGAGATGAGGATTTTATTCCGCGATAAAGCTTGCTCAAAAAAATGGTAAAAAGGTAATTAATGCTTTCTTTCCTAAAAGTTCTTCTTATCTTCTAAGAAATTGCTGTGATGGGTCAATAAATCTAAGAAGAGCGCTATCATAAAAAGTAGTCCCAATATGACTCAGCCATACGGGACAGTTATTAATATTATTATGGCTTCGATCTTTAAAAATTCTTCGGTTTTCTATTCCCAATCTTTTTTCCCTCTTTACCTCTTCAACCCAACAATCACTTCTTCCCAATTTCTCCCTACTTTTCCCCCTCACTTCTTCAAATCCACTTTAATCCTTTCAACCCCCCTGCATCAGCAAGATTTGTCCTGTTGCCCCAATCAACCTGTTAGCTGTCATTCTGTATTAAACTTCTCTAACTCGGATACACTTAGACGAGTTTATCCTGCTTGTGTCTATAGTTGACTATAAAATCCTATGTTCTAATATAATCTATATCAAAAAATTTCATTTATCTGCATGCCTGGGTTCTTGACGGCTCAATGTTAGCTCCATAACAATATGTTCCGCATTCAACCTCTCCTCTTCCGGGGGAGCAAAGAGGACCGGGGTCAACAACATAAGTACCACTCACTCCACAAGCAGGAGCAGAACCTTCCCATCCAACTAGGCCGCCATAATAACCAATCTGCTCACAATAAAACATATAACCATCCCACTGACAACTTGGACACTGCCCTCCTGATTGAGTCCATTCTTTATCCTGATAACCATTACAATCATAATCAAAACTTCCGTCACCGCGGTTAGTGGTGTAGTAATTGGTCTGACCGGGATGAGCTAATTCAGCATTGGTGGTGGCCGATTCGCCATCATAGCAGTCGATATTATAAGAATATGTAGGATCTCCTAAAACATCTATTACCCTGATTTTACGTTGAAGAGAAGGAAGTGTGCTAGTTGTCATGGTACTCTCAGGCGCATAGCCATCTCCATCTATATCATGATAAAAAAGATTTCCTTTTTTAATTTCCCCATCCACTCCAATATTTCCGTTAGGAGTAATGGATTTTCCATCATTAAATACCCAAGCAGAACCAGAAGGAATGGTCATTATATACCCTGCTTCAATTGTTAAACTTCCTCCGTCAAGTCCTCCAATCCCAGAAGCTGTAACACAATTTTCATTTATGATTCTATCTGCTCCATGACCTCCTTGATTATTAATCACAGATTGACAAGAGTCTGTCCATGTTAAAGTTATAGAGTTTTGATTTTCTTCAGAATCTATTGCAGTAACATTTGTCCTGTATTCGATTGCATGGGTATCATTAACAATCCAACTAATAGACCATATTTCTATGGTTTCATTATCTTTTACAAATTCATCAATCTTCTCAAAATCTAAATTCAAAGTACTGTTATCTAATTCTGTCAGTGATGTAACATTTATAACACCATAAGGAGAATAAACATGTACTGTAAATGTCTGGTTGTGTCCTGGTAAAACATCCAAAGGATCTACAATTGCTCTTTTGAATTCTGGCAAATTCCCTCCACCGGAAGAAATACTATAATTAACAGTTCCCATGCCTGTAAATCCCATCGCTGCAAAAGGTCCTTCTGCTACTGTTGCGCCTGTGCCTGTTCCGGCTTTAATTTCATAACTATCTGCAATATCCCCAATAGATTCTTTTCCAGAACTTAATTCAAAAATAGGGGCAACTGAAATTGTCTTTAAATTATCTGTGCTTATTTCAGTTAATGCAAAAGTAAAACTTCTTTCTTCTAATTCCTGCAAAACAGTATTTTCTCTTATTGTCTCGCTATTTGTTCCATCAGAGAAAATAAAATTCATTCCTGTAAAATTCCCTTCTCCAGGATTTCTTCTTACAACAACCACAGTTACATTGCCATCTCCAATCTGGGCTCCTTTAATTTTCAGATCAAGAGTAAATTTCCCGAGTTCAATCCCTTCTGCTCCTTTCTGAATAATATTCTTAACTACCACCCAAATAATCCCTATAGCAACCAAAACCAAAAGAATTATTATTAAAGTTGCAACAATAGTTGAAAGACCCTTACTTGAATTTGGTAGAATTCGAGTCGATGGAAATGCTTGATTTCCTTTTTGATTTTTTCGTAATGAACTCGTGAACCCCTTTTTTAACATGATAATTATTGGGATTTAATATTTATAAATTTTGTTAAGATGATTGTTTAAAAGAATTAAATTGATTAACTGTGTTTTAATAAAAACTCTCATTTATCTAATATCATATTTTAATCTTCTTTCTTAGGTCTCCATGCAGGATAATTATTTCCGCCTTCTGTAGTAAGCTGAACCCATTTATTTATATTATCAGCATTTATTAATTCTGTTAAATAAAGTTGGGGGCGGTCTGTCACCTTGCTAAAATGTGTAAATAATATATATTTTCCATCTGGAGAGATTTCTGGCTCAATTTCTGTTCCAAGATCATATGTTAATCTTATAAGATTGCTACCATTTAAATCCATTAACCATAAATCAAATGGTGTCTGACTAGGATTTGCTTTATCTGATGTGAAAATAATTCCCGAACCGTCAGGCAAAAATACTGGTTGAACATCTATTGCAGGATGATTTGTTAATCTTTCCAGTTCGCTCCCGTTTGCATTCATTGTATAAATTTCCCAGTTTCCATCTTGATTTGTTCCAAAAGCAATTTTGCTTCCGTCGGGAGAGCAGCTTGGATATGCCCATGGAGTTTCTGGACCTCCAAGTTCTGAAAATAATGGGACGTAACCTGTTCCATCAGGATTGATTGAAGCAACACCCATAAATCCAGAGTCAACATAGGTAAATATAATTTTATTATTAGCACACCAATATGGAGATTTAGCAAGTTGTATATTTGGAGTTAATCTTCTTGGGTCTCTACCATCTGCATTCATAATGTAAACAGAAATATCCCTATATCCATCACCATCAACATCTTCATGATTTGTTGTGAATGCAATTTGAGAGCCATCTGGAGACCAGGCAGGCTCCCAATCCGCTTCTGGGTGAGTTGTCAATCTATTTACATTCCTGAGCTCTATTTTATTATCTTTAATTCGTTGAATAATCTCTCCTAAATAAATGTCTTGGCTATAATCAGGACTACCTCTAAACGCAATCTGACCCAAAGAGATAATTTTTTCATTTACAACAATATTTTCCAATGCTTTGTTGCTTTTTCGTCCTTCGTTATCAACAACGATAAGACCTACAGCATAATTTCCGCCTTTTTCATAAACATGGTCTATCCGAGAATATAAAGTTGTTAAATCTGTATTTCCATCCCCATCAAAATCCCAGAGATATTTTTCAAGATAACTTTTAGGGGCACGGGCATAACTCCTGCTTCCGTCAAAATTAACTTTTAATGGGGCATCTCCTTCTGTAGGCTCTGCGATAAGCCTAGCAACCGGTTTTTCTGCATTTGGGTCAACAAACTTATCCGCACATCTGTAATTAAATAAAGTACCGAATGCCATAGAGCTTGCTAGAAGATAAGGAAGACACTTTTTCCCGAGTTTTTTCATTAAATTTTCTTTATTCATCTTAATTTTTAAGTGAATTATACAAAATCTTTGATTTTAGTTTATTCATTTTCTCTGGTAAATGAATTCTTTAGTTTCATTTTCTGGTTAATATTAATTTATGTATTTATTAAGATACAAATTTATAAAAATCCCCTTATTTAAAACTTATGATTGTCTGTCTTCTTTCAAAAGAAGAAAATTTTAAAACTTCAACGGAACAATCAATCCAGTGGAATTTGTGTCTGTTGCGAGGTTGCTCCAGTTTTTCCAGTCAAACCTGTTTGCAGTCATTCTATATGAAACTTCTCTGGATTCAGTATAATTAAAACATTTTTTCAATTTCTTCTTTCACTTTTTTGAAAGTCTTTTCCTGAATAATTCCAATTTTCATAGAAATAAGCCCTTTATCAATAGAGAATATCTTATCTACTCTTATCCTACTTAATTTTAATAATTTTCCAGAGGATAAATCCTGTTTATCTATCATAATTGAATAAGGTTCGTCTTTTATTACTGTTGTTAAAGGAACCATTATGCAATCACTTGATTTTTTATTAAAAGAATCATTTGATACAATCAATGCAGGACGTAATTTTGAACTCTTTAGATCTGAAAATGGGTATTGCAGTAAAACTAAATCTCTCTGATTAACTACCATTTTTTATATAAGAATTCCATATATCATCTTCTTTATTATTCCAAACACTTTCCAAAGATTTTTCCACGAGCGTGTTTATATCCTTCAAATTTTCTTTAAATTTGTCTGATTTTTCAATAAGGATCTTTCCGTTAACTTCAAATAAAATAAGTTCATCGCCTTTTTTAATTTTCACTAGTTCCCTTATTGATTTTGGAATTGAGATTTGACCTTTATCAGAAACTTTTATTATTTTCATAATAAAGTAAGAATTTTCTTACTTATAAAACTTTCCTAAAACTTTAAAGAATATAAAATCATTTTTTCCCAACAACATCCACTTGTCTTTACTTTATGCAGTTAATCCAAAGCCAGACTTATTTTTAATGCTTTGTCTACCTTACGCAGGATATAAAAATCCAAAGAACCAGTTTTTTTGAGCAATCTTGATTTGTCTATTGTTCTCATCTGATTTAATAGAATTGTAGAATCTTTGTCTAACCCAGAATCTTCCTTTGAAATAAGCACATTTGTCGGGAATTCTTTTGAAAATATTTTTGAAGTAATTGCGGCAACTATTGTTACTGGAGAATATATATTGGATTTATCGTTTTGAATTATCAAGACAGGTCTTATCCCTCCTTGTTCGCTTCCGACAACAGGCTCTAAATTTGCTAAGAAGATATCTCCTTTTTTTATAATCATTCTACCATTCCCACTGGCTTAAATCTTCAATTGTTTCAAATTCCTTAGTTATCTTTAAATTTTCCTCTGCCATTTCTTTGCAGCCTTCAATAAGCAGTTGCTCGTGTTCTCTTTTTTGGTTTTCAAGATCACTCATCATTTTAACTATAACTTCTTCATAGGTTTCTTTGCCAGTTTTTAGTTTATCTAAAATTCTTTTTACATTCTCACTAAGCTGTATTGTTGTTACCATAATTCTATAGCACAACTATAGTTTATAAGTTTTTCCTGTTCTTGGATTTAGTGTCTGAGTGCAGATTAAAATCTAAATAATTTTTCATAATTTTTATGGTTCATCCAGTCAAGAATAATCGCTATGTTTCTTTTTTACATTTCTTCCACAAAAAGCATTTTGAGAAATATCGTTCAGAGCTTTTGTTATTTCTTTATAAAGTCTCTCGTCAATCTCTTTCAGTTCTTCGAAAGCCTCTTTAAGTTTTTCATTTGCAAAAATTACCTTGGATTCCATTCCAAGTCTCTCCTGTCCTTATATTTTTTGACAAGCTCTGGATTCCAGATATATACTACATAGCCTTCATTATCATAAGCTATTTTGTGTATGCTCTTGAGATAATCCATTATTACCTGAAAAGTCTGCCACATTACTTTTCTCGGTAGATTTTTGAACAAATCTGTTTTCTTATACCCCCCACTATTCTCATCAATAAACTTCTCAACCATCAGAACTGTTTGAAGTGTTGGAGATCTTGCAATACTTTTTGAAGTTGTTTCCATATTAATAATATCAATTGATATTATATAAACTTTCCTAAAACTTCAACGGAACAATCAATCCAGTGGAATTCGTGTCTGTTGCGAGATTGCTCCAGTTTTTCCAGTCAAATCTGTTTGCAGTCATTCTGTATGAAACTTCACCTGCGAATGACGACGCTTCGGCGTTCGCCCTCTGGCTTCCGTGGATTGTTGATATAGCCTAAATCTTTATAATAAATAATTCCATTTAATCGTATGCAAAAAGAGAGAGTCTCAATTTTCATTGATGGAAGCAATTTGTATCATAGTTTAAGAGAGTTAGGTGAAGTAAAGATTGATTTTGAAAAACTTATAAAAGAACTTTCTAAAAATAAAATTCTTATAAATGTTTTTTATTACATAGCGCCTTTAGATATTGCCTTAGATGAAAAGAAATATTGGAAACATCAAAAGTTCCTAGCTGAATTAGAAAAAATACCTAATTTTAAAGTTATTTTATGCACCCTTAGAAAGTATCTCAAAGAAAGTGGGGGTTTTGGTTTTGAAGTTAAAGGAGATGATATATTTCTTGCTAATGATATGATTGTAGGTGCTTATGAAAATCTTTATGATACCGCAATTTTGGTTTCTGGAGATGAGGATTTTATTCCAGTTATAAACACCTTAAAAAGATTGAACAAGAAAACAGAAAATGCTTTCTTTATGCAAACATCATCTAAAAAACTAAGAAAGACATGTGACAAAGTTATTAACCTAAAAAATATTCTGGATAAAATAATATTAGAAAAATGATTAGGATCCGGTATTGTCCGAAGACCATACCGGGAAAGTTATTAATATTATAATAACTTCGATCTTTAAAAATTCTTTGGTTTTCTACTTCCCCTTCAGCTCAACCTTCATTCCTGTGCTGTTTCCAATATATAAATTGCTCCAGTTTTTCCAGTCAAACCTGCTTGCAGTCATCCTGTATGAAACTTCCCCTGCGAATGACGACGCCTCGGCGTTCGCCTCCTGGCTTCCGTGGATTGTTAACAAATCTTCAGAAAGATATTTAAATTGCAAAGATAAGTTATTTATATGGGTAAAATAGGAATTAATATACTAATAGAAAGAGAAAAAAAAGGTTCTAAAATTATTTTTATAGCGTCTAGCCCAGATATAAATGTTTTTGCAGAAGGAAAAGACATAGATGAAGTAAAAGAAAAATTTATAGGGGGTGCTAAACACCACCTTGAAAACTTTCCAGAAGATAAGAGATTATTAATGAAAAAAGAAAATTTTGAGATGCCAATGATTCAAAAAATCTTTTTGTAACAATTAATAAAATTCTTCTTTTGGTATTCCGGTAATTCTTGATATTTTATTAAAAATTCCTATCGTTGTTAAAGGTAAAACAATTGTAATATGGATTTTTCCGTTTGATAAAGAAACATGGCTTCCTTTTCTGCTTTTTATCTCATAATCATGTTTTAAGAGAACTTTGATTATTTTTTCACCTTTTATTACTTTAGGAGTTTTCATTAATTTTAAAAAAGCTCAATATTTAAATATTCTTTGCATTCAGTAATTTTTTCCCCTTCAGCTCAACCTTCATCCCTGTGCTGTTTCCAATATAATAATTGCTCCAGTTTTTCCAGTCAAATCTGTTTGCAAAAGAATTTATACTATATTTTTCTTTTAAGATAATGACTTACTTGGTTTATACAACTGAAAGATTTGATAGAGAATCAAGAAAATTATCTCAGGAAGAACAAAAAAGAATTCAAAAAATATTTCTTCAGCTTAAAGAAAATCCTTATGTTGGTGATCAGTTGCAAATTAAAATATTAAGGGAAAAGAGACTTAAAGAAAAAAGAATTTATTATTTGGTTTTTGATGATTTAAGAATTGTTTTAGTTGTAGCAATAAGTGATAAGAAAACACAACAAAAAACCATTGATTATATAATAAAATATGTTAATGAATATAAAATTTATCTGCAAAAACTTATTAAAAAATAAACCTAAGCGACCCTTCTTATTCTGCCTGCTTTGATATCTTCTAAACCGTCTTTAAATTGTTTGATTAAATCCCAATCTATATCTTTTATTTCTCTAAGGAAGTTTAATTCTCTTAATATTCTTTCATATTCATCTTTCGGAATTTTTATCATTTCCATAATTAAAATCTGCCTTTTAATTATATAAACTTTTCTAAAACTTCAACGGAACAATCAATCCAGTGGAATTCGTGTCTGTTGCGAGATTGCTCCAGTTTTTCCAGTCAACCCTGTTTGCAGTCATCCTATATGAAACTTCGCCAGTCTGACTTTACACACAAATAATCAAAACCGCTCAATCTTTTCTCTAATACTCCCGATATCTTTCTCATTAATTTTAGCTAAAATCTCCTTTGATTTATTAAAAAACAAAAGAGCTTTTTCCATTATGTAATCAGAATCTTTTTTCAAAACAACCCGATCAACATAATACTGAGCAATGTTTCTGGCATCAAAAGCTTTTCTGATAACTTTCATATCTTCTTCTGAATAAAATTCGGTTAGTAATTTTTTCATAAATTCAAGAGTGCAAGAATGGATTTCACATTTAACTCCAATTTTCATGCATATAGAATATAAAGAATAATACATTGAATAATAACAAGCAGAAATTGCAGACCTTAGATTGTATTTTTTCTCCCTATTCATGGTTCCAAGCGAATCTTCTGCCATTTTTAAATACCCGTGAGCAAGATTATCATTAGTTTCAATAAGTCTTATACCATCCTTTTGCTTACAACACCATTTCAGGTTTACCATATTAAATCAACAAAATCCTCAACCCCCATTAATATAATATGATTTTTGATTATTTCTTTTATAATATGCTCATTCTTGTTAAACCCCTTTTTACTTGATTTTATAATATTTATCTTTATATTGTAAGATGTTTCCAAATCCTCGATGCTTATATCCCCTGTAACAAAAATATCTAAATCAGACCTTTCGTTCGCATTAAAATTTGCATAACTTCCAAAAATAATCAATATTCCTTCACTCTGATTTTCTAATTTTGAAAAAAGCCCTTTTAATTTATCATATTTTTTAAGAAAATTAATTTTCCTTTGAATTTCTATTAATTTAATTATCTCTTTTATATAAGGATAAAATTCATTCATATAATAATACTTGTTTTTTCCTTCATGTGTAAATTTAAGAATATCTTCTTTTTCAAGTTCATTTAGGGTGTTTGAGACTGTTTTCTGATTCATCCTAAGTTTTTTAGCGACATCCCTGCCATATATTTTCCTAGAATAATCTTTAGAAAATTCACTTAAAATATTGAACTTATTAATATTAAGTAACATATTACTCATATGAGTAATATACTATTTAAATCTTTCTCTTCAAAACCATCCCGGTACTATTCGTATCAGCCAGATTGCTCCAGTTTTTCCAGTCAAATCTGTTTGCAGTCATTCTGTAAGAAAATTATCTCTTTTTATAACCAAAAAGTTTATTGTATGTTGGATGATCAATTATGTCTAATACAAATGCAATTATTTCAATTTTTGTTTCTCCTTCTGTTAATGTGTAAAGCATTCTCCAAAAATTAGGCAACTCAACTCTAAATAAATTTATATTTCCATATTTTAATTTATATTCTTTAGGAATTTTATCTTTTGAGATTGGTTTTCCATAATGAGGATTTGCTTTTATAAATTCTATTTTCTGCTTAATTGAATTTAAAATTGTTCTCTCAGTTTTTGAAGTTGGCGCTTCTCTATTCAAGTATTCATAAACCTCTTTTGCTTCCGGAGAAAGAATTAATTTTACATCCTTCATATTTCTACACCCTTAGCAATTGCTTTTCTCAATTGGGAACCCGGGTTATGAATCCAAGTTATGCCTTTTAAGCTAACAAGAATTTTATTACTTTCTTCTAAATAATACAAAATAAGCATAAGTGTGTTATGATTTACTTGTCTTGGCAATCTTCTTTTAAGCTCTGGTATAGAAATAACAGATTCATTCATATTTTTTAAGGTGTTTTCTATCATTATTACTGTATTAAGGGTTGGCCAGTGTCTTGGTTTCTCTTGGATTTCTTGAGTCATTTTGATATCTAATAGTTATTTATTTATAATTAATAGATACAAATATACTATTTAAACTTTCCTATTTTATTTCTGTGAGCTACAGGAGGTGGATTAATCAAAGAACTATTTCAATGGCGCGATTAGTCCTGTTACATTGTTATCTTCCAAATAAAGATTGCTCCAGTTTTTCCAGTCAACCCTGTTTGCTGTGAATCTATATGAAACTTCCCCTGTTTGGCTTCCGTGGATTGTCAAGGTTTTTGCCTTTGGATTCTTCTCATACCAGACTCTTCCATCAAAGCCAGGGGTTAATATTATCTGGAGCTTTTCCCAGTTCTCTCCAAGGTCTGTTATCTGATAGAAAAGCCATAAATCACTCCCAATTTCGAGATTCTTAAAGTCAACTATATAATCGCTTTTCAACATGAGTGTTCCTGTGACTTCTTCTTTAACACCACCAGACATTGAAGCCATATATGTTGCATATTTTTTTCCATCAATATTATAAACAGGGTCAACTGTGGTTACTGTGATTTTGTTTACATTTTGTATGTTGTTGCTGTTCATGTTAAGATTACCGGAGGCGCTTATTGCTTGTGTTTCACAGGTTCCGTCATTGCTGCATGCATTAGAGTTGCCTGCGGCTGCTGCATAATCTATTGTAATAGTATTTGGCACCTGAGCATCTGTTGCTGATCCAGTAATCTCTGAAAAAGCATATGATGGTTTAGTAGATGCTCTTGCCCAAGCATACATATCATTCGCAGTGCCAGCGGCTGTGGCATAGCTCGCTGTAAGTGTATTACTTACCTCTGCATCAGACCATTCAAAGCTAAGTGCTCCTGAGTTAGCAAGATGGTTCTTAGGAACCGAGGTGTCGTCTGTAATAAACCCATAGGTATTATCCCAACCTGTATTACCATCTGTGATGTAGCCTGATGGGTTGCTTGCTAAGTAAAGTGTTCCATTAACAGCATTCGCCCATGTTATATGAGTTAAGAATGTTGAATAGTTTCCTGTCCATTTAGGGTCTGTCTCTGTATATGAAGTTAGGTATGTGCTTGAGTCTGTACATGATACTGTTGTTCCTGTTCCTTTACAGAAATTTCCGCTTGTTAGTGTCGCTACTTGAGGGTCTGTTTCTGCAGCTTGCACATCCGCTACTGTTTCTATCACGTCAGTAGTTATGTGAGTATAAGCAGCATCCCAGTTCGTGTTTTCTGTTGTGCTTACATGAACAGAATCTCCACCTGCTATTTGACTGTGAGTATAAGCAGTATCCCAGTTAGTCTTGCACCCTGTTGTTGTTACAGCAACATCATCAGCATTAGCAGTTATGCATGTTCCTGCGCCAACTGCTAATGTTCCTGTTGTCGTTATTGGCCCTCCTGTTAATCCTACACCGCTGCCAACACTAGTCACTGTTCCTGTATATATATCGGTTGTGATGAATCCATAACTGTTATCCCAGCCTGTATTTCCGTCTGTGATGAACCCATAAGTGTTGTCCCAACCAGTGTTTCCGTCTGTGATGTAGCCTGATGGGTTGCTTGCTAAGTAAAGCGTTCCATTAACAGCATTAGCCCAATTGATGAACCCATAAGTGTTATCCCACCCTGTATTTCCGTCTGTGATGAACCCATAAGTGTTGTCCCAACCTGTGTTTCCGTCGGTGATGTAGCCTGATGGGTTGCTTGCGAGATAAAAGCTTGCTGAACTGAGAGTGTCTAATGTGTCTGCATCCAAGCCTGAACCAGAGCCGTCGTTGCCACTGTCCCACATTGTATAAGCATTCTCACGCAAGATACTTCCTCCAGCTGTACTTGGAATCATAAGCTTCCATACACCTGCATCTGTTAAAAAACCTTGTCCTGTAGAATCACCATAAACCCAATATTCTAATGTTGGATCGTTATCATATCCTATAATGCCAGAGTAGTCCTCACCAGCAGAAAGAAAGCGGTGATAATCAGTAGCAGATAAATATTGCGCCGCGATACCCAAAGTTCCAGTCATTGTGTCTCCTCCTACATCGACATAATTATCATTAAGCAGACCCGTCAGGTCTGATTCAGAATCGTAATACTGGTCATCCAGTGCATCATTGCCTAAAGTTATACTTCCAACAGTGCCGCTGACTTCGCCTCCAACAGTTACCGCCTGTACATCAGTGGCAAGTTCTATCACGTCAGTAGTCACGTGAGTGTAAGCAGCATCCCAGTTCGTGTTTTCTGTTGTGCTTACATGAACAGAATCTCCACCTGCTATTTGACTGTGAGTGTAAGCCGTATCCCAATTGGTCTTGCATCCTGTTGTTGTCACAGCAACATCATCAGCATTTACCGTAATACAAGTTCCCGCTCCGATTGTTAATGTAGTATCTGCGTCTGCTCCTGGTAAAACATTGTCTTCTCCTCCTGTTAATCCTGCACCTGCTACAATGTCTTTCGCTGTTGTTAGTGTTATTGTCACATCACTATCTGCTCCTGGCAAAACATCATCTGCTCCACCGCTCATTCCTGTTCCGCTTGCAACAATGTCTTTTAACAAAGTCAAACTTATTGCAGGAGTAGTTCCTCCAGAACTGACAATTGGGGCTGTTCCTGTAACACTTGTGACTGTTCCTCCAGAGTTTGCATCTGTTACACAACTTACTAGTCCTGTAGTTCCATCAGCTTTCAAAACCTGACCGCTTGAACATTTACTGTTCAAAAGATATGTTGCTCCTGTAATATTTCCTGTTCCAACAACATTCAGCGTGTTTTGAGGTGTTGTCGTCCCGATGCCGACGCTGCCATCTGCTTTTTTAATATATATCGAAGCCCCAGAACTACCACTTTGAATATTTGAATTTATATAAAAATCAGAAGTGGTCGGAACAATGCCAAGCTCAAACTTACTGACACCTCCCTGGGCAAAATTCTGATACGCATGAGTAGCCGTATTTACAGAATTAATTGTAAGAGCACCTTGCCCTCCAGCACCATCAATAAGCATAGTTTGAACCGAACTGCCACCACCAGATCCTGCAACTCCTGAAACTGTAAGTTTTGCGATTGGTGCTGTCGTCCCGATGCCGACGTTGCCAGTGCTTCCATTTATAAACATACGAGGTGTCGTTCTGCTATTAGCCTGAATTTCTACATTACTATCAAAAGAACCAAGG
>Ga0315296_10003012_pt1 | contig 14227 bp, 14 predicted proteins | sample YL17G14_18_MG_FD_203921 | JGI IMG/M metagenome (GOLD analysis project Ga0315296, IMG submission 203921) | Sediment microbial communities from Yellowstone Lake, YNP, Wyoming, USA - YL17G14_18 | ecosystem: Environmental > Aquatic > Freshwater > Lake > Sediment | place: USA: Wyoming | collected... | reverse complement strand
CAAGATTTCAAGCCATTCACCCATAGGTAAAGCCATTATCGGTCGAGCCCAGGGGGAAATAGTGGAGATAACAGCACCGGTGGGTAAGCTGCGCTATCAGATTAAGCAGATTAAACGTTAGCCGACCGTAGCTATTTCCACACAATTTGACAAAGAGCCATCGAGCACTTGACAGAGTGTGATAAGAGCATATAATAGATGCATCTCAGGTGATGGCTGGACTGAGTTATCGTGCCCTTACACAGAACCAATAGGTGTAAAGAGATTTCCTAAGTATTGCCTAACGACCCCTGCGCTAGCTTGGCCAGCTATAAGACTAACCAACTTTTGAACGCAGCCTCTACTAATGGTTGTGTGCTAACGAGACGAAGCAATAGACCTCGAAGGCAGAAGAATGGGCGCATTTGAGACAATGCAAAAGCATTACCAGCAGCGTGACCTAGCCGCAAGAGAATGGAAGGAAAAGGGAGGAAGGGTGGTGGGTTACTTCTGCAACAATGTTCCTGAGGAAATGATTCTAGCTGCTGGCTTCTTCCCTTTTCGAATCAGTGGTGACCCGTGGGGTGGCACAGAGGTAGCCGACAGATACACAGAACCGTTCTACGAACCTGATGTGCGCTCCATGTTTAATATGCTTCTGACCGGGCGGTATGATTTTCTGGATTTCCTGATTATTCCACATTCTAGGGATGCTATTCTCGCATTGTATTACCACCTGGGCAATGTGCAACAGATTGACCCTGCCCTGAAGCTTCCGGACCTCCATCTTTTTGACATACTTCATACAAGGTTTTGGCTCACTGGCCTTTACATTCGTGACAGAGTGCGTGAGCTTAAGAGGAAACTTGAGGAATGGTCGGACAAAGAGATTCCCAACAAATCGCTATCAAGAGCTATAGCCATCGGAAATGAAAACAAGATGTTGCTGAAGAAGGTTGCTGCCCTGAGGGCAGCCGAGCCACCGCGCATCTCAGGGGTGGAAGCACTCCAGATAATCGGCTCATCCATGTTTATACTTAAGGAGGAGCATAACAAGCTGCTCAGACAATTTCTGAAGGAGGCAGGTGAGCTTCCTGCCAAGGATGGTGTAAGGCTATTTGTCGAAGGAAGCCCTATTGATAATCTGCAATTCTATGAACTTGTTGAATCCTGCAACGCTACGATTGTTGGTGAGGATAACTGCTGGGGCAACAGGTACTCTGATGACCCAGTGGACCTATCTCTTGACCCTGTAGAAGCTATTGCCGAAAGATATCACCTTAAATCACCCTGCCCTCGGATGCATTCCATAGACCGGAGAGTGGAGTATTGCCTGCGGAGCGCTGTAGAGGCGAAGACGCAGGGGGTGATTTTTTTCTTTCTTGAGTGGGATAATGCCCCGGCCTGGGAATATCCTGACCAGAAAAAGGCACTGGAAGAGAAAGGTATACCTACTTTGTGTTTTGAGATGCAGAAATACCTGCTATCAGATATTAATAAGAAGCAGATAAAAACTGGCCTTGAGCAATTTGTTGAAGATTTAAATAAAAAGTCGGCAAATAGTTGTAATTCATAAGTGGACAGAAGTAGACAATGGCTGACAGTTTATTGAGTGGCTTCCGGGCTCTGGATCTAACAGATGAGAAAGGGTTTGTCTGCGGTAAGATTCTGGCGGCTTTAGGGGTTGAGACAATAAAGGTTGAGAAACCTGGGGGAGACCCGGCACGAGGCATTCCCCCATTTCTTCATAACGCACCGGAGCCTGAGAAAAGTCTGTACTGGTTTGCTTTCAATACCGACAAGCGGAGCATAACCCTCAATCTGGAGGCGAGCCAGGGGCGAGATTTGTTCCGGAAACTAGTGGAGAGAGCTGACTTCGTGCTGGAGTCGTTTACTCCGGGCTATATGGATAGCCTTGGACTCAGTTATGAAGCCTTAAGACGACTAAATCCCAGGATTATTGTGACCTCAATAACCCCATTCGGGCAGAAAGGCCCCTATGCTCAATATAAGGGGAGTGAATTGATAGCCTCTGCCATGAGTGGAGTCCTGATATCCACCGGAGACCCGGACCGGGCGCCTGTCAGGGAGGGGCCTGATTCCATATACTTCCAATCTAATGCTGCGGCTGCCCTCGGAACAGTAATTGCCCATTACCATCGTGAAATGACTGGCGAAGGACAACAAGTTGATGTCTCCCTGCAGGAAGTTGCCGCCAGCCGAACCTCATCGAACCTTGTGGTTTATGAGTTTGATAAGCGCTTAATAAAACGAAATGCTACCGTCCGCACGGTTGGTGCTCGTGCCACTCAATGGCTCTGGCGATGTAAGGACGGGTACGTGTTCTGGCCGTATATGGGTGGCCCGGGCGGAGCGCCCGCCAATCGCGCTCTGTCACAATGGATTAACGACGATGGATTGGAGAATCCACTTAACCGGGTGACAAATTGGGACGAATTTGATTTTGCCACAGTGTCCAGAGCAGAGCTTGACGTCCAGCAGGAGGCGATACGCAAGTTCTTCATGAACCACACTAAGAAAGAAATCACTGAGGAGGGATTGAAGAGGGGAATAAATGCGTGTGCAATAAACAGTCCTGCCGACGTGCTTGAAAACCCGCAACTTAAAGCACGGAGCTATTGGGTAGACTTAGAACATCCCGAATTAGGCATTAAGCTTACCTATCCAAAGTATTTCTTTTTGAGTAATCAGACGGAGAACTTTATAAGACGTCGAGCGCCACTTATCGGTGAGGACAATGACGATATCTATGCAAATGAGCTAGGGTCGTCGAGCACTGAAATTGCAGCATTGAAGGCGGCGGGTGTTATTTGAGAAGGAAGAATAAATAAGGGAGCCAGTGGCAGTATGGAAAAGCAGGCGTTAACTGGAGTAAAAGTCCTGGATTTTGGCTGGGCTTTAGTGGGCAGTTTGACCAGCAAACAACTTGCTGACCACGGAGCGCAGGTAGTCCATGTCGAATCTATCACGCGTGTAGACCTCACAAGAACAAACCGGATGGTCTCCATGTCTTCGGCAACCAACCCGGATGACAAACCATGGTTTACCCATCTTAATACCTCAAAATATGGTATGTGTCTCAATCTGAAGTGTGCTCCGTCAAGGAGCATCATCGATAGGCTTATTCGCTGGGCAGATGTAATTAATTCGAACTTCACTCCGAGCACCCTGACTAAGCTGGGTTTTGACTACGATTATGTCAAGTCCATAAAGCCTGATATAATTATGGCGGCAGGCAGTGCCTATGGACAGACGGGCCCCATGGCGCGCGAATGGGGTGTTGACGGAACTGGCGCGGCTTTGTCAGGCTACCTAGATCTTACCGGGTGGCCAGACAGAGGACCGGTGGGTCCTAATGTTCCCTATGGTGATGTCGTGCTTCCGCTCCTTATTGCTACAGCCATTGTCGCCGCCTTGGACTATAAGCGCCGCACCGGGAAGGGGCAGTATATTGACGGTAGCATGTTGGACGTTTGTGTCCATCAAATTACTCCAGCTCTTCTTGACCAGGAAGCTAACGGCCACTTACAGACCCGCAATGGTAACCGCATCGCCTATGCCGCCCCGCATGGTGTCTTTCCCTGCAAGGGAGACGACCGGTGGTGCGCTATTGGGGTGTTTACTGATGGCGAATGGCAAGCTTTTTGTCAGGCAATAGGAGACCTATCTTGGACAAAAGAGCCCAGGTTCGCCACCTTAAGCTCAAGGAAAGAGAACGAGGACGCACTGGAAGAGCTAGTAGCCGAATGGACCAAGAAATATTCGGCTGAGGAAGTTATGCAAATAATGCAGGCAGCCGGTGTGCCAGCAGGCGTGGTGCAGACTATGCAGGACATATTGGAACATGACCTTCAACTGAAAGAGAGGGAGTTTCTTGTGCCATTAAAGCACCCGGTAATCGGTATCTTTGGTCACCCAACACCTCCCTACAAATTGCTCAAGACCAAAGCGCAAGTGAGGACTTCCCCATGTATGGGGGAACACACCGAGTACGTCTGTACCCAGCTTCTTGGTATGTCTGATGAGGAGTTTGTAGAGCTATGGCGGCAGGGGATATTTCAATAGAGCCGATTATTGGTGGTAGAGGTATACGAAAGCGAGGTTGATGGATGAGTGAAGTAAGGAGTGTTGATGAGCAGCCCAAGACTGTTGGGGGGCGAGGGGAGAGGAGCGTCAAGCAATTGAGGAGCTCCGTCGAGGCAGCTACCTACCAGAAAGAATGGTTCAAGACGACGAGAGAGCGAATAAGTGAAGGCGAGCCCTTCGCTATAGCCCAAGCTGATACACCCCATGAAATATTCCTTACCATGGATATACCGGTTGTGGCTGTTCAGTGGTGGTCGGCAGTTATTGCTGCCAAGCGACTGTCTCCCTACTACTTCGATTTGCTAAACGAGCGGGGCTATCAAAGGAACCTGTGCCGTTACTGCTGCCTGCCACTGGCTTGTACCATGGACCACAATCCAGAGCGTGCACCCTGGGGAGGATTGCCCAAACCCACAGTGCTATTAGCGGAACTAACCTGTGACTCACTTTCAAAGATATTTGAGCTCTGGGCCCGTGAGTATGGTTGCCACTTCTTTCCGCTAGAGTGTAGCGCTTCTACTGCATCGCACTCTCGTTGGTGGGAAAGGATAAAACATCACTGGGACGAGGTAATCGAGCCCCATAGACTGGATTTGAGGGTTGAAGAGCTGAAAGCGCTGATAAGATTTTTAGAGGTTACCACTGGAAGGACATTCAGCCACGCCAAGTTTATGGAAGTCATGGAGCTAGTAAATGAACAAGAAGAATACTTCAAGAAGACGCGTGACTTGATAGCTGAGACGGTTCCTTCCCCGGTAAGCTTACCCGACCAAATCGCCAGCACTATGAATCCACAGTGGCACCGGGGCACACAGTGGGGACTCGACCAGGCCAAGATGTTCTACGAGGAGGTGAAAGAGAAGGTAGATAAGGGCGAAGCAACCTGCAAAAATGAAAAGCTCAGGCTGATGTGGATTGGGGCAGGACTGTGGCATAACACCGCTTTTTATCAGTACTTTGAGGAAAAGTACGGTGCTACTTTTGTCTGTTCCATATATCTCTCTATTGCCGCCGACGGCTACGCTCGGGATTTGCTTAATGACCCGCTGAGAGCTTTAGCTAGCCGCCATTTGAGCATGGGAGAGCACTTACGCCAACCAGACTGGCTGGTGAAAGAGGCAAAGCTGCATAAAGCCAGTGGGGCGGTTATGATAGTATCTGAAAGCTGCATACGCGATGTTGGACGCAAGTTCACCAAGATTGCTTTCGAAAATGCCGGTATACCGCTACTTTCCCTTTATGCCGATGTTGTTGATGCCAGGGAATGGGATGACGATAAAATCAAAGCTCAAGTTTCCCAATTTATTGAAGAAAGGCTTTTATCCTAGAAAGCAGATAGCTGATTTGAAGGGGGTAAGAAATGGCCGGCAAGACACTAACGATGTTGGCGGTAGGGGATTTGATTCTTGACATGCCACAAGCCGAAACCTATTTTGATTTTGTGGCGCCGGTGCTGAAGTCAGCTGACGTGGTAGTTGGGCAGGGAGAAGTCGTCTTTACCGACCGTGGTTTTTGTGCATCTACTGACGTGGCCGCTCCACCTTGTGACCCGCGTAACATGAGTGCTTTACCCTTTGCCGGCTTTAACGTAATCACCCTTGCTGGCAACCATGTCTGGGATTCGGGCCCAGCAGGGATAGAGGACACAATAGCTGGTCTTCGCAGTTATGGCATTGCCGTTGTTGGCGCCGGAATGAATATCGACGAAGCCAGGCGCCCGGCCATAGTCAAGCGTAATGGAACAACCTTTGGTTTTCTGTCTTACAATTGTGTTGGACCCAAGGAATCAAGGGCGACAGCTAAGAAGCCGGGTTGCGCCTATGTGAACATCCTTACCCACTATGAATTGGATCATGCTACCCCTGGAGGTCCTCCGGCCATATACTCCTTCGCCGAGCCCAGAAGTCTCGAATTGATGGTAGATGATATCCACAAGCTCAGGCCCCTTTGTGACGTTCTGGTAGTTGCTTTGCATAAAGGAATCGGGCATGTGCCTGCCAAGCTAGCAATGTACGAACAACAGGTATCGTATGCCGCCATCGACGCTGGAGCTGACCTAATCCTTGGGCATCACGCTCACATACTCAGAGGAGTCGAGCAGTATAAAGGGAAAACGATATTTCACGGCTTATGCAATTTCGTTACCGTTACCCGAGCCCTAGCCGTTGACCCTAGCCGGGACTCCCAGCAGTGGGCTATGAGGAGGAAGGAACTCTTTGGCTTTGAGCCCGACCCCGAGTATCCAACGTATCCCTTTCATCCCGAAGCAAAGCAAACAATCATTGCCAAGTGCATCATAAGTAATGGGAAGATTACCCGTGTGAGTTACCTTCCCTGTTTGGTCAATAAGCAGGGACAACCGGAGATACTCAAGAATGACGAAAGGGGACAGCAAGTTTTCAATTACATGGATAAGATAACCCAAGCCGCCGGTCTAAATGCTCAGTATGAATGGGACGGGAATGAGGTAGTAATCCATTGATAAGGAATTAGCCGCGCCATGAATATGGGTTGTGACTCTTGTGTTTAGCCGTCAAGACAACTTTTGATATCTAAACTATTGTATCATAAAGGAGATTCCAGTATAATACTACAAACTCCGGGTGGGCTAGGTTCCATCACAGAACAGAACTGGTTAAAATAATGACATAAGGAGGTAGGGAGACGAGAAAATAAATGCCAGATTAAGCTTCAACAAAGAGTATTCAAAATCAGGAGGTACCAAGTGAAAAGCAAAAAATTGTTAATGTGCATTTTTGTAGGGGTAATGCTAGCGGCGACCCCGCTCGCCGGTGCCTGTGCTGAAGCTCCAACCGGGAAGGTAGTGCTAACCTATGGTGCACTCTATCCCACAACGCATACTTACTCCGTGGCGGATTTGGCATGGCTAGACTATATGCAAAAGAAAGTCGGAGACCAGCTTACGATTGTGCCGTATTGGGGTGCAACCCTAATCACTGAGAAGAATAGTGCCACTGAGGTCGCCGCAGGGGTGGCTGATCTTGGCTATGTTTCCCCCGGCTACTCCCCAATTGGCTATGATATTCACAAGGGAACTCTGGGATTTTATTACGGGGTTCCTGACTATGCTACCCGACGGCGTATTTACACTGAAGTCACCGCGAAATTCCCTCAGATTGAGGCCGAGTTTACCCACATGAAGGTTTTGTGCACATCCGTGGGCTCGACTTACCAGCTTATCAGCAAAAAGCCCGTGCGCACCATAAATGACTTCAAGGGGTTGAAGGTGAAAGCTACAGGGTCCTACATGGATGTGATTAAAGCCCTGGGAGGTGAGGGGATTTCAATGCCGATGAGTGATGTTTATCTTGGTATAGACAAAGGCACTATAGATGCCGCTCTTGTCCCCTACGAGACCCTAAAGTCATGGAAGTTTGGTGAGGTGGCAAAGTACGTCACTATCTTGGACCTGAATAGCGCCATTTACGCAACGAGGTGCATGAACCTGAATTCGTGGAATAAGCTGCCAAAGGATATCCAGAAGGCTTTTGAAGAAAGTAAGGGGTATTGGGAATCACAGGACGATGCGGGGAGGTTCGGCAACGACCAGATCGGCTATGACCTTGGCAAGACGCAGGGGGTTGAGTATATCAAGCTATCAGCGGCGGACATAAGTAAGGTTTATGAAGCTATAGACACCGTAATGCGTGCCGAGGCAAAAAAGATTGACGATAAGGGACTTCCCGGGACCGCGATTTTTCAGGAGGTGCGGAGTCTCGCAGCAAAATATACCAAGTGATGTTTAACGACACATAATAGAACATATACCCTTGCCCATAAAGGCGAAATAATTCCTCGCCCTGGCGGAAGAGGGCAATGAAAGGGTAGTTTATATGGATTATTTTGCTAGCATTGTTCGTCGGATGGGCGGGTGGGGCATGATTGCGAGCGCCACCTTTCTGATATTGATGGTGGTTATGGTGGTGGCGAGTGTTATTTACCGCATGTGTGGACATGTTATAGTCGGGAGCTACGAGCTAACTGAGCTCTTTACGGTTGTGGCTGTTGCCTTTGCCCTGGGCTATGCGACGCTGGAGAAAAGGGATGTTATTATAGACATTCTGATACCCAAAATTCCCCAGCGGACTCGGACAATTCTTGAAGCTGTTATGTCCCTTATTTCCCTAGGTACCTGGGCAGTGATAGTTTGGGCGGGTATTGGCTTCATGATTCAAACATGGCTGACAGAAGACACCCCTATGCTCGAAGTTCCTTATTTGCCGTTTAGATTTGTCTGGGTGTTCGGTCTGCTCTTTCTCTGCCTGGTATATCTGCTAGGCTTCTTTACCGCATGGAGAAAGGCGGTGAAGAAGTGAGCCCGATTGCTGTCGGCATTCTTAGTTTCGTTGTTCTTTTTGCCCTCTTACTCGTGGGATTGCCGGTTGGTGTTGGTCTAGCTTTAGTCGGCTTTGCTGGGCTTTGGTATCTGATATCGCCGGCTGCTGCCATGGTCAAACTGGCAACGGTTCCATTTGACACGGTATGTAATTTTAATTTCAGCGCCCTTCCTCTTTTTATATTTATGGCTCAGGTTGGCTTTACCTCTGGACTAAGTAAAGACCTGTATAACCTTGCCGCCAGGTGGCTGGGGCGTCTCCCCGGGGGTATTGCTATGGCTACTATCGGGGGATGTGCCGGGTTTGCCGCTATCAGTGCCTCCAGTGTAGCCACAGCAGTTACTATGGGTACGGTAGCATTGCCTGAGATGAAAAGGTATAAATATGACCCGGCGCTGGCCACAGGCTCTGTCACCGCTGGGGGTGCTTTAGGCATACTTATCCCTCCCAGTGGCGTGTTTCTTCTTTATGGGATATTGACTGAGACCTCCATAGGCAAGCTTTTTATTGCCGGCGTAATACCTGGAGTGCTTCTGGCTGCCTTTTACATGATTACTATTTATATTCTTTGTAAGCGCAACCCTGCCCTTGGTCCCCGAGGACCCAGCTATACTCTTAGACAAAAGCTGGCGGCTTTTGGGGGCGTTGGTGAGGTATTAGGGTTAATTGCCCTCGTCCTCGGCGGCCTTCTTCTTGGTTGGTTTACCGCCACCGAAGCCGGAGCGGTGGGCGCTTTCGGCGCTATTGCTCTCTCCCTAATCAGAAAGCGACTCGATTGGGAAAAATTTAAGCACGCTGTGATTGAGACGCTGAAAACTACAGGCATGATTTATGGTATTCTGATTGGCGCCTTTATTTTCACCCCTTTCATAGCGGCGACCCAAATTCCGATGTGGCTATCAGCTTTTATAACCGGGCTGGGTGTATCGCCTATGCTAATCATGGTAATTATCATATTAACGTATATCCTCCTTGGTACTGCCATGGAAGAGAATACGATGCTGTTCACTACCTTGCCCCTTTTCTTTCCTCTGGCTTTGAGCTTGGGCTTTGACCCCATATGGTTTGGGGTAATAGTAGTGAGGATGATGATGATAGCGATGATCAGCCCGCCTGTAGGTATAAATTTATTTGTCATCCAAGGGGTATCTAAAGAACCTATGTCAACCATATTCAGAGGCGTAATCCCGTTTCTTATAGCTGATGTATTTCACGTGGCTCTCTTGCTGGCTGTTCCCCAAATTTCAACCTTTTTGCCCAGCTTCATGCGGTATTAAGATAAATAGGAATCTATCAGCACTAGATGTGACAATGATGACTTTTCTCCATAGTAAGGCGATACCTTGAGATATTGCGGCGCACAAGAACTCCCTCTATAATAGTCTCCAGAATCGGGTGATAAGCGAGCTTAAGGAGGCAATGAACTATGGCTGATGATTTAGTCAGCGCACTGGCCAGTATGAAGGAAGAGGAAGCATTGAAAATAGCCAGGGAAATGCTGGACAGCGGCCAAGAGCCGATGCACATCCTGGAGCTATGCCGAAAGGGTATGGACATCGTCGGCAAGCGATTTGAGCAGGGCGAGTATTTTCTCCCCGAACTCATGCTGGCAGGCGAGATGCTCAACCAAATCTCGGATATGGTTAAGCCAAAACTGGCACAGACCAGCAAGACCAAGCGTCTGGGAAAGGTAGTCATTGGCACAGTAGCAGGCGATATCCATGATATCGGGAAGAATATCGTTGTCTTTCTGCTCGACGTAAATGGCTTCGAGGTTGTCGACCTTGGCGTAGATATCCCGGCGCACAAATTTGTTGACACCATTAACAATGTCCAGCCGCAGGTGGTGGGCTTAAGTGGCTTTTTGACCCTGGCTTATGACTCCATGAAGAGCACTATAGCCGCAATCAAAGATGCTGGTCTGCGAGACAGGGTGAAAATAATGATCGGCGGCGGTCAGATTAGTGAGCAGGTAAAAGAGTATGCCGGTGCTGATGCCTACGGCAAAGACGCCATGGCCGGAGTATCACTGGCCAGGGCATGGATGGGAGGCAAATAAGTGGACAAGGAATTATCACCGGAAGCAAAGCAGGAGAAGATGTTCGAGTCATGGCTTACGCCACAGGGGATAGATTTTGTCAGTGCTGAAGCCGAGAAGGCGTACCAGAAAAGGGCAAACAGGATAAAAGACGCTATTCAATTGAAAGTACCGGACAGGGTCCCGGTCATCCCTGCTATTGGGTTTTTCCCTGCCTATTATGCCGGGATAACAATTCAGGAAGCCATGTACGACGTCGACAAGGTTTGCCAGGCATGGCGAAAATATACTTTTGACTTTGCGCCAGATGTATACTCCGGTTGTGGCTACGGTGAGAATGGAAGGGTTTACGATATTATCGACTATAAGGCTTATTTATGGCCAGGTCATGGCATTGGTCCCGATGCGCCGTTCCAGTGCGTTGAAGCTGAGTATATGAAAGCCGATGAATATGATACGCTGATTCAAGACCCGTCCGATTTCTGGATGAGGGTTTATTTACCCCGCATTATCGGTGTATTAGAGCCTTTCAGCAAGCTCCCTCCATTTTCCAGAGTAATTGAAATCACCAGTATCGGCAGTTTTGTCTTGCAGTACGGCAGGCCAGAAATCCGCGCCGCGTTTGAGGCCCTTTTTAAAGCGGGAGAGGAAGCTATGAAATGGAGAGAGGCTTGCCGTGCCTGTGATAAAGCGGTGGTGGCAGCCGGGTTTCCAATGTTTCGCTCTGGTAGCAGTAGAGCACCCTTTGACGTGCTCGGTGATACCCTCAGGGGAACAAGGGGTGTGATGCTGGATATGTACCGGCAACCTGATAAGCTTCTTGAAGCTATGGAAAGGCTGACACCTTTGATGATTAAGATGGGGGTATCAGGTGCGCATTCCGCGGCTAGTCCTCTGGTGATGATACCTTTACACAAAGGTGCCGATGGTTTTATATCTGATGAGCAGTACAAGACGTTCTATTGGCCCACCCTCAAAAAAGTTATCCTGGGTTTAATTGACGAAGGGCTTGTGCCGTTAGTTTTTGCCGAAGGCTGCTACAATTCGCGTCTGGAGATTATCAGGGACTTACCCAAAGGCAAGGTCGTATGGCGGTTTGACGACACAGATATGGCTAGAGCCAAGGAAATCCTGGGTGATAAAGCTTGCATCTACGGGAATGTGCCGGCGGCAATATTAAGCACCGGAACAACCAATGAGGTGAAGGCCTACTGTAAGAAACTTATTGACGTTGCCGGTAAAGGCGGTGGATTCATCTTATCCTCCGGGTCAATAATCGACATGGCCAAACCTGAAAACGTGCGGGCTATGATAGAATTCACTAAAGAATATGGTATATATGGGTGAATGGTCGGGGTGAGAGGATTTGAACCTCCGACCTCATGGTCCCAAAACAAGCTAGATAAAAGGCGGAGGCCGCTTGCCTCCTTTCTGCTGGTATTCTAGCAAAGTGCAACTGGAAAATCAATCAACCTAGTCCCATAATCAGGCGCACTAAAGTAGATACCCACGGGCAAAGCCCGTGGAACTCTGCCCTTCGGGTTATTAGCGTCAAACCTGCGGAGAAGCCACAACGTTAGTATGAGTTCCCAGAGTGGGACATTCTACATGAGTTGGACAGGCGTAACCGGCGGAATGCAAGGGGTAAAAGGGTAAGGCATTGGATGAGAGAGCATCCAGATGCTGTCGAGGAGATGAGGAGAAGGGAGGTAAAACAATGAAGATGCTGAGGGAGGTGGTGAAACGCGAGTGGAAGTTACTTGGGGTCGCGGTTCTATGTTTGGCAGCGATTGCAGTAATTAGTGTGCAGCGGCACGATTATGTAAAACTACGAGCCGATTACGTGAAGCTGCAAACAAACCACGGGAATCTGCAAACTGATTATGGGAATTTGCAAGTAACTTATGGAAATCTGCAAACGGATTATGGGAAACTGCAAACGGATTATGAGGGTCTGCTTCAAGAGGAAAATGGTCTAGAGGCAACATTAGCGACGACGCAGGCAGAGCTTAGCCAGGTCAAAAAGGTTTACCCGCTTAGGTATTTCTACTCCTTGGATGAGTTGAAAGAGTGGGTAGGTAGTCACTGTCCTGTTTCCTATACTGAGGGTACTCTTATCGATGCGAGTTTGGCTCTTCAGAGGGCTGCATTGTCCGACGGTTACATTTGGTCGGTTTTCATAGAACCCAATACAGCGATTCCAATGCATTATGATGTAATGAGTTGCGTTGTTGTCGACGATGGTATTTGTTATGTGCAACTCAATGGGAACATCCAATATTTTGAGAGGAGTTTTTTGGAGAGGTAAGAGCAGTGGGGTGGTTTAGGCGACATTTGAATTGGTCACTTTTGTTGGGTATTTACTTCTGGACAAGTATCGTCGGTGGTCTGATTTATCTTTTGGCAGCTTGTGGTGTACCATCAACTGATACGGTTGTATTTTCCGTCTTTGCCTAGAGAGCAGGCTTACTTTGGGAGAGAGCCTCTCAGATCAGAGGCTCTCTCTTTCCCGTCTTAGTCAATCTACCCTGTAGGGAGGCCATACACGAGCTAGGTTATCGGATTAACCAGAAGAGGCAATTGTGCAACAGTCACTTGAAAAGTTAACTCCAAGGCAAAAAGAAAGGCTGGATTGCCCGCATTCTGTGTACATCCAGCCTTTCCTGCGACGCAGATGTCGCTAACTCTTTCCAATTCTGAACATCTTGGTGCCACACGTTGGGCATGTTCTTCCCCATCATTATCTTTTCCCCAGAATATTACCATCCACCAGCCCGTACTATAGCATATCAAAGCAGCTCAAAAAGGTAAAATACTACCACCAAGATTGACGTTGCCAAAAGTGACCCAGTAACTACCTGCGCCAGCGAATGGTGTCCTAATTCTATCCTTGCCCAGGCTACTAAAGGGATTAGCACTATAGCTGCCAGAGACATAAAGCCATAGAGGATAAACAGTAGCGTTACCACGCCAGTGATAAAGGCAGCATGAAGGCTTATCTTCCACCACAGATTGATGCACAGAAATATGACAGCTGCTAAGAAGCTAGCAGTGAACAAAGCTAATAGTATTAATGGCGCGCCAAGAGAAAGAAGGATGATACAGCTCACGCCAGCCAAGATAACCGCTAGCCCGTAAATCATAGTCCTTTGCTGGCGAACATTGGCAAAGGCACGGTCAAGCCCGTGGCGTCGAACCAGGTAGAGGACAAATAGCCAGAGAGGTAATATACTAATGAAGGTTAGAACCAGCGACCATTTAATACCGTCAGATAGACTGTCGGCTGCCTGGAACGAGACTAGGGGGATTAATACCAGCCCTATCCAGGTAGGGCTAAAAAGGTTAGAGGTCAGATTGGCTATTCTTTTTCCCATCTCAGATGCGGTTCTTGACAGCCGCCCCTAATCAGGGCATAAAATAAGACTGTCGGTCTATAGTAAACCATAACAGTGCCTTTTGCCAAGTGGGTGAAACTGCAAACGCTTGACGCACCCTGGCTAGGTCTGATAGATTACCACCACCAATTAAGGAAAGAGGGATGAACATAATAGAAGTTGAGGAGCTGTCGAGAAATTTCGGGCAGCTGGTTGCCGTAGATAAAGTATCCTTTCAGGTAGCTGAAGGTGAGATATTCGGTTTTCTCGGACCAAACGGGGCGGGTAAGACGACCACTATCAATATGCTCTGTACCCTGCTGACACCTAGTAGCGGGAGGGCAATAGTCAACGGATACGATGTAGTGAGA
>Ga0315296_10003011_pt1 | contig 14229 bp, 16 predicted proteins | sample YL17G14_18_MG_FD_203921 | JGI IMG/M metagenome (GOLD analysis project Ga0315296, IMG submission 203921) | Sediment microbial communities from Yellowstone Lake, YNP, Wyoming, USA - YL17G14_18 | ecosystem: Environmental > Aquatic > Freshwater > Lake > Sediment | place: USA: Wyoming | collected... | reverse complement strand
TCTGTGTTTATTTTTAAAAAAAGTGAAAGCGCAATCAAAACCAACAAAATAATTATTTTGGTCCATGTTGGCCTAAAAAATCTCTTTAAGTTCATATGCAGACAACTGAGTAAGAATATTTAAATTTTTGTAAGATTTATAAATAAACTATTTTTAAAATAGATATGCAGAAAAACAGAAATAACGAAGAAAATCAGGAACAAGTCATTACGAGGGTAAGGCTTCCGCATGGGGAAGAGATGATAGGGATTATAGAGCAAAGGCTCGGAGGGAACAAAATGCTGGTCAATTGCTTTGATGGAAAAACGAGAAACTGCCGTGTGCCTGGAAGACTAAAGAGGGCCCTATGGCTTCGTCCAGGAGATGTGGTGATAGTCGAGCCATGGGAGCTTGATAAGAACAAAGGGGATATAATCTTCAAATACAAACCAAACCAGATAGAATGGTTAAAAAATAAAGGATATCTGAAAAAAGATGTTCTTGAATTCTAATGAAAACGATAATCTGTGAAAAACCAAAAAGAATAATAAAAAATAGAAAAAATCTTGAAAAGAAACTTGGAATAAAGATAATAGGCAGTGGAAGGGAAATTACAATCCACGACTCTCCCGAAAACGAGTATGTTGCAGAAAAAGTAATAGAAGCTCTGGAATTTGGTTTTCCTTTTTCTGTTGCTCTTTTAATTAAAGAACAGGATCTCATGTTTGAAGCTCTGAACATAAAAGATTATACAAGAAGAAAAGATCTGTCAAATGTCAGGGCAAGGATAATAGGAAAAGATGGAAAAACTCTGAAAACCCTGCAAGAGTTAACAAAGTGTCATTTTGAAATAAAAGACAACCAGGTTGGAATAATAGGCGAGCCAGAATACCTGAGAAATGCGCAGGAAGCAATGATATTCCTGATTCGTGGAACAAAGCATGCAAATGTTTATTTTTTCCTGGAAAAGCACCAGGTAAAGCCTGTTTTTGACCTTGGATTAAAACCAGTTAAGAAGACCAAAAAGAAAAAATAGATAAGTTTTAAATACATCAGCGTCCCTTTACCTCAGTAAGGTATATAAAGATTGGATTCTTTGAAGGTAAATGTACATACAATTAGAAGAAAGCGAACAGATTAAACTTATTGACGAAGCAATACAAAAAGCAGGGACTTATAGAAAATTAGCAAAACTGGTAAAAATTCCAAAAGCTTCTATATCTAGATACAAAAGTTTAGGTGTTATTCCTGAAAAAAGATATAAAGCAATACTAAATTTTCTTGGCATAAAAGAGGAATCAATAAAAGTTAAGAGACTAAATGATAATTGGAAACAAATTCTTGGGGGTAAGACCGGAGTTAAATTAAAAAAGGAAAAAGGTACATTTGAAGGGCAATTGAAAATGGCGCAAAAATCGGGTATAGAAAAAATAAAAGAGTGGCATAAAAGAATGAAAGAAGAAAATCCAAAAGAGTATCACTTGATTCAATATGAAAAATTCAAAAGGATATACGGATATAAATTTGTAACAATTAAAGGAGAAAAAGTCAGAAATAAATTTGAAAAAGATGTGGCGGATATGCTCACAAAATTAAAAATAAATTATCAATATGAACCATTAATAAAAAGCAAAACTAGATGGTTTTTTCCTGATTTTTTAATAAATAATAAGATAATTATTGAATGCACGGAATGGGAAGGCGAAGAAAAGGCTTATCAATTGCGTGAAAAAATTAGTTATTTTAAGAACAAATATAAAACATTTGTCATAATCCCCAAACATTTATATAGGAAATACAAGATTTTAGATAAACATCTTATCCTAGGATTAGATGAAATTGCCCGGGTAGCTCAGCTGGTTAGAGCGCATGGCTGTTAGGTATAAGTATATACAGAGACCATGATGTCGAAGGTTCGAATCCTTCCTCGGGCGTTTTATTAAAATATATTTCTCAGAACAACAATTCTTATAAAATAGAATAATATCAAATTAAATAAAAATGCCAGATTTAGAATTTTCTGTTGAAAAAAATTGGAAAAAATTCCAAGAAGAAAGTCCATGGGCATTATTTGTACGAAGCACAGCACATGATGAAAGCGGACAAAAATATATAAGAAATGCTTTAAGACCGAGTTCACAAATATATAAGGTAGTAAAAAGTAATGGAAAAACTGAAGAATTACAATGCAATACGTGTGGCTCAGAAATAATGGGTGCAACAGTGGCACACCCAATACATGACGGTCCATTTCCTCTTTCCGGTTCTGGTCAGTGCCATTATGAAGAAGTTCCTTACTGCCCAAAATGCGAACAAAAACCAAACTATCATGGTTCATTCATCACACCCTAACGCGTAAACTTTTTTAACTAACATTAAACTCTTTCTTTTATGAAACCTGAAACCAAAAAACCAAAGGTTCTCGTGGCAATGTCCGGCGGAGTTGATTCCAGCGTGGCTGCGCTTCTTCTAAAAAGACAAGGATACAATGTTATCGGGGCTTTCATGAAAAACTGGTCTGACACAAAAAACCAGTTCGGAGAATGCTCTTGGAAAGATGACAGGCAAGTTGCTTCCAAAATTGCTTCCAGATTGAATATCCCCCTGATAACTCTTGACTTTGAGCGTGAATATAGGAAAGAGGTCATTGATAAAATGTTCAGGCTTTACAGAAAAGGCATAACTCCTAACCCTGACATAGACTGCAATAATAAAGTCAAGTTCCCACTTCTCCGGAAAGCTGCAAAAAAATTCGGTGCAGAATTTATAGCTACAGGGCATTACATAAGAAAGAAGGATAAAAAATTATTAAGGGCTAAGGATGAAAGCAAGGACCAATCATACTTTCTCTATAGGATAAATAAAAAAGATATTGCTCATAGCTTATTCCCTATAGGAGAACTAACGAAAAAACAGGTTCGTGAAATTGCCAGAGAAAATAAATTCCCGAATTTTGACAGGAAATCCACTGTTGGAATTTGTTTTGTGGGAAAAGTAAACCTAAAAAAATTTCTGCAGAAAAGAATCAAGCCGAGAGCAGGGAAAATTCTTGATCCAGAAGGAAAACTTATAGGCCTGCACGATGGAATTTACTATTATACCATAGGCCAGAGAATTGGTCCGAGATTCGGCATTGAAGTTGAAAGGGGTAAGGGCCAGAAGCTTAGGAGATGGTATGTTGCTTCTAAAAATCCGAAAAAGAATGAGATAATTGCAGCCCCAGAAGGCCATCCTTTAAATTACAGAAAAGAAATAACAATAAAGAATACGCATTGGATATCTAAAAAACCAAAAAACAATACAAAAGTTTTAGCAAGAATTAGGCAAGTTGGTGAATTACTGCCTTCTACTCTTTTATATAAAAATGGGAAATATAAAATAATTCTTAACCAGGCAATAACGGGGATTTCAGAAGGCCAGGCAGCTGTTCTTTATCAGGGAAAAAATGTTCTTGGTGGTGGAGTCATAGGATTTAAATAACTAAATTTAAGCTAAATGACCTCTTCTTCGGCCTTCTTGTAAAACAGCTTCTCTTTGATTCATCCATACATTGATCTGATTTCTATGTTGCTCCCAGTCATATTCCCTTAATCCTTGCATTACATATTCTGGTAAAAACCATAAACCGAAAATATCTGCTCCAGCTTTAAATTTGAATAAATCTCCTCTTTTTAATTTTTCATAAGTTCTTGATACTTCTTGAATATAATCAAAAGCATTAGCATTCACATGAAAGAAAAAATTAGATCTGGCTTCTACAGAAACATTATGATCAACTACGGCTAATGGCAAAGCACAAGTGATATTGACTTCTTTCAAAGGTGATATTTCTTCTTCAGAAGGAATAGGGCATTGTTGGCCTCTTTCGTTAGCATAATATTCCAAAGTATTTATTATCTGACTTTTCTCTGTTCCAATAAATACTGACAAAGTTTCAGGAATCCGGTATCCAAAATACTTTATATCTTTACCCATATTACTAAGTCAGAAGTCTCAGTTTAAAAAAATAATTGAGTTATAATGATTACTTTAAAGTATAGCATATCAACAAATATTTTATAAACATCTCCTTCTTTTGGGAATCATGGAACTAGACAAAGCCATTAAATCAAGAAGCAGTGTAAGAAAATTCAATTCAAGAAAGCCTGATTGGCGAAACATCCTAGATTGTATAGATGCGGCGCGATATGCTCCTATGGCTGGTGGAAATTACAGCCTTAAATTTATTCTTGTAGATGATCCTGAAAAAATAAGAAATATTGCAGAAGCTTGTCAGCAACCTTTTGTTGCACAGGCTCATTATGTTGTAGCTGCCTGCTCTAATCCTGGAAGAACAATCAATGCTTATGGAAAATCTGGAGAAAATTACTTAAGGCAGCAGGCAGGCGCAGCAATACAAAATTTTCTTTTGAAGATAGAAGAAGCCGGTCTTTCCACGTGCTGGGTTGGATATTTTGTGGAAAATCAGATAAAAAAAGAATTAAAAATTCCTGAGGAAATAAACTTGGAGGCGATTTTTCCCATAGGCTTTGAATATGAAAAAAAGAGGACGAAAAAGGCAAGGATTGATTTGGACAGGATTCTTTATTTCAATTCCTATGGCCAGACAAGAATGAATCCGCCTAAGAAAATGGATGTTTAATTAATTTACTTTGATTTTAAATAAAATGGAACAGGTCAGAAACAAAGTTTATGGTTGGACTTTGGAATTAATTAAAGAAGGTAAAGTTTTACAGGGTCTTATTCTAATGCTTTCTACATGGAATTTCGCTTATTTTCGTTTTCATATGAAAGATTTTGATTTAAAAAGTTTTGAAAAAGCAATAAAAGAATGTGATATTGATTACTTTAAAGATAAAAGATTTGAGAAGATAAACTTTGAGGATAAGGAAGTTAAAGAAAGAATTATTAAAATTTATAAAATTTTATCTTCATTTAATGGAGTAAAGTTTGTTGGAGCTACAAAAGTAATGCATTTCTTATATCCTGATGTCTTTATTATGTGGGATGGCAAAATAATCAAGCAGTATAAAGCAAAAACTTCCCCTGAAGGATATATTGATTTTGCGAAGAAAATGCAAGAAATGTATAAAAGAGGGGATTTTGGAGAATTAGATAAATCCGTATCAATCCCAAGAGCTATAGACATTTATAATATGAGTAAATATTCTATGCCAGACTTCTTTTAATTTCTGTAAAATAAGTAGGCTTATTTATGGACTTAATTTACAAAGCCTGTTTATAATTTATAACTTCTTAAATTAAATAAATAAAGAAACCCTGGGAAAAACCCAGGGATTAAAAATAAACTCTATTCTTACCTCTAACTCGGCTACACTTAGACAAGTTTCCTCTAAATCGGCTACGCTTGGACGATTTCTTACCTCCAAACTTCTATTCCCAGGTCAGACATCTCTTTGGCAGGTGCTGCGGTCTCTTCAACTGGCCTTCCCAATACATATGGACTTCTGACACCGGTCATGATTGTAATGACACGGACTTTTCCTGTAAACTCTTTGCTGATTCTGGCACCGATAATAACATTTGCATCAGCGCTCAGATTTTCAGAAACAGTTCTTCCGATAACGTCAAACTCTTCAAGCTTTAAGTCAGGTCCACAGGTAATGTGTATCAGAGCTCCGGTAGCGCCTTTATAATCCACGTCAAGTAGAGGATGTGTAAGGGCTTGCCTGACAGCCTGAGTAACACGCTCTGAGGAATCATCTTCTCCGATACCAATTACTGCAACTCCACCACCTTTCATGATTGCAGATACATCTGCATAGTCAAGGTTGATGAGACTTGGCAGTGTTATTGTCTCGACAATTCCCTTTATCATAGTGCTAACGAGCTCGTTTGCAACTGCAAAAGCATGCTCTATTGGAAGCTGCCCTGCAATGTCTACAAGCCTGTTATTATCAAGAACAATACAGGTATCAGTGACTTCTCTGAGTTCCTGAAGGCCCCACTCTGCCTTTTCTACCCTTGCTTTTTCAGATTCAAAAGGCATTGTAACAACACCTATAACAACTGCTCCTGTCTCTTTAGCGAGTTGGGCGATTACTGGTGATGCACCTGTTCCTGTTCCTCCTCCCATTCCAGAAAGGATGAAAACCATGTCTGCACCGGAAACAGATTTTTTCAAATCCACTATTGCCTCTCTTGCTGCTTCTCTTCCAACTTTTGGCTTTCCGCCTGCTCCAAGGCCACGAGTAAGCTCTTTACCAAGAAGAAGTTTCTCATCAGCTTTTGAAACGCTGAGGTGCAAGGCATCTGTGTTTGCTGCATAAACAGTAGCGCCTTCTATCCCTTTGTTGAAGAGCCAAGTCACTGCATTACAACCCATTCCACCAACCCCAAGAACCTTTATATTTGCCTTTCCGGCTTTAAGCTCATCAAAGTTGATGCTGTGAGTTGCAACATTATCTATTGCTTCTCTTGCAAAATCTAATACCATCTTTTTTATTTTTTACCTCCTTACAGCTCTATATTTTTGGAGATGTCAACTTCTCCTCTCGTTTTCACGAAAGATTTAAATAGCTGACCCACTTCCAACTATCACCAAAGAATTCACCATATACAGATAATTTATTCAATCCCCCGAAAGAATAAATTAATATAATGAAAGATTAAGATTTCTATTCTTTAAAAATATTATGTTTGTTGAAAATAATATTCTTTTTAGATAAATTTGTTAAAAGTTGATAAAAATTATTGAATCTACTGAAATCCAATTAATTAAAACTTAATTTATCTGCATTAAAATATATCAAAAATTAATCTTTCTCCAGAATCTCCGCACGAATTTCCGCTTCTTTGCATAATTCCACGAATTCTTTTGCGTCTTCCTCTGTCTAAGAATATGTAATCCAACAATAGTGCCATAAATATAAAAATAGGATTTTCGTATAGAATTAGATGGGAAATTACAATTCACTAACTAATAAATATCTAACAGAACATCCGATAGAAAAGAGGCTGCAAGCTTATGATAAATGTCTAGAACTAAATAAAGGGGGGCTTAAGGCAATTGAAATTTGGAATATTTTAAAAGAAAGCGGAATAGAAGTGAAGTACGAAACAATTGGTAGTTGGATAAGAGGGGAAAGAAACCCATATAAAAAATTAAATACAATTCAAGATGATAAAAAGCTTCCTTACATAATTGGATTATTAATGGGAGACGGATATTTTTATAAGGTAATGAAAAATGGGTCTTATAATAATGGAAGAATAGTTTTGGGAGTTAAAGATAAGGATTTAGCTCAAAATTTCGCATTATCAATTTCTCATATTTTTGGAAATAAAAGAAGTTATAAAATAAATTGGTCAGAAGATAAAAGAGTTTATGTAGTAGAAGTTCGGAGTAAGGAATTAGTTGAACTTTTATTGCGAGATTTTAATGATTTACTTAAAGTAATAAAGATTTCTGAATCGTCATTTATTCAGGGATTTTTTGATGCTGAAGGTTGTATAAATATTAAATATCAAAAAGGTAGGATTTACCCAAGAATCTTTTTAACGAATTCTGATATTAGATTAATAAACTATGTAAAAAACTATTTTCAAAAAATAGGGATATCTTCAAATATTCAAATAAATACTAAAGGTGGAAAAGAAAAAACTATATTAGGTAAGAAAACAAAAACAATAAAAGATTGTTATAATCTGGCTATAGAAAATTTTCAGGGAATTAAAAAATTTGCAGAGGAAATAAATTTCACAGTCAATCGCAAAAAGGATAAATTAGATAATGTACTTAGAAATATAGAAAAGTATGGAAACAGAGATATATAAAAGATTATTCTTTTTCTAAAATCTTAGCATTAATTCTGTTTTCCTTACATAAATCTATAAATTCTTGTGCTTCTTTTTCAGAAGCAATAAGCGTTCCCCAGTGCATTGGAATTGCAAGAGTTGGTTTTATTATACTGGCTGCTTCTGCCGCTTCTTCTGCGCTCATGGTAAATCTTCCTCCGACAGGAAGCAATGCAATAAATTCTTTTCCCTGCTGTTTGTAGCCAGTAAGTTTCTGCATTTCTGGGATTATATCTGTATCTCCAGAATGATAAATTATTATATCTCCAATCTTCATCACATATCCAACCCAACCTTCTGCCTGTGGATGGAAATGTTTGTTTATATTATAAGAGGGAAGTGTTGATATTTTCATGTCCCCAATCTCAAATTCTTGACCAGGCTCTACCAATTCTATCTTCACAGGGGTTTTGAATTTAGCTATAGTGCTCTGGCAACCTGCAGGAGCAACTATCTTTGTTCCTTCCTGGATTATCTTGTCAAGATCTGCAAAACTGCAGTGATCATAATGGTTGTGGGTTATAAGGATTATGTCTGCTTTTTCCAAGCCATCTTTTATATTATAAGGGTCAATGTAAATAATCTTGGAATTCTTAATCTGAAATCCTGCATGTCCAAGCCATCGAAGTTCTATGCCGTTTATTTTCATATTTCAAAAAATGGGTCCTGTTTTAAAGATTTTGTGGTTTTTTAATAGCTCCATCCAAATCTTCTGGTAAACTCGTTCATAATCACAACAAACTTATATTATTACTTTTACAATATTTTGTTATATCATCGGGCCAGATGCTTGCCTGAACCTCTCCAATATGTGCTTTTCTAAGAAAAAACATGCAAAGTCTGGACTGCCCAATACCTCCACCAACACATTCTGGAAATTCTCCTGCAAGAAGTCTTTTATGCCACTCCAACTTTAATCTTTCTTCTGCATTTCTGATTTTTAGTTGTCTTAACATTGCTTCCTTGTCAACTCTTATTCCCATTGAAGATAATTCAAATGCTCTTTCAAGCACAGGATTCCAGACAATAATATCTCCGTTTAAACCTTTTTTTCCGTCTGGAGTTGGAGTTGACCAGTCATCATAATCAGGAGCTCTGTTATCATGTATCTTACCATCTTTAAGTTCTCCGCCAATTCCAATTAAAAATACAGCGCCATACTTCTTTGCTATTTTATTTTCTCTTTCTGCAGGTTTTAAATTAGGGTATTGCTCAAGTAGATCTTCTGTATGTACAAAAGTTATGTCTTCAGGTAATATTGGTTTTATTTTAGAGTACCTTTCATAAATTATTTTTTCAGTGTCTTTCATCGCTTTATAGATTTTTTTAACAATTCTCTTTAGAAAATCGGGATTTCTGTCCTCTTTCTTTATTGCAAGCTCCCAGTCCCACTGATCAACGTAAATAGAGTGTAGATTATCCAAAACTTCTTCATCAGGGCGTATAGCATCCATATCGCAGTATAGGCCTTCTCCAATATTAAAACCATAATCTGCCAGAGCCATTCTTTTCCATTTAGCAAGAGAAAAAACAACTTCTGCATTTATACTTGAATCGCATTTTATTCTAAAAGATACTTTTCTCTCTGTCCCGCTTAAATCATCATTTATACCAGTGTCTTTTCTTACAAAACGTGGAGCAGAAACTCTTTGAAGATTTAATTCTTCTGCAAGTCTTTTTTCAAAAAAGTCTTTGACTAATTTAATTGCTCTTTCTGTTTCTCTCAAATCCAAAAAACTCTTATAATTTTTTGGGGTTAATTGATTTTTTGGCATAACAAATTATATAGAAAAGAGTTTAAAAAATTAAGGGCTGTATCTCGTCATCGTTCTTGGAAAGGCAATTGCGTCTTTTATTGTTTCAAGTCCGCAAATCCATTTGATAAGCCTTTCTGTTCCTAAACCAAACCCACCATGAGGAATAGCCCCATATGAATGAATATCAAAATAATAACTGTAATCTTCAAGTTTCTCACCTTTAGCTTTTAAGGATTTTTTAAGCTCTGCTATATTTGTGTCTCTTTCACTTCCCCCAATTAATTCCCCATTTCCTTCAGGAGCAAGACAGTCAAAACAACGAGCAACTTTCGGGTTTTTTGGATCTCTCGGCTTGTAAAACGCCATTGTTTCTTTTGGATAGTGTGTAACAAAAACAGGTGTGTCATAAATCTCCATTAATTTTTCTTCTTCAATTGTTCTCAAATCCTTACCCCACTCAACATTCATTTTCTTTTTTTCTTTCAGAAGTTTCAAGGCACAGTCATAAGTTATTCTCGGAAATTTTTTCTTTAATACAGGCTCAAGCTTTTTTATATCTCTTTCAAGAATTTCTAATTCTTTTTTATGCTTTTTTAAGATATTTGCCATAACATGTTTTATTAATTCCTCGGCATAATTCATCAATTCATTGAGATTTGCCCAGGCAACCTCCATTTCAGTATGCCAGTATTCTGTCAAATGCCTGCTTGTTTTGCTTTTTTCTGCTCTGAATGAAGGAGCAACACAATAAATTTTCTCAAGAGCGTACATTGCTGCCTCAGCATAAAGCTGCCATGTTTGAGCCAGATACATTTTCTTTCCGAAATAGTCAACTTCAAACATCGTTGGTCCTTCTTCTGCTCCTCCGGGAATTATTATTGGACTTTGAAATTCCCAAAATCCTTTGCTTCTAAAATATTCATGAATAGCACCTATAACAGTACTTCTTATTTTTAAAATAGATGTCATCTTCCTGCTTCGCAACCATAAGTGTCTCCTGTCTCCGAGAAGTTCCTCGTTAAGACTTTTGTTTATCGGGAAACTATCGCTCAAGCCGACAATATTTATTTTATCTGTTTCTATTTCATATCCTGTCGGAGCTCTCTTGTCCTCTCTTAGGATGCCCTCAATCTCCACAGACGCCTCTATTTGCAGTTTGTCGATTTCTTGCCATTGATTCTTGAATTTCTCTTTTTTAAGAACACACTGGATTATATCACTGCTATCCCGCAGAACAAGGAATTTTAGTTCATTGCTTCCTCGCTCTCTGTAAACCCAGCCGCGCACAGCCACATCTCCTTTGCCTTTTTTTATTGCTTCTGAAATTGAAATGAATTTCATAGTATAATCTGTATTTAGCAATATAAAAAACTAACTAAAATCTGCGAGAACTGGTTTCTCTATTCCTAGGTAATCTTTTAATTTCATTTTTATCGAATCTGTTAAACTTCCTGCATTAAAAGAGATGTCTTCATTTTTTAGCAAGCTTTTATCGACATATGTTTTTAATCCAAAAAAACTACCGAACGGGGGGACGCTTCCAGATTCAAGTCCAAGGGACTTGACCTTGTCATGGCCTGCAAAACTTAAACTTTTGGATTTAAGAATTTTTTTTAATTTTTTAGAATTAATCTTTCTTTCTGCAGAGAGAACAATTAATACAAAATCTTTACCAGTGTTCATAATAATTGCTTTTGCTCCCTGCTTTAATTCATCTCCCCTCACCCTTGAAGCCTGTTCAGAAGTATAGACCGGTTCATGATGTTTTAAAGAGTACTTTATTTCTGAAGCATTAAGAATTTCTTTTATTTTTTTGAATACTGTCATATTTTAAGGTGTGAGTCTTTTCATATCTCTTGGAAGGAAAGTTGCTTCTCTAACATTTCCTAAATTTAACATTAACATCAAAAGTCTTGTTGGACTTAAAGCACATCCCCCATGAGGAGGACAACCATATCTAAAAAAATCAAGATAATACTGAATTGAGTTAGGATTTATTCCTTTTTCAATAGCCTGTCTTCTTAATATTTCATACCTATGCTCTCTTTGAGCTCCTGTAGTAATTTCAACACCTTTCCAGATTAAATCAAAACTTTTTGTAATGTTATTATCATCTTCTTTTCTCATGTGATAAAAAGGTCTAGCAGAAATAGGATATTCTTTAACAAAAACAAATTCATGATTATATTTTTCCTTTATTATTTTAGCTAAAAGTTTCTCTCCTTCTGCATCAAGATTATCTTTAGGACCATTATACCCCTTTTTTCTCACTAATTTTTGAACCTCTGCCATCGTTACTCTTGGGAAAGGAAGTTTAGGAACCACTATATCAACACTAAAAGTTTTCTTTATTTCTTCTCCGTATTTTTCTTTGACTTTCTTCAAGAAATAGACTATCCATTCTTCCTCTATTTTCATAAAATCTTCCTCAGAATTAATAAAAGATACTTCCATATCGATCATAGTGAATTCTGTATCGTGTCTTGAAGTATCAGAGGGATTTGCCCTAAAAACAGGAGCAACCTCAAAAATTCTTTCAAAACCTGCTGCCATTGCCATCTGTTTGTAAAACTGCGGACTCTGGGCAAGGTATACTTTCTCATTAAAATATTTAACTTCAAATAATTCTGCTCCAGATTCACTTGCAGATTTCATAAACTTCGGTGTATAAATTTCAATAAATCCATTCTTAATCCAGTATTCTCTCATTGCTTCTTCCATGCAAGTCCAAATTTTAAAAATAAAAAGATGCTTAGGCTTTCTCAAATCTAACCATCGATAGTCTAGTCTTTTATCCAATCCTGTTTTAACAGTTTTCTCATTAACCTGGATAGGAAGCTCTTCTGCTTTTGATAAAATTTTCAGGGATGAAACTTCAACTTCAGCATCTTTTCTTGCAAACTCTGCTTTTACCTGAGCTTTCTTAACTTTTCCTTTTATTTCCACGACGCTTTCCAGGCTAATATTGCTCACCAAAGATTTATCCTTAATCACACACTGAACTATCCCGGAAAAATCCCTAATGAGAAGAAAAACCATATTTGAGAGATTTCTTATCTCGTAAACCCATCCTTTAATCAGGACTTCTTCTCCGGATTTTAAATCTGAAACATAAACTCTCTGCATAGCCTAGAAATAGAAAATAGATTTATTAAAGTTGTCGTTTCTAAAGCCCAGATGCCCTATGAATTTCCGTATTACTATGATTATTATTTTCCAGAGATGATTTGTCATAATCTGCAAAAACAGCAACTGCAATGACTGTTGTCCACATCTCTTTCTTTCCTTCTGCAGACTGTGTTATGTTCCTGGTTTTTATTATTTTTCCAGACATTTTGTATACCTGCTCTCTCTCGTCCCACCCCATGTTCTCATCAAACTCAATTCCAAGAGTTGTGGCCAGCATACTGGCAGCCAAATCCTCTGCATAATCCCCTGCTTTCTCATCTGTTTCACCATACCCATGATGCTCTGAAAGATAACCATACTGGTCGCCTTCTTTTGGAATAGCAACCCCTATCGAAGAAACAATAAGCCTATTATGCTCGTCTGTCTCTGTTCTTGCCATAACACAATGTACAACTTCCCCTGGTTTAAGATATTTAAGTCCTTCCTCTTTTGAAATGACTCTGCAACTTGGAGGAAAAATACTTGAAACAGTAACAAGATTAAATTTCTCAATACTAGCATCTCTCAAAGCAAGTTCAAAGCTGGCAAGCCTTTCTTTATGTCTTCCGACCCCCTTCGTAAAAAAAATTTTCTTTGGAACCATCTAAAATCTTATTATTAAACTATTTAAGAAGAGTTTTTAAGATTTTCCCTAAATTCCTATTTGATATATTTTTTAATAATTTCTGAAGCTTCTTTCCCTGAAATTTTTCCCTTGAATTCTTTCATCACAACTCCCATATAAGCATTGACAGAAAGTCCTGGCTTTTCTTTTATAATTCTGGATATTTTTTCTTCTATTTGATGCTTATCCTCTTTTTCTCCTTCAGAAGTTTCATGACGTTCTCCTTTAACTTGGCCAAGCACGGACGAGTTTCCTCTGACAATTTCTCTGAGAACATTTTTAATTTCAGAAGCCTGGATTGCGCCCTTGTGCACTTTCTCAAGAACGCTGCCTAAAACATCTCTGTTCAGAATTTTTTCTATCTCAGCCAGAGATTTCTTTTCTTTAGAGGCTATTTCTTTAGGAAAAATCAAAATGGTTTTTGCAATCAGGTGTGGTTTTTTTAAAACATGAAGTAATTCTTTGAATTCCTCTATTTTTTTCCGCTTCAATAAAAGAAAGATCATCTCTTTGCTGAGTCCCTGTTTTTCTAGTTCTTCTTCAGGCTTTTCCAGTTTTGAGAGTTCTTTTTTTGCTCCGTTGATCATGTCTCTTGGGATCTTTAGAAGAGGGATGTCTGTTTCAGGATACATTCTTGCTGCGCCTGGCAAGGGCCTTAAAAATCTGGAACTTCCGTCCTCATTAACTGCCCTTACTTCTGGGATGCTTTTTCCTTGCTTTACTAGTTCGCATTGCCTTTTCACTTCCATCTCTATAGCTCTCTCTATGTTTCTTATATCCTGAAAACCCTTGAGTTCAATTCTTTTTCCTCCGGTAACAGAGAGATTAACATCTTGCCTTATTGTTCCAAGACCTCTTTTAACTTTCAGTGTCCTGAGAATT
>Ga0315296_10003010_pt1 | contig 14232 bp, 13 predicted proteins | sample YL17G14_18_MG_FD_203921 | JGI IMG/M metagenome (GOLD analysis project Ga0315296, IMG submission 203921) | Sediment microbial communities from Yellowstone Lake, YNP, Wyoming, USA - YL17G14_18 | ecosystem: Environmental > Aquatic > Freshwater > Lake > Sediment | place: USA: Wyoming | collected... | reverse complement strand
ATTGCAAGGTTAAACTGGTGAGCCGCAAAGCCTATGGCTTCCGGAATCCCTACAACTTTGTTGTAGCTGTTTTCCATGGCTGTGCTCATCTCCCTATGCCCTCATGATCACAAATGGGACAAGAGCCCCATATTCTTCCATCCCAGTTCCTTGACGGCCTGAAATCTGCGCCGTCCATCGAGGAGTTCATAATTCTGGTTTAAGGGAGATATCGTTATCGAGGACAAAGATGCTTGAGTGGTTTTTACCGCCTACACAACTTCTTTTTCTATTTCCTGATAGGAGAGTTCTTTTATTGCTGCTTGCTCTTTGGCATGCTCAATTGTCATACTGACCAATTTGCCGTCCTTATTCAAATCGATGTAAATATTCTCGGTTATTTCTTTTGTTTCAAACACCTCACTATCAGAGAATTCCAACAGTGCCGTATCCGTGTCAGAAAAATATTTGATCTTCATTCCTCTCCCTCCTTGAACGATCTGTCGAAAAACGCATTATGAACAGTTTCGCCATCCTTTAATAATATAACTCTCAATACCGTTCCTCCTTCTATTCTGGCCCATCTCCTGATCCTACCGTCAGATTGAATCTCTTCTTTTATTGGTTTTCTCATTGCCTGCTCAATCCATTCATCTTTAATGATGATCCTATCGGGTCTTTTCCGAATGTATTTGAAATATTCCGTAACTTTCATATAAATGTTTTTTCATTGTAGCATCCTTGTCTGATATTAACAGCATTATTTTAGCATACAAAGGTCCTCGTTGCTTATACCACTATCGGATCCAGGAGATGGAGTGTCTGCGGATGGAGCTGGGTGAGCCGGATAAATCAGGCAGAAGACGGCCCATCCCGATCAAGGGCTCTGAGTTCAGGACACCAGTGGATGTCGTTGTGTGTGCCATAGGCCAGAGCCCAAATCCTCTGATCCCATCAACAACCCCAGGGCTGACTATCGGAAAGGACGGCAACATCATCATTGACCCGGCCACAGGAAAGACCAGCAAAAAGGGGGTATTTGCCGGCGGCGACATCACGCGGGGCGGAGCAACGGTAATCCTTGCAATGGGCGATGGAAAGGCCTCTGCAAAGAGCATCCACCGCTATCTTCAGAGCTTAAGGTAACGTCCTATTTAATCCTTAGAAAGCATTCAGAATGGATGCCCAGGGAATGTTCCGGGCTCCCGAGCCTTGATAGAAATTCCGCTGTCCTTCCATCCCTGTAACCGCTGATATGGGTGTGTCCCGAGATGTGCCTCCTGAAGAACATATTTTGCCTCTCCATGAAGATCTCCCGTATGTATTTGCCGAAAAGGGACGATACGGCAATGGGCAGGCTGGCCCCCTCTCCGTCCATCAGGAACCTCACCTCCCCCAGTCCCTTCAAGTAATAAGATGATGTCTTCTTGCTCTCCTTCTTTGACATCAGGGGAAAACGCGCAAGATACCCGAAATAGGGCTCGTATCTGTTGACAGCCATGTTTTTCCCGCAGAGAAACACCATCTTCCCTCTTTGTTTCTCATAAAAATATCGGATCACCTTCTCGAAGAGGAGAAAATTCACTGCCGCCTTGTTTCGCCGGCCCTCCTTCAGGCAGGCATTGAAGTCCCTGACGCAGCATACTTCAGCCCTTACATCCACAAGCTCAATCCCCTGGCCGGAAAAGATCCGTCTAAGATTCCGGGCTTCCTCTCTCACGGTTTCTGCCGATCGTCCCCTGTCCCAGACAGGAAGCGACAAGGCGCCGTGCCAGCACATTTCTTTTTCTTTGGCCGGACAGGACTCCCGATCAGTCCCTGCCGAGCGGCCCCCCTCCCCCTGAAAGGTAAATATATTGAGAAACTCTTCGCTGGACTCCGGAGGGCTCCCATGGATCATTGCCGCCAGTGCACGGACCGACCTCTCTCCCCGCCCCTTGTCTCTCTGGCTGAAAACCTTTTTGCTGTCCCCAATAAAAAGAGGAAGGAATCGCTCGCTCTCAAAGCCAAGCCGTTCTCCTTCCTTCAAGCGAAATAAAGACCCTGTGACGATCAGGGGGCCAAGGATGGGACCAAGGCCGTTCTCGTCAATACCAACAACATAGCGATCAGAATTTATAGAAATCTTCCCCCTTCTCCCTGCGGATTTTCTGTCCCTTCTTCCTGAGCTTCTCACGCTCTGCTTCTGACATCTCGATCCATCGCTTCATATTCCTCATCATCCCTGTCGCTACGGAGGCCTGGATAGAATCGTCAAATGTGGGTTCCTGTTTGAGCATATACCTCACCAACCAGCCAAGCGATCGGTAATCGGAAGTGGAACGGTAAAATCCGAGCGTCTTATCGCTGCCGAGCGGGACAAGCTCCCATGATCCCGCAACTCCCTTGATATTCCCTTCGGTCTCGGTCCAGGTGATCCGGTGGGGCTTGTCAAAACGATGGTCAAGATTATAGTCCAGCATGTAGTCGAAAAGGACAATTTTCATGTCCAATTTGAAATTGATCTCCGCTCCGCCCTCATATGTCTTTACGACACTTGCCCTTTCCACCATTGGGAGGTAATACGGGTAGTCCTGATACGAGGTGATCTGCTTCCAGACTTCATCAATGGGAGCATTGAAAGTTGTCCCTACTGTCACATACACCGGCTTCCCCTCACGGTGCTTCTCTACAATTATAAGGACACCTTTAGAGCACAGATCACCCAATGTCCCAAGGTCAAGGGACATGGAGCGGATAGAGAGCTCATTGGGAACCTCCGTTGCCACCTCCTCCCTGCCCAGGAGGGACTCGATCCGCCTCTTGATCACATTGACCTGGACAAGGTTGGCGGACAGGTTGGTAGCAAGCTCGAGGTCAGGATTCTGCTTGAAAGCCCATTGAAGAAATCCCGATCTGGGCTCCGAATATGACGCATTGAGAAATATGGTCCCCTTACCTCCCTTTACAGGGACAAACTCATAGTAGCCATTGTTCTTTTTGATTCCGCCGCCTATGGCGGTCCAGTCAGTCCTATAGGGAGGCCTGTGGTAATACCTGAGGGAGTATGTAAGGGAAAAGGGTATAATAGCCACCTTGAACCCCAGGGTCCATGTAACTTGCTCAATAAAGTCTCCCTGGGGACTCGGAGCAACGCTGTCCACCTGGGGCATGAAGCTGGTGTAGGTCGTGAAATCCGTTGCGACCTTCCAGCACTCCTCGGGACTGGCATTGACAAGCATCCCTGCAGTAGCTATCCAGGGGAGCCTCTTTGTTGTTTGATCAACAAATACGACTCCGCCGAGTTTTACCAGGGAAAAAAGCACTGAGGGATCACCCCCTGGCCCAAGAAGGCTCAAGTCTGTGGTTGCCTTGACCTCCTCTCCTGCCGTTTCTACAAGGTTTTTATCCAGCTCCTTGCTTCCCAAACTGACAAGACTGAAGCCAAGAAGGGGGACGACGAGCAGTAATGGAAGGAGCTTTTTCACGGGAAGATAAGGTGCATATATCATAGATAGATCGGTCTGTCAACATACGCTGTCATTGCGATCCGCCTATGGCGGAGAAGCAATCTCGTATTGTTAATAAATCATTAGATTGCTTCGTCGCTACGCTCCTCGCAATGACAGAGTAATGGATCCTTACAATGACAAAACGAAAATATATGCCTTAAACGAACAAAAATCTTGTTGACAAACGGAGTAAACTTTATGAAAATCAAATAGCGGGAAAGGAGAAAGACATGACCCCATCCATTGGCATTGAAGCGCATGAAAAGCTCATGGGCCTTCTCAACAAAGAGGGCCTCACGGAAAAGAAGCTCATAAGGGGCGTCACCGCCCTTGAAAAGACACATAAGAATGTCATATACAGCAATCTCCTTGCGATCCTCTCAAACCTTCAGTTCAACGAAAAGTCCGCGAGAAAACATTGGGAAAGCATCATCGCTCACAAGAAAGAGCTCTCCTCTTCCATTGGCAGGAAAATTGATTTCAGGGTGGCGCTCCTGGATTACTTCCTTGCAAAGAGCAAGAAAATGAAGAATCCGATAGTCGTCGAGATCAAGATCTTTCAGAAGACCAAGAAATCCTCCATTATTGACGAGCTTACAGGGCTTTATAACTACAGATACTTCCTTTCGGCCCTGGAAAAGGAAAAGTCAAGGGCAGACAGGTACCACTCTCCCTTCTCTCTTATCATGCTTGATGTGGACGATTTCAAGGACTTCAACGACCATAACGGGCACCTTGCAGGGAACGAAGCACTCAGAAGGATCGCCCGGATCCTCAAGGACAATATCCGTGGGGTGGACATCCTGGCCAGGTATGGAGGGGAAGAATTCGCAGTAATCCTACCAGAGACAATAAAGCAGGGCGCTCTGACTATTGCAGAAAGGATAAGGAAGGCCGTAGAAAAATACAGGTTCTCGATGCAAAATGGCTCTTCCACACGGAAGCTCACTGTGAGCGGCGGAGTTGCCACCTATATCGTTGACGCAAAGACATCAAAGGAGCTCCTGCAAAAGGCGGACTCGGCCCTCTATACTGCCAAGAGCGAGGGAAAAAACGCCGTTCATCTCTATCTAAACGAGAGAAGGGCCTATGCACGGATCAGCACATCATGTATAGGAAGCTACTGGATCCTGTCATCTGATTACCATACCTTCCAGACAAAGAACATAAGTATAAACGGGATCCTATTTGAGGCAGACCGATCTCTCCCCCTCAGCACAGTTCTCGAAATGAAGCTTAATTTTCCCACCACCACGCGCACGATTATGTGCAAGACCAGAGTGGCAAGGACTGAGGAGACCGAGAGAGGCAGGTATGACATCGGGGTCAGGATATTGGAAATGTCCAGGCGGGACAGGAAGGTCTTCAACTCTTATCTCGGCACTCTCCAACCCTCCTGATGGAGTGGAGCCTTTTTCAGCGCTACCCTGCCCTCGCTGAATGCCTTCCAAGAATTCCACTCACAAAGCTGCCAACCCCCATACACAGGATGAAGGGCCTTGAGAGCGCCCTCGGAGGCGGAGAGCTTTGGGTAAAAAGAGACGATTCGAGCTCTCCCGACTATGGGGGCAACAAGCCCAGAAAACTGGAACTTATCCTCGCCAGAGCAAAGGAGCGAGGAGCACAGACCCTCATCACATTCGGGGGCCTGGGGACAAACCACGGCCTTGCCACAGCGATCTTTGGAAAGAAACTCGGCTTCAAGGTCATCCTCGTGCTCACACCCCAGCCAAAGACTGACTTTGTCATCAGGAACCTCTTTCTCATGAAGCATTTCGGAGCAGAGATCTATTCCACAAAGGGGCCGCTGTATGCGGCCCTGAAAACCGTGAGGGCCCTGCTCAGGGGAAACAAGCACTATATGATTCCTCCCGGCGGTTCTTCCGCACTTGGAACCCTGGGCTTCGTCAATGCAGCCTTTGAGCTCAGGGACCAGGTAAGCTCCGGAGAGGTTCCCGAACCGGACTATATATTTCTTCCCCTGGGCTCATGCGGGACTGCCGCGGGTCTGGCACTCGGATTGAAGATGGCAGGGCTCGGCTCCCGGGTCATTGCAGTGAGGGTCTACGATCGGATCGCCTCCAACTCTCTTACCATACGGACCCTCGCAAAAAGGACGATGGCCCTGCTCTTAAAAATCCTCCCGGACATCTTGCCAACCCGCCTGTCAGTAAATGATTTCACAGTGCTCCATGATTTTTTCGGCAGCGGATATGGGGCCCCTACAAACGAAGGCGAACAAGCGATGAAGATGGCCAATGAGCTCGAAGGACTTAAGCTCGACCCCACATACTCTGGAAAGGCCATGGCTGGATTTATTGATTTCGTGAAAAAGGGCAACGGAAGGGGCAAGCGCCTTCTCTTCTGGAACACATACAATTCTGTACCAATGGATCATATCATTCAGGGCTTGACAACAAAGCAGATGGCAGGCGCAATTCAAGGAATAGGATGCAGTTAAACCTTTTGCACCCTTCGGGCGTCTAAATAGGTAGTACAGGGCATAATATCCTTTAAAAGGAGGCAATTTATGAAAATTACAAGTGTTTTCACGAAAATAGGGCTCATTTCATGTTTCGTTCTCCTATGCTGGGGGTGCGGAAAGGACGAAAAGGCAGCCCTTGACGATGACATTGCCAAGAATGCGGCAATAGAGGCAAGCGATGCAGTCTCACCGGACGACCTCGCAGAGATGGAAACGGGAACAGGAGGACTGAGCCCGCTGGGTCTGTCACCCATGGCGCTGGAGCCAGCCGCTTCTCCTCCTCCCGGGTCTGTGCTCATATTTCTTGACCCGAACAACCTCAAGGCACGGCTCCATCTCCTGAGGGTCGCACGGGCGCCCCTGGATGCATTGATGTATTTCTATTCCCAAGGATGCGCCTTCATCAATAGCGGGACCTGCCCGAAGCTCGGAGACATAAACAAAACCTGCACCATATCCCTGCCCTTTACCACCGGATGCAACACTATAACGGTCCCAACAATCTCTGGGTCATTGACCCTGACCTTCTCCGGAGGGCTCTCGGGCACGATCGAGGGCAACCATAATAAAACCGGGCTTCCAAAGGTCACAGCAGACGCAGCAAGCTTCACGGTGGCCGCACAGGATGGAAGATGGGTCAATTACAACGGCACTGTCAGCCGCCAGATTACAGGAATTTTCGGCGGCCTTTCGCCCACCGGGGCAAGCTGGATCCTCTCTGTTGATATTAGTGCTGATGATTCTGCCGGGGCCAGCGGCACTGCCGAAGGAATAAGGACAGTTGAGGTTGAGTTCGGCAAGTATTTCCATGCCAGGAATGTGGGAACCCTCACATTTACCCCGCCCAATTCTACAAAGTCAGTAACCATTGAAGTAAACATAGAGAGGACGATTAAGAAGGATCAGGCAACACTGACAAAAACCATCACCATCAACGACACAGTCACGACCAATGGAATAAAGAGGACACTCACCGGCAAGATGTCTCTGTCAGGAGAACTCAGGGGCGGGAGCGGAGAGCTTGAGTCCATCACAATCAACGGCTCCATCACCAGGTCCGGCCCCAAGGGGAGCATCACGGTGACATTTGATGATGTGGTCATCAAGCTGAACTGCAACCACAATCCCTGGGGTGGAACAGTAACGGTGTCCAACGGGGAGAAAACCTATAAGTTTGACTTCAGGGATGACTGCGGATGCAATGTGGACATCACCAAACCCGATGGCTCCGAAGTCCCATACAACATCTGCACCTAATGGGGGCGGGTCTTAACTTTTAGCATTTTGATAGGTTTTGATTTATCCTTAGATAGTGGGGAAAAAGACCGTTCTAATCGTTGATAACAGCGAGGCTATCCAGTCCTTTTTGGGAAATGAGCTGTCCGGACAGGGGTATGCTGTTGAAAAAGCCTATGACGGCATGGAAGCACTCCAGAAGGTTTATTCCTCCCCACCTGATTTTATCCTGCTCGACCTCATAATGCCCAAGATCGAAGGTGCAAGGGTCTGCAGATATCTCAAGGAAGACGACAGGTTCCGCCACATCCCAATAATCATCCTGAGCGGGGTCGCCTCAGAAGCGGGAAAAACAATAAATACCTCCGGGGCAGACGCCTACATTGTGAAAGATCGAATGGAAACTATAATCGTCCATGTCCTTCAGACCCTAAAAAAGCTCGAGGGGAAACCCATAGGAGAAAAGCCAGCAATCCTGGGATTGGAGCAGAAAGTCCCGCGACAGCTTGTAAGGGAACTGCTGGAGATCAAGAACCATTATGAAAGCATACTACAGAGCATGGCCGAGGGGGCCATTGAAACAGACAAGGTTGGAAAGATCATATTTGTGAACAAGGAAGCCCTTGAAATCCTTTCCCTGAAAGAAGGGGAAGTAATAGGGAAGGAGATCTTCTCAATCTTCGACAGGCAGGCTGCAGAGAAATGCCTCGGACACGCTTCTGCACAGGAAAGCCTCACCGTCGTCAGGGGAAACAAGGTAGTGAAGGTCAGCCTCTCGCCCATTCTTCAGAATAGTGACGTCATCGGACTCCTGGCTTCCCTTGAGGACATCACAGAGAGAGAAAGGCTCCGAACCGAGGTGGAGGAAACACACCGTCTCCTCGTTCAGTCAGAAAAACTTGCAGCAACATCAAAACTTGCCGCAGGGATAGCACACGAGATCAAGAACCCGCTGAATTCCCTATCATTCACTGTGGCGAATATAGAGCAGGTTATAAATACATCAAGAAACATCAAGGAGGCAAAGAGGGCCTCCGATGAGCACCTTGCCCTTATCAGATCGGATCTTGAAAGGATAAAACTTCTTGTGGACCGCTTCATGTCCTTTGCACGGCCAAGACAGATCCAACTTGTTAACAAGAATGTCGGAGCAATCCTCCGTGCTGCTCTCAATTCCATCAGGTTGCAAGCAAAAGACCAAAAGGTGGACATCATAGAAAACTATGAAGACGGGATCCCGGAGGTCATGGTTGAAGAAGAGGATCTGTTCCGATCCTTCATAAATCTTTTAACAAACTCCCTGGAGGCCATAGACCGAGACGGCACAATCACAGTCTCATGCTCACTCACTACAAAGGACATTATCATCAGAATCGCAGACACAGGAAATGGCATACCTGCCGAAATCCAGGACAAAGTCTTTGATATATTCTTTACAACAAAGGAGAGGGGGAGCGGCCTTGGCCTCTCCCAGGTATATCAGACAATTGAGGGCATCGGGGGGAAAATCTCCCTGATAAGTCCCATTAAAGAGGGAAGAGGGACAGAGTTCTCAATTCACATCCCTATAATGGTAAAAAAATGACATCACGCACAGACATCCGGATCCTTATCGTTGACGATGAGGAGAATACTCGAAAAAGTCTCGCTACATTCCTGAAATTCAAGGGCTACCACACAGATACAGCCGATGGAGGGGAGTCTGCCCTGAAGACGCTCAAAGACGAACGATTTCATATCGTCCTCACTGACCTGAAAATGAAGGGAATGGATGGTGACCAGCTCGTTGAAAAAATCAAGGAGAAGCATCCTGAAATTGAGGCCATTATTATGACCGCATATGGAACCGTGAAGAATGCAGTCGAGTCCATGAAAAAGGGGGCTTACGATTACCTCATGAAACCCCTGGATCACGACGAGCTTCTACTCGTCCTGGATCGTGTCCGGGAAACAATCTCCCTCAGACAGGAGGTGAGGAGGCTTTCCTCAGAAGGCATACACTATGGCCTCCTCGTCGGAGAGAGTTCCTCCATGCAGGGGCTCTACGAAGACTTGGAGAAGGCCTCACGGAGCGACGCCACAGTCCTCATCACCGGAGAGACCGGGACTGGTAAAGAGCTTGCGGCACGGGCCATCCACGATACGAGCACCAGAAAACACGGACCATTCATAGCTGTGAGCTGCGCCGCACTGCCCGAAAGCCTTGTGGAGAGCGAGCTTTTTGGACATGTCCGGGGCGCCTTCACAGGAGCTGAGAGAGACAAGGCTGGAAAATTTGAGAGCGCAGAGGGCGGAACCATCCTGCTGGACGAGGTCACAAGCATGCCTACCCATGTTCAGGCAAAGATGCTGAGGGTTATTCAGGAAAGACGCAGTGAAAGGGTCGGGTCAAATAAACCCATGGCAGTTGACGCAAGAGTGATTGGTGTGACGAACGAAGACCCCACAAGGGCAATCAAGGAAGGAAGGCTGCGTGAGGACCTCTATTATCGCCTCAATGTTATCGCCATCCACCTCCCTCCCCTCCGGGACAAAAAGGAAGACATACCCCTCCTCATAGAGCATTTCCTGAAAAAATATTCCAAGAAAAGAGCAGGGTTCACGCTGAGCCCCAGGGCCATGGACATTCTCCTTAAACATTCCTGGCCAGGAAATGTCAGAGAGCTGGAAAATACCATTGAACGGATGTGTGCCGTCTCGGAAGACGAGAATCTCACGGTGGAGCACCTGCCCTGGAATATCAAGGCCATGGGGTTATTCCCATGGGAGGAAACAACAAAGGCATCTTCCTGGAAAAAACGGATGGAATCCTTTGAGAAATATCTCATCGTCAGAAAACTCCACGAGACCGGCGGAAAGATCGCAGAAACCGCCAAAGCCCTGGGCCTTCCCCTTCGCACGCTGAGGAGGAAGATGGCCAAGCATTCCCTCCGCAAGGAAGTATTCAAGAATCTCGGTAAATAAATAGCAGTCGCCAGATGACAACTCATTCGGCCAGGAATGGCCCCTCTATATCGTTCAAATGGGCCATTCTTGCCGATTTTTTGAGACGACTTCCCTCCCTATAAACCTTCACGAGTTTTGCCCGTTTCTCCCCACAAAATAAGGGGATTGATCTGCTGTTTAAGGCACGACTATTGCTATGTCTCTATTATCAGAGGAGGAAAAATGCCAAAGGTCCTGGTTGTAGACGATGATAAAAACTTTAGGACAAGCATAGGATATTTTCTCGCATCAAAGGGATACGATTCTATTTTTGCAAAAGATGGTCCTGAAGCGATTATAAAGTGTGAAGAGTCGGCCCCCCAAGCAATCCTTCTGGATGTCCTTCTTCCAAAGCTTAACGGCTTCGAGGTATGCAAAAGGATAAGGAATGCAGGGAAAAAGGTCCCCATTATCATGACGAGCGCGATATATAAAAAACCATACATCCAGAACGAGGCAAAGACGAAATATGGCGCAACGGACTACCTTGTCAAGCCTATCAAACCCGAAGAGCTTCTTGAAAGGCTTGAGAGGTTTACGCGAAAGGAGGTGGACGATGATCCCGATGTTGAATTGGTGCCTATCACCGAACAAACCGAAGAATCAGAGGTCAAGGACACACACTTTCCGAGGGAGGGAGAGATACGAAAGGATACCCTTGTCTGTCTTGTCCGAGATCTCGGTAGGGCGAAGGCCTGTGGGGTTCTGGAAATTCTCGTCAAGAGGGAGAAGCGAATGATCTTCTTCCTCAACGGGAAGCCAGTCTTCGCCTCTTCGTTTAGCTTCAGTGAGCCCTATACAAAGGAAAATGTTTCAAGGATTATCAAAGATTGCCTCTGTCTTGAGGAGGGAAGTTTTTACTTCAACGAGGGACTGGATTTTCTGGACTATGTCCCAACCTATGACCTCCCCCTCCCTTTCCACTGATCCCAACATGTGCATGATACGCGGTGTGTCATGAAAGCACCCATGATGTCATTGGCCGAGGCCCTTCGTGATTTTGAAGAGAGCGGTAAGTTCTTTGAACGTCAAGTGAGAGATATTCCTATTAAACCCCCACCGCCATCCCCCCCAGATAAAGGTCTTCTGGCTCAGATTGTTGAGCGAACTGTGGCGCTCATTGCAGCTGGAGGATTAATGGTAACAGGGGGAGCACTAAAAGCTTGCTCCAAAGGACTCGCAAATGAAGGAAGTGCTCTTTTTCGAAATGGGGCAGCAAGGGTTATGGAAACCGATATCGGTCAAAATATCAACAGAACAATTGGAAGAGCATGGAAAGAGGTAGGCGGAGGATTCTTCCGCCGCTCCGAAATGAGGATAGAACCGCCATCTGGTAATATCAAAGAAAGTCCCAAAATATCCTCCAATGCAACTATCCCCTTCAAGATAGATATTTCAGGACTACTCCCAATATCAAGACAATCAAATTGTTCAAAATATGACGCATTAAAGTTTAGAATTGATTGCGAGCTTAAGTCATTAGCTCCGGGTATGTCTCCTTCAAAAGATGTGTTGAAAAAATGCGAAGAGGAGGCTAAAAAACTATTCCCCTGTGTTTCACAATAAAATAACAATTTATAACTCTTGAAGGGTCTTTATCGCCTTAATCAATAGAGAAAGTTTATCAGGGTTTCGATTCCTATCGCTATGAACAAAGTCGTTTCGTATTTCAACACAACCTTCACGCCCGCTGAGTTTTAGTTCTTTACATCGTTCATCATTTTCGAGATACTTTGCTGCATCCCAAAGTTTTGAATATTTTTCCGGTGGTGGTTCTTTCGGCTCCCACCCATTATTTATCGCTTTTTCAATAACAATTTCTTCAAACTTTACACTGAGAAGCAACCCAGCCAAATGAGATATTTGTTTGTATGAACCTTGTCCAACATGATCGGCGAGACGGGTCAATGATTCTCCTATTTCCAAAAAATCATCATAGTTTCCAAACAAAATATCTATAACGTTTTGAAGACGAATTTTCCGAAAAATAGGATCTTTTTCAATTTCCTTTGCAGTGCGGTCTTTATCTTGTAATTTTAAGAAATGAACCATCAAAGCCATTTCAACATCTGCAATGCGTTTAAGACCAGATTTTTCCCCAACTTCTCCCAGACTTTTTAGATAAGCATCATATGTTTGAACAGGATCAATCCCTCGTTGAATCCACAGAACAAATTCAACGGGAGTACTAATGATCCCGTATCTATCAGGATCAACGAACCGTAAAATTACGCTTACGATCTGTATCCAAGGCAATCTTTTAAATAATTTTTGTGCAATTACAGAGGATGACTCTTTATCCAAATCTATTTCAATTGTACCAAGTTTTTCAATAGCTTCTTCCATCTTTTCTCCAGGAGGAAAAAACCAGAATTTTTGGAAATCCCAGTATTTTCTTGGTTTATCTTGTACCGCATCAATTATTTTTCTTGTAATTTTATGGCCATCCCATTTGCTTCTGACTTCGATTTCAAGATCCTTCATATTAGGCTTTAATCCAAAGTGCTTAAGTAATTGATCTGGAAATTCATTTAAACAGTCATTGATATACCTTCGGAATTTAAGATTTTCCAATTGTAACATCTCCGTCCTCGATTATCTTGACAAGTTATATCGTATGGTTAACGATGCTCCCTTGCCTTTCGGTGGCTCCTGCAACACTTGATCGCCTGGTTTCATATTTTTTCTCATAACCTCACAGCATACGGGCATCCTGTGGCTTTGCCCCGGGTAGCCACCAACCGCCCTGTGTAACTCTCCTGAAATCACATCAAGGTATGATTTACCTTCCCGTTGAGCCGTTTCTAACCACTTCTCTAATTCATTCTGAAAATCTTGAGCTGTCGGTGGCAAATTCCCCCCAAACATTTTCATACCTTTCCAAATGTTATGGACTTCCCAAGATCAACAGAACTAACCTTCCAACCAGCATTTAACCAAGAATTCGCCTGAGAATGACCACCATTTGCCCACCACGGTCGATGTACATAAGCCGATGATGGCAATTTAAATCCTATTATTCTCTCGATCTCATCATAGCTTAGTGTTTCGATCTTCTTTTCACTGTTTTTTAAGTACTGTTCAAGCCTGTCATATTTACTCATAAATCCCTCCCTTTTTATATATGTTAATGGTTCGTATTTAATACCTTTTTGAGGCAATCTTACTCTCAATAGTTTTCCCATTGATCTATTCCACTCTGGGTTAAGTTTCTCAATTAGAGTTCTCTCAATATTAATCCTGTCTTCAGTTTCAAAAAATAGAAGTTCAATTCTTGTGCCATTTTTATATGTCTTTAAAACGAGATTGTTAATTCTGCAATTCGTTTGCTGACCGCCTTTATAACAATTCCTTGGAGATATGTTGCCATATCCTGTGTTAAAGCGCATTCTTAGGTTTTTACACTTACCAACATATTTTGGAATTCCATCAATTAAAATAATATATACCCCTGACTTTTTAACACAACTATTGGGAACTTTAAATCGGCAGAATGAACCGTCCCCATATCCATGAAGAGGAATATTGGATTTATTTTTATAGTCTGATTGAGGCAAATATTCTTTTGGTATTCCATTCTTATCGAGCTCTGGAATGATTTCACAAACGTATTGGAACGATATCCCACTGATTTCATGGCCCATAATTCAATAGCCTCTATCTATGCGATTGTCTGTTATGTAGGGGAAAAAGTCAAAGTACTCTATAGAGTAGCGAATGATCTTCTTCCTCAACGGGAAGCCAGTCTTCGCCTCTTCGTTTAGCTTCAGTGAGCCCTATACGAAGGAAAATGTTTCAAGGATTATCAAAGATTGCCTCTGTCTCGAGGAGGGAAGTTTTTACTTCAACGAGGGACTGGATTTTCTGGACTATGTCCCAACCTATGACCTCCCCCTCCCTTTCCACTGATCCTAACATGTGCATGATATGCGGTGTGTCATGAAAGCACCCATGATGTCATTGGCCGAGGCCCTTCGTGATTTTGAAGAGAGCGGTAAGTTCTTTGAACGTCAAGTGAGAGATATTCCTATTAAACCCCCACCGCCATCCCCCCCA
>Ga0315296_10003009_pt1 | contig 14233 bp, 8 predicted proteins | sample YL17G14_18_MG_FD_203921 | JGI IMG/M metagenome (GOLD analysis project Ga0315296, IMG submission 203921) | Sediment microbial communities from Yellowstone Lake, YNP, Wyoming, USA - YL17G14_18 | ecosystem: Environmental > Aquatic > Freshwater > Lake > Sediment | place: USA: Wyoming | collected... | reverse complement strand
TATAACGCCCTCCTGTCCTTTGGTGTTCCCTTCATTAATATAGTAAGCAAAAGGGCCGCTTAAGCGGCCCCATACCTGCTCGATCGCGATAACTCATTGACTGGACTAAAGATGAACGAACAGGTTGCTTTCCCCCTTCCTTTGTTTTTTTCCTCTCCTCCCAGCGCTTCTGGACGATTCCATCTACCTCCTTGAAGCCCGGTTCGTCCCTGAGGCTGTCCAGCTCCGTGTCGTCCACCATCAGGGGCCAGTTGTAAAACCCTTTGTCCACGAGGGTCCGGAGGCTCTTGATCGCCTCGCCCTTCTTGCCCCACAGGGCATAACAGCAGGCCAGGTTGTAATAGGAGAGCTCGTAAGCCGGTTTCAGCCGGATGGCCTTTCGGAACTCCTTCTCCGCCTCCGGGTATTTTTTCTGTCCGGCCAGGGCGTTTCCGAGCCTGGAATGGGCCTCGGCCCAGCCCGTCTTCAAGCGGATGGCCACCCGGAACTCCTTCTCCGCCTCGCCGAACTTCCTCTGCTCCCCGAGCCTGACTCCGAGGTCGAAGTGCGCCTGGGCCCCGGAGGGCAAACGGGCAGGCCCCTCCCCGGCTGATGCCGACAGGGGGCCGGGGGATATCCATAGCAGCATCATGGCAACGAGCTGATAAATCTTCAAATCATTCCTCTTCTCTGATTCCAAGCTTATACCCTATCACAAACCGGTTGATCCTGTCAAGCACAGGGAGGCGACTCCAGCCACCCTTGACAAAACCGGCCCGATGCGATACAATTAAAGGGTCTACGAAAAGAGGCAAACCCCGAGCAATCGGGGGGCGCAAAGCGTCAGATCCCCGGATGGACGGAACCTCGGGGGATGGCTGGGCTGCCGTAGGCTTCTCGACGTCTGCGCTTGCCCTGCCTCTGGCGGGGCAGTTCCCATTAGGCACTGATGAAAAAAGGAGGGCGCGTGAAAAGAAAGATGCTCGTTTTGGGGGCCGTGCTGCTCGGTTGCATGATTCTCGCGGCCCAGGCTGGAACCTGGGACCTCGTGCGGACCGAGCCTCTCGGCGCGGGGACGACTCTGACCTCCGAGAACGGCCGGTATTCTGCCAAGGTGGCCTGGGGCGTGGACCCGATGAACCCCACCATCGTGAGCTTGACCCTCGCCGGGCCCGACGGAGGAGCCCTCTGGTCCTCTCCGGCGCTCGGGGAGAACGCCTGCTTCATCGCCAACGACGGCAGGACCGTGGTTGGAATCAGGGGATCGGGGATCGAGGCGATGCCCGCGACCCTGACTTTTTATGGCTCCCGGGGTGAGAAGAAAGCCGAGGTTAAGGTCCGAGGACCTTCAGGAACGGCCTTTTCTCAGGATGGCAGCACCTTTTTCGTCCGCAGCCTGGATCTCGGCCTCGGAGCCTTTGACCGCTCCGGGAAGAAGCTGTGGCAGGTCCCCGGAGGGAGGCTCTTCACCCCCAGCTCGGATGGAAAGAGGCTTGCCGTGGAAGACCAGGGAAACCTTTTCCTCTACGAGCAGGGAAAACTTGTCGGGAAAGAACCCCTCGGTGAACTTTTCGCTGTGGCTCTCAGCTTTTCTCCGGAAGCCGATTTCCTAGCTGCGGCAACCGCTCATCGCCTCGTTGTTTACCGGGCCAATGACCTGGGGCTTGTTTGGAAAACCGAGATCAAGGAACCCGGAAGGAGCTTCACCTCGGTCAGTCTTTCGCTAAAGGCGGAGGAAACCGCCGCGGGCGTGGATTACGACGCCGGCCTGAACGTCTCCCCGGACAAGCGCTACCCCAAGGGGGACGCGGTCCTTTTCGGCGCCAACGGAAAAAAGCTCTGGTCGCAGGAGATTGCCCTGGGAGGCTTCGCCCCGCACCGGCCCTTGGTGAGCCTCACTGAGGACGGACGGATCATCCGGGCTGTGGGGGTCGACCAAACTTTCGTCTACGAACAGAAGTGAGGGAGGAGACCATGAGAAATAAAACGCTGTTCGGCCTCTCCTTGATCGCCGGATGTCTGGTTTGGGTCGCAACCGCCGGGGCCGCGCTCTGGCCGCTTTCCCCGACCAACCAGGTCCATGCCCTGGGCAACGGCTGGGGGGAGTATCAGAACTACGGGGGAAGCCCCTACTTTCATCCCGGGATCGACGTCATGGCCCTGACCGACACCGGGGTGCCTTGCTATGCCGTGGCCCGCGGCTGGGTCAAGGCTTGGCTCACCACCTCGGCCAACGAGCACTGGAGGCTGGCCATCGCGGACACCAGCCTGGCCTACCGGGACTCTTGCAACGGCTACCTCTACGCCCACATCGACCCCAATAGGACGCACAAGGCCGTCGGAGATTTAGTGAACCCCGGGGACCAGATCGGTTACCTGGTTTATTGGCCGGTCTCGGGATTCGACCACTGTCATTTCGCCCGGGTCAGGGACTCCGGGGCGACCTGGGGGCGGAACGGTCAGGCCGACTGGGCCTTCGTGGAGAACCCCCAGAACCTCATCTCCCCGAACACGGACACGGCCAAACCGGTCATCGAGACCGCCATCACGGGCTCCAAGTTCGCCTACTGTCGGAATAACACCAGCACCTATCTGCCCTATAACAATTTAAACGGGGACGTGGACATCGTGGCCCGAATCTACGAGCGTTTCGGGGTCGCCATACCGGGACATTCCCTCTGGGAGCGGATCAACCCCTACAAGATCGAATACGCGATCCATCCTCCGGGAGGCTCTGCCCCGCGCACCCTGTCCTTTCTCTTCGGCCATTACCTCCCCTGGGACGATGTGGCCCTGGTGAACATGGCCTTCAAGGACGACGCGACCTGCAACACCCAGGGGGACTATAGCTATCGCGTGTATTACTACACCGTGACGAATACGGATGGGGACTCCGTCTTGGAGGTCCGGGACACCTCCGGCACCTGGCACACCCGCAACTATCCCAACGGCCAGTACTGGGTCGTGGTCTATGCCTCGGACCAGTACGGGAACACCACCCCGGACAGCCAGCTGGTCACGGTGACCGGGTCGGGGGTGGAGGAAAAAGGATCCGAGGGCGGGGGAGCGTTCGCCTTCCAGGCCGGACCGAATCCCTTCCGGGGAGACCTTGAGGTTCAGTATTCCCTGCCCCAGCGGGAATGGATTTCCCTGGTGGTCTACAATGCCGCGGGACAGGTCGTGAGGACCTTGCAGCTGGGCGAAGCACGGGGAGGCCTCCAACGGGTGAGGTGGGATGGACGGGGCCAAGACGGAAAGGAGGCCGGCGCCGGGATCTATTTTCTCAGACTCCAGGCCGGGCCTTACCGTTCGACCCGCCGGGTCCTGCTGTTGCGGTAACGCGGACCAAACGAAAAGGAGGCCCTTTGCGTGGGGGCCTCCTTTTTTTAGGATTCCTGAAAGCTATTTTACGGCGCCCTTGAGTACCTTGCCGGGCTTGAACACCGGGACCTTCTTGGCAGGGATCTTGATCTCCTTGCCGGTCTGCGGGTTCCTGCCGGTGCGCGCGGCTCTCTTCCGGACGTTGAAGGTTCCGAATCCCACCAGGGTGACGGCTTCGCCTTTCTTTAGGGATTTGGTAATCGCCTCGATCATCTTGTCCATACAAGACCCGGCATCGGCCTTGCTGCACCCACACCCCTTCGCCACGGCATCGATCAATTCGGCTTTGTTCACTCTCTTCCCCCCTTTCCGCTGTGTAACATGGTTCGCTCTTCCTCTGGTCCAAGACCTCTCTGGGAGCCTCGGATCGCTATCGTGATGTTAAGAGTATAGCAATTCTGGGGTTTTTCTGTCAATATGATAGAGGCCCGCGAGCAAATTATTTTTCGTTCCGGGCCGCGCCGCCCGCGAAGTTCGGGGGGCGACCCTTGACAATTCCGGCTCGTTTTAGTAACATAAAGGGTTAAAATCAAACCTCAAAGCAGCGCCACGGAATCGCCGAACCATTGACCTCCCCTGACCAGAGCTTCCCGCAGCCGCCTAAGAGGGTTCGCGGCCGGACCATGGCCCGCACCTCCGGATCCCGGAGGAAAGAGAGGACCGAGGACCGCCGGACCCGGCTCCTGGAGGGCCTCCTGGAGTTAGACCACGTCGTCTTCTCCCTGCCCGACCTCCAGGACCGCCTGGAGGGCATCCTATCCAAGGTCCTCGAGCTCCTCGGCCTTCAGGCTGGCACCATCCACCTTTTGGAGGGAGATGGCCAGCTCCTGCTCAAGGCCCACCGCGGCCTCTCCCCGTTTTTCCTGTCCCGGACCCAGCACCATCGGTTGGGGACGGACCGCCCGGACATCTCCGGGGCCCGGGCCCCCATGCTGGTCCCCGATGTGGGCAAGCACCCGCACTTCTCCCAAACCTTCTTCCAACAGGAAGGGATTAAGAGCGTGGTCATGACGCCCCTCCGGGCCGAGGACCGCCTGGTGGGGACCTTCGTGCTCATGACCTTCCGCGAGGAGCGGGCCCTGGACGAAGAGGACCTCCGCTTCCTTGAGGAGGCCGGAAACCGGCTGGGCCGGGCCGTCCTGAGCTCCCAGGAGCACGAGGAGATCCGGCGTCGGAAGAAGAGCCTGGAGCTCCTCCTCGCCGTGTCCCGCGCCGTGGGACAGTCCCTGGCTCAGGAGGAGATCCTCGAGCGGGCCATGACGGCCCTCTGCTCCGAGATGGGCTGCCTTTTTGCGGCGGCCTATCTGGCCGGCCGGGACGACCATTCCCTGCTTCTGACGCAACGCCTGGGGGAGGTGGCCCTTCCGGAACGGTTTTTGGAGTCCCTTCAGGAGGAGCCCTCCGCCGTCCGGGCCACCCTGGAGCGGGCGCTCGCCGGAGGGGTCGTCGAGATCAGCGACCTGGCCCAAGTGCGGTTTCCCGGCTCCACCGAGCTCTGGGAGCAGGGCGTGCGGAGCTTGACCTTCGTCCCAATTCGGAAACAGGACGCGATGTCCGGACTCCTCATCCTGGGGAGGAAGACCAGTTGCCTCGCCGAAAAGGGAAACGAGGATCTCCTTTCCGCGGTCGGGGTTCAGCTCGCGGTCGGCATCGAGAACGCCCGCATGGTCGAGAGCCAGAAGAGGCAGGTGGCTCACCTCTCCGCGCTCAACCGCGGCGGGCAGGCCCTGGCCAGGGCCCTGGCCAGGGAGGCCCTGCTCGAGGAGATCCGGATGCAAGTCCAGGCGGTCCTGAGCCCGGCGAACATCTCCCTCATCCTGGCCGCCGAGGACCGGGAGGGCATCGAGGTGGGCTTGAGCTTTCGGAACGGCCAGCGTCAGCCGACCCAGCGCTTCAACCGGGCCGGGGGCCTGGTGGGACACATCCTGCGGACCAAGAAGCCCCTCCTGACCGGAGATTACGAAGCGGAATGCCGGAGGTTGGGAATCTCGTCTCCCCTCTCCTGGGAGTCTCCCTCGCGGTCCTGGCTGGGCGTGCCCATGCTCTCCGGGGGCCGGGTCCTGGGGGCTCTGGTGGTCTGGGACGCGGAAAAGGAAGGGGCCTTCGGGGAGGAGGAGAAGGAGGTGCTCGCGACCATCGCCAGTCAGGCCGCGGTCGCCCTGGAGAACGCCCGGCTGTATCAGAAGGCCGAGCAGCGGGTGGCCGACCTCACCGCCCTCCAGATGATCGGCCTCGAGGTGGGCTCCACCCTCAGCCAGGGGAAGGTGATGGAGCTCATCGTGGAGACCGTGGACGAGCTGTTCCAGGCCCACAACGTGAGCCTGATGCTCCTTGAGGAGGGGATGGATGAGTTGAAGACCCTGGGCTACCGCGGCAAGGACCCCGACCCCTCGGTTTGGGAGCAGACCTTCCGCCTTTCGGATGCCCAGGGGGTGGTGGCCTGGGTGGCGCGGACCGGAGAGCCGGCCGTGATCCCGGAGGTCTCCTCGGACCCCCGCTATCTCGCCTGGTTCCCCGAGGTCCGCTCCGAGATCGCCGTGCCCGTATCCGCCCAGGGAAAGGTCATCGGGGTCCTGAACGTGGAGAGCGAGAGGGAGGGGGCGTTCGGGGACCACGAGCTCCGCCTGCTCAAGACCCTGGCCGGCCAGACGGCCATCGCCCTCCAGAACGCCAAGCTTTTCGAGGAGGCCCAGCACCGCATCGCCGAGCTCACCGCCCTGCAGAGGATCAGCATCGCCCTCGGCTCGGCCGCGGACGAGAAGCATGCCGCGCAGGTCATCGTGGAGACCGTGGAGGAGCTTCTGGGCACGCACCACGTGAGCCTATTGACGAAGGTTTTGGGAACGGATCGCTTCCGCCTCCAGGCCATTTGGGGAAAAGCGACCACCGCCGACCTTCCGGATGCCGGGGATATCTCTTCCTCGGACGAGGTCGGGATGATTGCCTGGGTGGCGCGGACTGGCCAGCCTCTCCTGGTGAACGATGTGCGCAAGGAACCCAGATACCGGGGGGCGTTCCCGGGGGTCCTCTCCGAGGTGGTGGTCCCGATCCTCTCTCAGGGTGAGGTCATCGGCGTGATCAATGTGGAAAGCGAGCGGCTCGAGGCCTTCGACCAGCACACCCTGCGCCTGCTCACCATCGTGGCCAACCAGGCCGAGGCGTCCCTGGAGAACGCCCGGCTCTTCAGCCAGGCCAAGCAGAAGATCTCGGACCTGACGGCCCTGCACGAGATCGGCCTGGAGATCACCTCCACCTTGGCCGTGGAGCAGATATTGGAACGCATCGTGGACATCGTGGTGGGCAGCCTCAAGCCCTTCGACTGCGCCTTTTACTCCCTTACCGAGACCGAGCCCCGGGAGCTGGTCATCGGCCAGAGCTTCCCCGGGGACAGCGTTAAAGGTCAATTCACGGCTCCGGACGTCCACAGGATATCTCTGGAGGGCCCCGGCGTGATCGCCTCGGTCGCCCGGGAGGGGCGCGCGGCCTTCCTCCCCCGGGTCCAGGAGGACCCGCGCTACATCAAGGTCTTCGAGGAGGTCGTCTCCGAGATCGCCGTTCCCCTCCTGTCCAAGGGCCGGGTCGTGGGCGTCCTGAACGTGGAGACCGACCGCGAGGGCGCCTTCACCGAGTCCACCCTGGAGTTCCTGACGACCATCGCCCAGCAGGCCTCGGTGGCCATCGAGAACGCCCGGCTCTACGAGATGCTGGAGCAGAACTACTTCGACACGGTCCGCATCCTGGTCCTGGCCATGGATGCCAAGGACCCCTACACCCGCGGGCACTCCGTGCGCGTGCGGCGCTACGCCGTGGAGCTGGCCTCGGCTTTGAGCATGTCCGAGGAGGACACCAAGAAGGTGAGTTATGCCGGCCTGCTCCACGACATCGGCAAGATCGGGATGCGCGAGGACATCCTCCTGAAGCCCGGGGAGCTGACCCCCGAGGAGTTCGAGGAGGTGAAGCTCCACTCCGTGGTGGGCGGAAAGCTCGTGGACAACGTGGCCCTCCTCGCGGGCGTGGGCCCCCTGATCCGCTCCGAGCACGAGAGCTTCGCGGGGGGGGGATATCCGGACGATCTGGCCGGGGAGGTCATCCCCTTGGGCGCCCGGATCATCGCGGTGGCGGATGCCTACGATGCGATGACCACGGACCGGGCCTACCATCAGGCGATGTCTCCCGGGGATGCTTTAAAGGAACTCCGCGCCTGTGCCGGAAAGCAGTTCGACCCCCGGGTCGTGGAGGCCCTGGTGCACATCGTGACCGGGAAGAAAGAGTGAGGGCCCGGGGGAACTGATTCGGAAGGAAAAAGAAAGGCCGAGACCTCGGGGCTTCGGTCTTTTGGCTTGACTTTTCCAACTTTTTCTGGTAAGATAAAACCGTCCCCTAAGCCCAGGAAGGTCCCCATGAAGGGTTATCTGGTAGTCCGCCTGAAACTGCTTTTTCTCCCCCTCTTCTCCCTTACTCTCCTGCTCCTCTGCTCCCCTGCGGCCGTTCATGCCGGCTGGTTCTGGCAGAACCCCCTGCCCCAGGGAAATTCGCTTCGGTCGGTTTGTTTCCTCGACAATAACACCGGATATGCCGTTGGTTATGTGGGCACCATCCTTAAGACCGTGAACGGGGGCGCGAATTGGATTATCCAGACTTCTGGAACGACCACATGGCTTGCCTCCGTGCACTTTTCCGAGGATGCCTCTACGGGTTATGCTGTCGGAGACAGTGGTGTTATCCTTAAGACCACGAACGGGGGTGCAAACTGGGTCAAACAGACCTCGGGGACGACTAGGTATCTTCTCTCAGTCTACTTTCCTCAGGATGCTTCAACCGGGTATGCCGTGGGGAATTATGGCATCATCCTCAAGACCACGAACGGGGGCACAACCTGGGTCAGCCAGACCTCGGGAACAACCAAGGATCTTGGCTCAGTCCACTTCCCTCAGGATGCCTCTATCGGGTATGCCGTAGGGTTGGATGGCACCATCCTCAAGACCACAGACGGGGGTGCCAACTGGGTCAGCCAGACATCAGGAACGACTAGTAATCTTTTTTCCGTCCGCTTTCCTCAGGATGCCTCTACCGGGTATACTGTGGGGGCATCTGGCGCCATCCTCAAGACCACGAATGGGGGTACAACTTGGGTCAGCCAGTCATCGGGTACAACCAAGTATCTTTTCTCCGTCCATTTTCCTCAGGATGTCTCCACAGGCTATGCCGTGGGTGGGGATGCCGTGGCGAATAGTGACATCATCCTCAAAACCACGGATGGTGGCACAACCTGGGCCATACAGACCTCAGGAACGACCTGGACTCTTGTCTCCGTCAACTTTCCCCAGGATACCTCCACCGGGTATGCCGTGGGGGATCTTGGCACCATTCTCAAGACCACGGACGGAGGCACCAACTGGGGAAGCCAGAGCTCGGGAACTACCTATTCGCTTTACTCTGTCCACTTTCCCCAGGATGCCTCCACTGGATATGCTGTAGGAGACAGTGGTGCCGTCCTTAAGACCACGGACTGGGGCACGACCTGGGCCAGCCAGACTTTGGGCCCAATCAGCTATCTCCTCTCTGTCCACTTTCCCCAGGATGCCTCCACCGGGTATGCTGTAGGAGACAGTGGCTCCATCTTCAAGACCACGAACGGGGGCGCGAACTGGGTCAGGCAGCCCTCGGGAACGTCCAGTTATCTTCTCTCAGTCTACTTTCCCCAGGATGCCTCCACCGGCTATGCGGTGGGGGATTACGGCACTATCCTGAAGACCACGGACGGGGGAGCGAACTGGGTCAGCAAGACCTCAGGAACGACCAATATTCTTCGTTCTGTCCATTTTCCCCAGGATGCCTCTATCGGGTATTCCGTGGGGTATAATGGCACCATCCTTAAGACCACGGACGGGGGCACCAACTGGGCCAGCCAGATCTCGGGGACGACCAATCACCTTTATTCTGTCCACTTTCCTCAGAATGCCATCACTGGGTATGCCGTGGGGTATAGCACCATCCTTAAGACCACAGACGCGGGCACCAACTGGGTCAGGCAGCCCTCAGGATCGAACTATTGGCATTGGTCAGTCTACTTTCCTCAGGATGCCACTACCGGGTATGCCGTGGGGTATAGCACCATCCTTAAGACCACAGACGCGGGCACCAACTGGGTCAGGCAGCCCTCGGGAACGTCCAGGTATCTTCTCTCAGTCTACTTTCCACAGGATGCCTCCACCGGCTATGCGGTGGGGGATTACGGCACCATCCTAAAGACCACCGTCGGGGGAACATGGGTGGAAGAAAATGGTGAGGTAAGAGGTCAGGGGTCAGGAGTCAGACTCGCCATCTCGCCCAATCCCATGCGCGGGAAGGCCGTTATTTCCATTTTCTATCCCTTGCCCCTTTCTCCCTCTCTGATCTCCCTATGGATTTACGATATAACCGGTCATCGAATTAGGGTTCTTTCCAGTCACCCATCACGAGTCACCAGTTCCTCGTTCGTTTGGGACGGCAGGGATGATTCGGGCAGCCGCGTTCCCTCTGGGGTCTATTTCTGCAGGCTCCGGGCAGGGGATTTCTCGGCAACACAAAAGATGGTTCTCGTGCGTTAAAGGCACGGTTCAAAATAAAAAAAGGAGGATTTACATGAAGCGGATATACGGGTTGCTTTTGGTTTGTCTTCTCCCCGGGCTGGCCAGGGGAACGATCCTCAGGGTGCCGAGCCAGTATCCTACGATTCAGGCCGGGTTGAACGCGGCCAACACCGGGGATACGGTCTTGGTGGCCTCCGGGACGTACAACGAGAACATCGCCTGGCCCGCGGTGGACGGGATCCTCCTCACCAGCGAGAGCGGCCCGGGTAGCACCGCGATCAATGGGGGTGGAAACGGGAGCGTGATTCGCTTCGGGGGCGGACTTTCCCGGGCCACCATCCTGGAGGGGTTCACCATCGAGAATGGCCGGGCGACCTCCGGAGGGGGAATCAACACCTCCTCGGCCTCCTCGCCGAGCATCCGGAACAATCGGATCCGAAAGAATGTGGCCACCGGAGGCTCGTACAGTTACGGGGGCGGGATCTATTTTTACAACGCCTCGCCCCTGATCACCGGGAACACCCTCCTCGGCAACTCCTGCGTGGGAACCAGTTGGAACTACGGCGGCGGGATCTACTCCGGCGGGGCCTCTCACGCCAGGGTGAGCGGGAACGTCATCCAGGAGGATTCCACGCTCGGCGGCTATTGGAACTACGGCTCCGGGATCTACTGCGATATGGGCTCCCGGGATACGGTCTGCGATAACCTCATCCTCGCCAATGTTGGGACCGGCGGGGACCGGGCCTACGGGGTGGGTATTTATTCCGGCCTCCGGGCCTGCCCCTACCTTTTCAACAATTTGATCGTGGGGAACGTGGCCCGGTCCGGAAGCTGGAACTACGGGGCCGGGATCTACAGCGACACCTCGGCCACGATCGTGAACAATACGATCACCGGCAACTCCTGCTCCGGGGGAAACTGGAACTACGGCGCCGGGATCTGGCTCCAGGGCTCCTACCGGGGGACCATCGCCAATAATATCATCGTCCAGAATTCCGCTTCCCAGGGCGGGGGCATCGGGGCCTATACCGGGGCCGCCCCAGTCCTTTTGAACAACGACGTATGGAGCAATGCCGGCGGGGACTACTATGGGATCTCCCCCGGCCCCAGGGACATCTCCCGGGACCCCCTGTTTGCGAGCGGGATGAGAGGCAACTATTATCTGAGCCAGGTGGCCGCAGGGCAGACCATGGACAGCCCCTGCCTGGACTCCGGAAGCACCCGGGCCGATAGCCTCGGGCTGGATCGCTATACCACGAGGACCGATTCCGTGAACGACCGGGGGATCGTGGACATCGGGTTCCACTATCCCACCACTCTGGTGAACGCCGTGGAAGGGGGGAATCCGGGGCGAAGCCAGGCGAGGGGTTTGCGGGGAACCCATCCTAACCCGTTCTCTGGACAAACGGTGATCCGCTACGCGCTTTCCGCTCCGGCCTCGGTTCATCTGGGGGTCTATAACATCTCCGGGCATGTGGTGAGGGAGTTAGCATCAGGCCCGAAGCCTGCCGGAACCTACGAGGTGCTCTGGGACGGGAGGGATGATTCCGGAAAGCCCCTCCCCTCCGGGGTCTACCTCCTACGCTTCGAGTCTGGATCCTACCACGCGATCCAGAAGGCGGTTCTGCTGAGATAGAAATAAGAGTGTATCTCCCCTCTCCCAAAGCATGCTTTGGGAGAGGGGTCGGGGGTGAGGTCTCTGGAAGGCGAGCTTTTCTTTTTTGCTTTATTCCTTTTAGGGGCGGGTGGGCGGGTTGATAGAGAGTGTTTTAGTCGGACCGAATAGAAGTGAAATACTTTCCCCTACCTATTGTTAAGAATCGCTAACGGTTTTATAACAGTCGTTATGGTATGATTTCCTTGGTGATTTGCGAGAGGAGGAAGCGATGCGTTACTTAAGGCTCGTCTTGATCCAAGCCATCCTGTTTTCATTTCCCTGCCTCGTCCAGGCCGGCTGGTTCTGGCAGAACCCCCTGCCGCAGGGAAATCCCGTTCGTTCGGTTTACTTTTTAAACAACCCGACCGGTTATGTGGTGGGTTCTTACGGGACCATCCTGAAAACTACGAACGGCGGTGCGGATTGGGTCCCCCAATCCTCCGGCACGATCAACGACTTGGTTACGGTTCACTTCCCGGCCGATGCCCAGACGGGCTATGCGGTCGGCTGGAATGGTACCATCTTGAAGACCACCGATGGCGGGGCAACCTGGAGGCGCCAAATATCCGGTTTCACGGGTATAAATATTTGCGTCCATTTTCCAGTTGATCCCCAGACGGGGTATATCGTGGGATGGGATGGGATGCTTAAGACCACGGATGGCGGGGCCTCCTGGATTTCCCTTGATCCCGGAACGACCTATCTGCTCACCTCGATCTATTTCCCGTCCGATGCCCAAACCGGATACGTCGTAGGAAATCAGGGAACCATCGCGAAGACCACGGACGGTGGGGCCTCCTGGGTGCTCCTTCCCTCAGGAATAACCAATGACCTCCGCTGGGTCCACTTCCCATTGAATGCACAAACCGGATACGCGGTGGGTATGGATGGAACTATTATCAAAACCACGGACGGTGGAGGAAGCTGGGTCCGCCAGACCACGGGACTAACCAACACCTTTTATTCGGTTCATTTTCCTCAAAATGCCGATACGGGGTATGCTGCCGCGGTTAGCCTCATCATGAAGACGACGAATGGTGGAGCCACTTGGGCAACTATTCCGTCGACCTGGGGAGGAACATCGATCCTTTTTCCAGTAAATGCACGTACCGGTTATCTCGTCGGCAGCCTCTGGGATATCCGGAAGACCACGGATGGCGGCTTCACCTGGTCCGATCAAGTCTCCGGAGCGGCGATCGACGTGAACGCCATTCATTTCCCGGTGGACGCTCTGACAGGATTCGCCGTGGGGCGTTCGAATCGGTTCTTCAAGACTACGAATGGGGGCCTCTCCTGGGCCGTGCAATCCTACGGGCTGATCCGAACTTACTATCTCGATGGGCTCTGCTTTCCGGTGGATGTCCAAACGGGCTATGCAGTAGGGCAGCCCGAGGTCGGCGGCGGAGGGACCATCCTAAAGACGACCGATGGAGGATTCTCCTGGGTTGAACAGACCTCGGGAACCTCTCGGAGGCTGCGTTCGGTCCATTTTCCCCAGGATGCCTTAACAGGCTATGTGGTGGGTGATACTAATGCGGTCTTCAAGACAACAAATGCCGGGGGGACATGGCTCAAGCAGCCATTAGGTTGGGGCCCTATTGCACTTTACTCCGTTCAGTTCCCTTTAGATGCTCAGACTGGCTACATTGCCGGGTATGGAGGTTCGGTCTTTAAGACAACCGATGGCGGCGCGACCTGGGACAGCCTGATGAACACCGGCACTCGTCAACATCTGATGTCCGTGCATTTCCCGACGGATGTCGCGACCGGTTACATAGCAGGGTGGTACGGCACGATCATCAAAACCACGAACGCCGGAAAGGACTGGGACTGCCAGGGCTCGGGTACGACGAACGACCTTTATGCAGTACATTTTCCCGTTGATGTTGAGCAGGGCTATGTCGTAGGGAGTGGGGGCGTTCTTCTGTCCACGACCGACGGAGGAGCGACCTGGGTCCAACAGCCTTCGGGAACATCTAATTGGCTCCATGCGGTTCAGTTTCCCCTGGATCCCGTCATCGGGTATGCAGCAGGAAGTTACGGCACCATCCTAAAAACCACTGACGGTGGTGCCTCCTGGGTGGAGGAAGGAGAGACGGAATACCCAGGGATGCAGTCTGAGTTCGGTCTCACCGCCGCCCCCAACCCCTTCACCACCCGGACCCTCATCCGCTATCACCTCCCCATCCCCTTCCCCGTCAGCCTGAAGCTCTACAACATCTCCGGCCAACTGGTCAAGGTCCTGACCTCGGAGCCTAAGCGGGCCGGGGTCTATGAGGTCCCCTGGGACGGCCGCGACGATTCCGGCACCCCCCTTTCCTCAGGCGTCTACCTCCTCCGCCTCCAGGCGGGCTCTTATCACGCTCTCAGGCAGGTTGTGCTATTGAGATAGCTTTTCTCCTGACTCAATTACGATAAAGGGTCGCCTTTGGGCGGCCTTTTCGTCTTGTGGTGGTTTCAGGAAGGGCCCCTACGAATTGTGGCTTGGTAGGAATTTTCAAAAATCTTCGGTTCAAAAAATAGGGGATCGGGTGGGGATGGCGTGAAGTAGTCGTGAAGTAGTCGTGAAGTAGTCGGAAACCCCTTCCGGATTTCGGAGCTTTTTCGGATATCCCCTCGGAGCGAAGCGAGACCCCGATGCTGT
>Ga0315296_10003008_pt1 | contig 14236 bp, 16 predicted proteins | sample YL17G14_18_MG_FD_203921 | JGI IMG/M metagenome (GOLD analysis project Ga0315296, IMG submission 203921) | Sediment microbial communities from Yellowstone Lake, YNP, Wyoming, USA - YL17G14_18 | ecosystem: Environmental > Aquatic > Freshwater > Lake > Sediment | place: USA: Wyoming | collected... | reverse complement strand
ACGATGAGCGGCCACAGATAGTCGTTCCAGGTGCCCATGAACTGAAAGATGCCCAGCGTCGCCAGCGCCGGCCCCATCTGGGGCAGGATGACGCGACCATAGATGCCCAACTCGGACGCCCCGTCAATGCGGGCCGCGTCAATCAACTCGCCGGGGATGCTTTCGATGAACTGCCGCATCAGGAAGATGCCAAAAGCACTCACACCCGCCGGGACGACCAATCCCGCCAGGTTGTCCACCAGGTGCAGCCGGTCTATGATCAGGTAGAGCGGGATCATGACGACCTGGAAGGGGATCATCATCGTCGCCAGCGTCAGCGTGAAGAGCAAGTTCTTGCCGAAGAACTGGTACTTGGCGAAGACAAACCCGGCCAGCGAACTGGTGAACAGGATCAACCCCGTCACACTCGCGGTGACGATGATGCTGTTCAGATAAAAGCGCATCAGCGGCACGTGCGGATCGGTAAAGATCGTCCGGTAGCTCTGCAAGGTGGGCTTTTCGGGGATCAGCGTCGGCGGTAGGCGGACGATTTCGGTCGAAGACTTGAACGAGTTGCTCAGCATCCACAGGAAGGGGGCCAGCGTGAGAAGACAACCCGCGATCAGCAAGCCGTAGACCAGGATGCGACCGATCCATAGCCCGATCGCGTCCTGCCTCCTGGAACGAGCCTGGCCAAGAGCCGCAGATTGTATCGTCTGTACTGTGGCCATGGCTTAATACTCCCATTCTTTGCGCAGGAGGCGCATCTGGACCAGCGTAGTCACCATGATGATGAGGAAAAGCGCCATCGCGACAGTAGCGGCCAGTCCCATCTCCTGGTAGCGGAACGCGGTCTCGTAGACGTGCAAGACCAGCGTGCGGGTGATGTTGCTGGGGCCGCCGTGGCCCATCATCACGTCAACGAGGACGAACTGCTGCCACGAAGAGAGCATGGTCATCACGATCACAAAGGTCAGCGTGGAGCGCAGGAGCGGGAGCGTAATGCGCCAGAAACGCTGCCAGGCGTTGGCGCCATCCACTACTGCCGCTTCGTGGAACACCTCGGGGATGCCCTGCAACCCGGCGATAAAGATCACCAGGTTGTACCCCATGTCCTGCCACACGTAGGTCAAGATCACACATAGCATAGGGAGAGGCACGCCCAGGATGCGCGTCGTCGCATCGCTCAACCAGGGCTTCCCCGGCAAGCCCAGCGCCTTCAAGGCCAGGTTAAGCAGCCCAAAGGTCGGGTTATAGACGGTACCCCAGATGATGGCGACGGCCACCAGGGAGGTGACGGTGGGCAGGAAGTAGATCGTGCGAAAGATCACCTTGAACCGCTGGTGCACCGACTCAATCAACACGGCCAGCGGCAGGGTGACCACCAGGTTTAAGGGCAGCACGAGCAGGGCAAAGATCAAGGTATTCTTGGCTGCGATGCGGAATAGTTGCCCGTTCGGGGAGGCGGAGAACAGGTCCACATAGTTCCGCAGGCCCACGAACGGATTGCCGCCCCCCAATCCCAGAAACCCACCCTGGCGGGTCGGGCTATAGCGGAACAAGGTGATCAGCACCGCCCAGATCATCGGGAGCAAGGTAAAGAACATCATGTACACCATGATTGGGGTAAGCGACGTCCCGGCAAAGATGTGCTGGCTGCGCAGCAACTTGGTTCGCCTGCGTGTGACGGTCGTCATTGGGTTCCTCGCTTTCACTGCGGGTGAGGTGCCCGGCACCTCCGTCGTGCCGGGCACCCACGTTCCAGATCATTACCCGCCGATCTTGCTGTCAATCATCGCGTTGGTTTCGTCGTTCATCAGGGTCATGGTCTCGTCCACCGAGCGCATGCCCTGCATGCACTCGACGATGCGCGTGGCGATGACGGTGTACCAGACGTAGTCGCGGTCCTGGAGCATCCCGACGTAGCGGCCGTAGGGCAGCACCTCCAGGCTGGGACCCAGCCAGTTCAGATCGTTGAGCAAAGTCGGGTCCGCGGCGACCGACTTGAGCGCCGGCACCGTGCCGGTGGCCACGTTCCACCCGCGGCAGTTGGCCTGATCCGTCGTCCAGAACTTGGCCAACTCCCAGGCCTTCTGGATGTTCTTGCTGTTCGGCGAGACCACCTTGCCCCACCCGGCGTCCGCGGCGAAGGACATCTGGCTGCCGAAGTAGGGGCAGCGGACGTATTCCCAGGGATCGGCAAAGTCGGGATAGTTGCGGCGCCCTTCCGGCACGATCCAGGGGCCGATAAACCCGATCCCTACCAGGCCCTGGAAGAATGCGCTGCCGACCCAGTTGGAGTTCGGGTTGAACGTGAAGGGATCCACGACCTTGTCCACGACGGCCATGTCCACCAGCCACTGCACCGTCTCCTTGGCCTCCGGCGAGAGGAAATTGAGGTGAATCTTGTCGTCAGCGAAGTAGTCGGCGCCGCGCTCCAACACCCCTTCCCAGTACAGGAAGCCCAGCCCGTCGCCGTTGACGTAGTGGAAACCGGCGACGGTCATGGTCTCCCCGTCCATCTTGACCAACTTCTTGGCGTCGGCGACCAGGGCGTCCCAACTGTCCCACTTCGGCGGATAGGCCACCCCAGCCTCTTCGAACATGCGCTTGTTGACCAGGACAGCGCCGTTCTCCAGGTTGTACTCGTTGGGCATGCCGTACAACTTCCCTTCCCAGACGTACCCATCCAACGGGGCCTGGAAGAACAGCTCGCGCGCCTGTGCCATGCTCATGACGTCTTCCGGTGCCTCCGATAGCGTACCGCCCTTGGCATAGGATTGCACCCAACTGCCGAACATCTCCATCACGTCGGCCTCGTTCTTGGCCGCCATCGAGGTCTGGATGGTCTGGATGAACTGGTCGTAGGGAAAGTTCTCATACGCGATCGTGACGCCCGGGTTGGCGTCCTGGAACTTGGTGACCAACACCTCATTGGCAGCGATGAAGGATGGATTCTGGTGCGACCAGAGGCGAAGCGCGATGGCCTCGGCCGGAGGCGCCTCAGTCGCGCCTGGCGCGCTGGGCTCGGTAGCGGGTGCACCCCCACCACACGCGGCGAGGACGGCTCCGGTAGCCGTAAGGGCACTCAGGCGCAGAAAGTCCCGACGGGAAAGTGTCTTCTTGTCCATCTTTTCTCTCTCCTTTGTACAATCTTTGCTGAATTACCATCAGACGAAAACCACCCGAGATGCCCCCGTGACGGGGGCTGCGAGCCTTTGTTCAGACGCCGATCACCTCCCCTCCCAATGTCGTACTGCTGCATCTTCTAGAAAAAGTTCGGCAGATACTGCCGGTGCGCTTCCAGCAGTTCGTCCCCCATCTTCCGCGCCACTTGCGGGTCGGTCACCGCGCCATCGGCCAGCAATGCCTCCACAAGCAACTTGCGGTCGCCCGTCAGGGCTGCCTCGACCGCCAGCCGGGCGGCGGCCAGTTTGCGGGTGATGATCGCCGCCAGCGGTTCGGGGAAGTCGGGAACCTGCAGCGGGCGCAGGCCGGTGGCCGTCGCCGCCGCGGGCAATTCCAGGATCGCGTCAGCCGGTAGGTTGGGTACCGCCCCCTCGTTGGGCAGGTTGGCCGCGAAGATGCGCCGTTCGTCGTACTCGATCGAACGCAGGATGTTGAGCAGTTGCTCGTGCTCTCCCACCGCGCGCTCGAAAACCTGCTCGTCCAGCGGCTTGTGGCCCAGGGCCTGCGCCCGCATATCGTCGTAAATCTGGTCGCCCCAGGCGATAGTGCCCTCGAAAGAGAAGGCATCCACCCCCAACGTCTTACCGTAGTATCGCCCGCCCGGGAAGCGCTCCGGGAAAAACTCTGTCACGTGCCGGTCGTTGACCGCCGGGTACGCGCCGTAAGACTCAAAAAGTGACCAAGAGAAAGGGTTTTCGATTACGGCTTGTAATTCGCGATTTGCGATTTGCGATTTGCGATTTGCAGAGTCCAGGCGTGCCCACACCAGCGGCCAGGCATTCCGGCCCTTCCAGCGCAGATCGAAGATGAAGGTCAGATGGTTGAGTCCCACGAACAGCGACGTCACCTCTTCCGGCGGCGCACCGATGAACTCCGCCAGTTCCCGCTCGACGTGGAAGGTGCCGTGGCACAGCCCCACCACCGGGACGCCGGTGGCCTTGCGGATGGCCCAGCAGTTGGCCGTCATCGGGTTGGCGTAGTTGAAAAATCGGGCTCCGGGGCAGAGCGACTTCACGTCGTGTGCAATGTCCACCAGCGCCGGGATCATGCGCATGGCGCGCGAGATGCCACCCGGCATCACCGAGTCGCCCACCGGTTGGTAGATGCCGTACTTGCGGGGAACAAACACGTCCGCCTCCCACCCGCGGCGTCCTCCCACGCCCACGGTGCTGACCACCACGTCCGCTTCCGGAAGGACGTCGCGCCGGTCGGTGGAGGCGCTGAGCGCGATGTCCGCCCCTTTCGCCTCGACCATGCGCCGGCTGAGCCCTTCCGCCGTCTCGAGCGCTTGCGGGTCAATGTCCACCAGCCCCAGTTCCCACGGCCCCAGGTCTGCCGACAGGATCAGGTCGGCCACCAGGCCCTGGGTGAACATGGCGCTACCGGCACCGATAAGTACGAGTTTCTTGGTCATTTCACAATTCCACGACCGCAGTTAGATGAGTTGGGTGGTCGGGGTCCAGCCCCTTGGCCACTGCCCGGTGATAGGCCAGGCGTTGGAGCAGCGGGAGATAGAGTGGCCCGCGCTCCCGCTCGTCCAGGCCGCTCCGCAGTTCGACGACGTGCTCGGCCCGCCAACCAGAGCAGGCCCCTTCGACAGGCTCAGGGCAGGCTGCGCCATCCTCCATCAGCGCCAACGTGTGTGCCCCCAGCCCCTGCATGTCTTTCAGCACCCGGAGTTCCTCCGCCTGCGCTGTATCGGAGAGGAACCCCACTACCAGCGTGTGCTCGTCCACCATAGACATCGGCCCGTGACGGAACTCCAGCGGATAGTAGGCTTCTGCAACCGATAGAGACATCTCTTTCGTCTTGAGCATCGCCTCGCTGGCCAACCCGTAGAATAGACCGCTGCCGAGGAAGAACAGGCGCTCGATGCTCCGATCCTCCCCAAGGCGTTGGGGCAGGTCCCCCACGCGGCTCACGAGATCCTCCAGAGCGCCGGGGAGCCGATGCAGGCGCTCCAACATCCCCTCGTCGCCATCCAGCGTAGCAGCCAGCGCCTGGGAGAGCAGGAGCATGCTGGTGAAGGAGCGGGTCTGCGCGACCGATTGCTCCTGTGCGTCCGGAGCCACCAGCGCGAAATCGGCCTGCTGGGCCAGGGGGCTGGCGGGGTAGCACGTCACGGCCAGCACCGGCCCGGCCCCGGCCTCCCGAAAACACTCCGCCGCCCGCAGCGTCTCGGTCGTCGCTCCAGAGCGAGAGACCGCCACGAGCAGTGTCTCTTCACCGGGGATTGTGTAGGGGAAGAGCCACAGTTCGGAGGAGGGAAGCGCACGGGCGGGGAAAACAGTACAGGAATTCAAAATGGCGGCGGCAGCCTGGGCCAGATAGTGCGTGGACCCGCAGCCCACGACCAGGACCTGTTCGAAGGCCACCCGGTCCAGAAAGCCATCCAATGCTGGCCGACCAGCAGCGAAGGCCTTCAACGTCGCTTGCCAGGTCTGAGGTTGGCTAAGGATTTCTTGCCAGGTGTGCGAATCTTTGGTCATGTTTCTCCCTTCGACAGACCTGACAGGTTTAGGAAAACCTGTCAGGTCTCTGTCAGGTATCGGCCACGATGACCTGGATGCCCATCTCGCTCAGGCGGGTCAGCATCCCTGCATCGGTCTCCGCATCGGTCACCAGGACCCTGACGCGCTTCAACGGCGCCAGATACGCCGAGGCGACCTTGCCGAACTTGGTGTGGTCGGCCACCACGACCAGTTGGGGGGACATCTCGATGATCGCGCGGTCGGTCATCACCTCTGGAAGGTAATCGTTGGTCAATCCCGCCTCCAGGCTGATGGCCGGTATCCCAATGATAACCTTGTCTACCCGCACCTCGTGGAGAGATTGTTCGGCGATGTGGCCGACCAGCGAGAGTTCCGAGGCACGCATCATGCCGCCGGTGACGACGACCGTTACGCCTGTGGCGGCGGCGAGTTCGGTGGCGACGTTGAGTGCATTGGTGACGACGGTGAGGCCCTTGCGGTCAACCAGGTAGCGGGCGACGTGGGCCGTGGTCGAGCCAGAGCCGATGAAGACGGATTGGCCGTCCGCCACCAGCGCGGCGGCGGCGCGGCCAATGCACTGTTTGCAGTTGGCCGCCTGGCTTATGCGTTGGACGACGGGCGGCTCGGGTGGGACAGGGGCCGCGACGAGCGCGCCGCCGTGCGCGCGGCGCAGCAAGCCGCGGGCCGCCAACTGGCTCAGGTCGCGCCGGATGGTGACCTCGCTGATGCCGAAGCGGCGGCCCAGTTCCGCGACGGTGACCTGCCGGTTCCCCCGCACGGCCTCCAGGATCAGTTGCTGGCGCTCTTCCTTCAGGGGGGTAGCCACACCTTACCTCCACCAGAGCAGGCTTACCACGACGCCCCCGAGACGGGGGCTGCGAGCAGTGAAGTGAAACTTGAAGTACAGGTATCATATCACAATCGGTCATCTTTGTCAATAGTTTCGATCATATTCGTTCGTCTAGTGCTTTTCCAGAGCCAACACATCAGCTTGCCCCACTACCAATTCTGGCTATAATATAGCCAGAATGCGTTACGAGATCATTCTTGCACCGGAAGCAATCGAGGACTTGCACAGCCTAGAGGCGCACTGGCGAGCTACGGTGCGGGATGCCATTGAGACACACTTGCGGTATGGCCCTGCCAAAGAAAGTAAGAGCCGCATCAAACGCCTTCGCAAGGTATCGCATCCTCAGTTTCGGTTACGGGTAGACGAAATCCGTGTGTTCTATGACGTGTCGGAAGGCGTGGTCGAAATCTTGGGAATTGTCCCAAAGTCAGAGGCTGAATCGTGGCTTGAAAGAGTGGGGGAACAAGAGGAATGAAACAAGTGGCGCTGGCTGAAGTCAAGAACGATTTATCGAGATATTTACGGCTTGCCGAGAAAGAGCAAATCGTCATCACTCGTCATGGGAAACCAGCGGGGGTCTTGATTGGATTTAGCACAGAAGACGATTGGTTTGATTACCGGCTGGAGAATGACCCGCGCTTTTTGAAACGTATCGAGGCGGCACGGGAAAGCCTGCGCTTGGGACGAGGGGTGAAGATAGAGGACGTCGAGGAAAAGGGGCAGGTTGTCGCCTGACATTCGCATCGTGCGAGCGCTGCCTGTAGAGCGTGTCATGCAAATCCTGGATTTCGCCTGTTACATTCAGTCGCGGACGATTGAAGATTTCGGTTTGATGTTCCTCATCATCTCTGGCAGTTGCCTGATCTACCTGAGCCTGCTTGTAGCAGGCATTGTGGCAGTGACAGCGTTGTTCAGCAAAGGTGAAGCAGGCGAATCCTTGGTAATCACTGCGTCGCGGGCGTTCTTGAACGTGCTCTACATCCCCATTATCGGGATCCTTGTGGTACTGATGATAGCAGTTCTTTCCAACCCTACCACAGCCTACTTGGTTGTGTTCGTTGTGCTCGTGGCAGTCTCGATGGCTATCCACATCTACTGGCTCTTCTCCAAGAGCGCAGTGCCGCTGGCCGCGAAAGTGAAGGGTGGTTTGTTGGTTGTCCCCTACGTGATCGCGTCTGTATTTGGTGCAATGTCACTGGTACAGGCAATGCTGCGGTACATGATTTCAGGTTCGGTAGAAGTTGGGGTTCAGAAACTCTGTGCGGGTATCTTCTTGCCCCTGTGGGCAATTGCATGCCTGTTCATTCCGACAGCGATTGTGTATTGGCTGGGTGACGAGAAGTCATCCCAAGAAATGGCAAGAGAAGATCAGAGCAAGCCGGTATCGTGAACTGAAAAACTGGCATGAGCGCATCCCGCACACCATCGGTACTGGCCGATATGCGCGAGGGACTGCATTCCGTTTTGAATTGGAAGGCGCTCATGATGTGGTCGGTGATCAGGTTGTACACGTCTTTCGTGTGTGGCGGAGGAACCACGCGTAGAGTTCCGGGTCGTCGTACGTCCGCGTCCAGGAGTCGTGCTCGGCGTCGGGGTAGACCGTGAGCCGCACGTCGCCGCCGCAGGCCTTTAGCGCGTTGACCATCTCTTCGGACCTGGCGAGCGGGACGACGGGATCCAGCGCGCCGTGAAAGGCCCACACGGGGACGTCCTTGAGCACACAGACCCGCCCGGGGTTGCCGCCGCCACAGATGGGTGCCACGGCCGCGAACCGCTCCGGACGTGCCATCGCCAGGCTCCACGCGCCAAAGCCCCCCATGCTCAGCCCGGTCAGGTAAACGCGCTCTGGGTCCACGGCGTACCTGGCCACGACCTCGTCCAGCAGGGCGGCCAGCGCTTCGACTTCGCCCGGCCACCAGGCGTCTTCGGAGCATTGGGGGGAGACGACGATGAACGGGAAGGTCTTGCGCCGCTTCAGGATCTTGGGGATGCCGTGCACCTTGACGAGTTCCAGGTCGTCGCCCCGCTCCCCTGCACCGTGCAGGAAGAGAATCAGGGGCCATTTCTTGTGGGGGTCTGTGCCGTAGCCTTTGGGCAGGTACAGCAGGTAGTTCAGGCGCACGGTTTTGGTGATTTGCACTTCGAACGAATGGGCTTGTTGGGTCATGGGTATGTCCTCCTATGGTGGGTTCGTAGTGGCGACTTTAGTTGCTCCTCACTGCTTCAACGGTTGAAGTCGTTACTACGGGCGGACTGATAGATGCGCTCGATCTCCCGGCGCCGGGCGGCGTCCAATTCAAAGTCGTGCGCGGCGATGCGGCGGCGCACCTCGTCGCGCAGGCGGTCCGACAGGCGGGGTTGCCCGGCGGCCAGCCACGGCCCAATCGCGCCGCGCTGAAATTGCCGATTCGCCATTGTTCATTGTTCATTGACTCATTGTTCATTGTTCATTGACTCGTCGTCCACCGCCTCCTCGCCCAGCCACACGCCCTGAATGGCGCGCTGCACCCAGTCGCGCATCTCACAGTCCACGAGCAACTGCACCGGGCTAAAGATCTCGTCCAGGCTCAAGGTGCCGGCGCAACTAAAGTGGCGCGCGCCCAGGAAGGCACCCAGCGCCATGATTGTTCATTGTTCATTGGTTCATTGCTTCATTGCTTCAAAGTGTCGGGCAACTTGGCCATCACGTGGACGTTGTCCGGCGCCGGGTCCCAACCCCAGCCGTATAAGCGGTTCAGGTCGCGGCACAACATCTGGAACAGCACGTTCTCGGGCGACCCGAACACCATGGCGGTCGCGCGCAGGTCGAAGGGAAAGATGTTGACGGCGAAGGTGACCGGCTTGCCGGTCAGGACGCGCACGGCCACCAATCGCCATTGTTCATTGTTCATTGTCCCATTCCGCCCATCAGTTCGGCGGCGGAGAGCGCCAGCGCGCCGAAGGGGTGGATGGGCGCGCTCGCGCCGGTGGAGGGCATGCTGCTGACCGCGACGTACGACAGGCGCTCCAGACAGGCCAGCACCACGTCGAGCGACTCGCCGCCCAGGCGCAGGGGCGTCGGCATGTAGACCGGCAGGCCGTGGATGGGCCGCCCCATGACTTCGGCCATGTCCAGCAGATAGTTCACCGTCCTGGCCGAGGTCGGGTCTACCGGAGTGGCCCCCTGGCGGGCGTACAGCGCCGCGATGCGATACTGGGCCACCGGCTGGAGGTCGGGAGGCTCGTCCGTCGGGATGCCCGGCGGCGCGCCGTAGACGCCGTCGTCCGCCAGCGAGTCCACCAGTTTGCACATCTCGATCAGCCGGTCGGTCGTGTACGGCACGACGCAATCGGCCTCGACGTCGTGCACGTACAGCGAGTACGTGCTGACGCTGAGCGCCAGGCGGCCGTCGTCGGGCGGGGGGGGCGAGGCGGCCCAGGGCGAGATCAAGCGCCGCATGTCGTCCACGTATTCGTCCACGAGCGCCGGCTCGAAGAAGACGCGCTCGCCGTTGACGCGGAACCCTTCCGCCCGCAGCCGCTCCAGCGCGCCGGCGTGGCGCACCTCCAGGCCGATCTCCTGGAGGATGCGCTTGGCCAGTTCGTGCACCCGCGCGGCCTGTTCGTCCGAGATCAACTCTCCGCGCGTGAAACGCAACAAGGCTTGGCTTTGCATAGAGAACATCTGCTTCAATTGTGAAGATTGTTTGGACACAGATTTTCACGGATGCACACGGATAAAATCCAAAAAATCCGCGTTCATCCGCGTTCATCCGCGTCCAATCAATATGAAATCACGTGGCCCACGGAAGCCACGGCCGGTTGGCGGCCAGCAGTTCGTCCAGCAGCGGCCTGGCCACTTCCCACGACGGGACCAGCGGGTGGGCCATGAGCGCCTGCAGCGCCACGCGCTTGCTGCCTTCGACGGCCGCCTGCACCGTGAGGCTCTCGTAGGCTTTCACGGCCTGGACAAGTCCGCGTATGGGCAGGGGGAGCGCGCCCATGCGCAGCGGATGCGCCCCCGTGCGGTCCACCAGGCACGCCACTTCCACCGATGCATCGTCAGGCAGGCCGTCCACCGCCCCCTGGTTGAGCACCTGGACGATCTGGCGCTCGCCCGTGTTGTGCGCAATGGTGCGCATGGCCGCACAAGCCACGTCGGAGTAGCCGCCGCCACGCTTCGCCAGCAGCGGGGGCTTTTCGGCCAGGTTTGGGTCGGCGTACTGGCGGAGGAGTTCGGCCTCAATCTCCTTGACCTGCTCGCCCCGCGTGCGATACCCTGGCTCCTGCGCCTCCTCGACCACCCGGGTACGATGATAATAGTAGCGCAGGTAACTGGCGGGAATTGCCCCCAACGCCCGCAGCCATTCGGCGTCTACGCTCCAGTGCCCGGCGACGGCCTCGATCGCCTGTGCGGTCGCGTCCTGGTCGTCTACCCACACGCGGACGGCAAAGCCCAGGTGGTTCAGCCCGATCCAATCCACGTTGGCCCGCGCCGGCTCGACGCCCATGCAGCCGAGGATCGCCGCGATCCAGCCCCTGGGGCCGGAGCACAGGCCGACGAAGCGCACCGGGCTGTACCTGCCCAGCGCCTCGGCGACGATGCCACTGGGATTGGTATAGTTGACCAGCCAGGCCTCGGGGCAGATTTCGGCCACGTCCCTGGCCAGGTCGAGCACGACGGGGACCGTGCGCAGCGCCTTCATCATCCCGCCCGGCCCGGTCGTCTCCTGGCCGATGATTCCATATTTGAGGGGTATCCGCTCGTCGTGGATGCGGGCGTCCATCCCGCCGATGCGGAGCAGGCAGTTGACGAACGTCGCTCCCTCCAGTGCCCGCCGCCGGTCAGTAGTAGCCGTCATAGCAATCGGAAGTCCTTTCCCCCTCTCCCAGCCTTGGGAGAGGGGCCGGGGGTGAGGGCCCGCCTTGTCCAGCATCCGGCGGCTCAACCCGGCCAGGATCTCCAGCCGCCGCTCGTCCACGTCCATCAGGCAGACTTCCGTGAACGGCAACGTCTCGTGATGTTCAATTATACCCTGGATCAGTTCGGGGGTATAGGAACTGCCGGCGCCGATGATGACGAGTTTCACCTGTTCTGCCTCCTATCCTGACGGGAGAAACCAGGTTTCTCTTGCTAGGTCAGGCTCTCTCTAAAGTCCAGCCAGCCCATCGCTGCTGCTGGCAACGGTGCTGAAAAATCCGGTGCCGGGCGTCGTGTGGGCCAGGTTGCCGTACATTTCGTCGGTTACGGCGATGCCCAATGCATCGTAGGCCAGGAGCAGCGCGCCCACGGCCGGCTCGAATTGCGTGCGCACGATCCGCACGCGGGGTGCTACGCGGTGGATGGCCTGGGTGACGGTATCTATCAAGAGCGGCCCCTGGCCTTTGAACAAACTGCCCGAAAGCACCACGTCGAACTCCAGGTGCTGCAGGCCAAAGCGACGGATGGCGGCGGTAGCATATTCGGCCAGGGCCAGCCCCTGCTTGACGACGATCTCGATGGCCACGTCGTCGCCCGCATTGGCCGCCTCGAACACCAGGGGGCACAGCGAAAAGACCAGGGTCTGATCCTGTTGCCCGGCGACGATCGCTTTCAGCAATGCGTCTACAGAGGAGTAACCCAGCCTGTCCAACACGGTCCCGGTCAGCGTTGTGGGCTTCCCCCGGCCATCCTCCTGGTGCAACACGGCCTGGATAGCTTCCTGGGCCACGTCTATCGCTCCGCCGTAAAACGCATAGTAGCCGTAGCACCACTCGCGGCCGTCGGGCGCCACGATGCACGTGTTGGTGCCCGTGCCCGCAGCGACGACGACACCGTACCGCCCGCGCGTGCCGGCCCGCCAGCCTGCCAGCGCGTCGTTCTTGACGATCACGCGCCGGGCAATGCCGCTCCGCGCCAGCATGGCCTCCCGCCGCGCGTGGTCCTCTGGCCAATCGGCGCCGGCCAGGCAAAACACGCCCACCTCAACGTCGTTACCGGTCAGCCCGGCCTGGGCCAGGGCTTGCTGGACCGTCTCGACGACGACGCGCATCGGCACTTCCACGTCGGGGCCAGACCAGTTGCTGTTGCCGCCGCGGCCTGCGCCCAGGACGTGGCCCTGGTCGTCGGCGACGAGCGCGATCGTTTTGGTGGTTCCACCGTCCACACCTACGACGAACGAGGGCATGCGTTACGTCTCCTCTCCCACCAGATCATGGCGTAAACTCGGTGGCTACGTGCGGGTAACGCAGCCGGTAGCGATCTCCGCGAAAGACGGAGCGAGTCAACTCGACGACCGCCTCGGTGTCCAGGTAGGTCGTCTGGACGCTGATCAGCACGGCCGCCGGAGTGGGCAATTGGAGCAGGTCGGCTTCCTCGGGCCTGGCCAGCGCCGCTTCGATCTCTGTGTCGGCCTGGGCCAGCCTCAACCCGTACCCGGTGCGGAGAACGTCGAACTTCACGCCCTACCTTGAGATGACTGCTGCCAGGCGATCAAATTCCTCCCAGGCCAATAAGAAGCCATCCTTGGAAAGGGGAATGGGGCCAGCATTCAGCGCAGGATCAAGCAGTGCCACGTCGGCCGATGTAATCCCAGCCAGCACCAGCGCGTGCAGCCCACCAAAGTTGGCGGGCACGTTGGATGATCCCTTCTTGCGCAGCAGTACTGATCAACAGGTCACCGGTGCGGGCGTCTACATCCACTGTGCCCACCTGCCCCAGGTCGCCCAGGTCCGGCAACGACAGCACGATAGGCACGCGCCAGACGATCTGTTCACCAGCGATGACCAACTCAGGGACACGCGCAATCAGCCCGGTGCCCAGCTCTGTTACGACCTGGCAGTTTACCTGGCGTCGAGCTTCTTCGGCGGTCACATTCAACGTGGTGACCACGTGGAAGCTCAGATGGATGGGGGCCGCTCTTGGAATAGAGCCTATGTCCACAGATACAGTGGTCATTCTGACTCCTTATTGACCTGACGCGAGTTTAGCCGAACGGTACACAGTTATTGTAACATATCCGATTGGCTTTGCCAACTGTCGGGAACAGCCCCGAACTTGTTCGGGTTTCTGGCACAAAGCCTCAGCAAGTTGGGGACTCCGATCCCGGTGGAGGTTACGGGCGAAACTGCGGCAGAAAGTCCCGATGCACCGCCAGCATCTCGTCCAGGATCGCCTCGGCCTGGGAGATGGAAGTCACGACCGGGTCCAACAGCAGGGCCTCGAGTGCCGCGTTGCGGTCGCCGTGCACGCCCGCCTCGACCACCCGGTCAATGACGGCGACCTGCGTGCGGCACAGCGCGGCGATCGGCTCCGGCAGCGGGCCGACGTGGACGCCGTGCACGCCGGTGGCGTCCACCGTGGCCGGGACTTCGACGATGGCCCAATCCGGCAGGTTGGGAATTAGACCTGCGTTCGGCACGTTGACCGCCAGTTCGTACTGGTGGGTGTTGCCCAACACGCCGACGATGATCGGCACGGCGCGCTCGCCCGAGCGCTGCGCCAGCAGGCCGTCCACCGGCTCCTGGCCGCCGGCCCACCGTTGCAGCCGCTGCCAGAGTCCTTCTCCCCCGCGCTCGGCCGCGTCAAAGTCGTACCCCTCCAGCCCGCAATACTCCCAGGCGTACGCCAGGTACTCGCCCACGTGGTCGTCCGACGGGGAAGGGAAATAGCCAAAGGTCTCCATCAGGTAGCGGCACAGCCTGACGCCCCACCGGTACTCGCCCGGCATGCCGACCGTTTCGATGTTCTGCTCGGCCATCGCGCGCC
>Ga0315296_10003007_pt1 | contig 14237 bp, 12 predicted proteins | sample YL17G14_18_MG_FD_203921 | JGI IMG/M metagenome (GOLD analysis project Ga0315296, IMG submission 203921) | Sediment microbial communities from Yellowstone Lake, YNP, Wyoming, USA - YL17G14_18 | ecosystem: Environmental > Aquatic > Freshwater > Lake > Sediment | place: USA: Wyoming | collected... | reverse complement strand
CAATACAGGACGGTATTTCTTACATTCGTCACACATTAGAGTTCCAGTTATATATGGTTTAGGTTTATCAGACATAAACACACCTACTGTTCACTATGATTTGCTAGATATTTAAGTATTACGGATTTAATTTTTCTCCAAAATTTAAACGGACACCAAATGGGACATCCGCCAAACCTTTTATGATACCATATTTTGATTCTTTTCAGAAAACCATATCTTATACGTTTAGCTGGATTTCCAACCCATGTTTCTCCTGCTGGAACGTTCTTTATAACGGTGGAACCACATCCTATTAATGCATTTTCTCCAATAGTTACACCACAACGTATAGTTGAATTTGCTCCAATGCTTGCCCCTCTCTTTATAACCGTTAGAGTACATATCCAACCTTTTTCTCCCGCGTAATACTCTAAACATGGAATGGCTTTTGGTTTCAAATCATTGGTGAAAACCACATTTGGTCCTATAAACACTTCATCTTCAACGATTACTCCTTCTGGTATAAACACTCCACTTTGAATTTTGCAATAATTTCCTATCTTAACTCCGTTACCTATTTCCGTAAATGAACCGATAACACAATGTTCACCTATTTTACAATTGTAGAGATTACAGTAATGCCAAACTTTAGTTTCTAATCCTACTTCGGCATTAACTGAAACTATTCCTTTCCCTCTTCTCCAAGTTTCTCTTTTAACCATTTTCTCATCTCGAAAAACTTTTCGGAACACTTACTTGTTTCGTCTATTATTTCTTGATTAGTAATTTCTATTTTTCTTACTTCATTTGAAAGTTGTACCCATTTAAAGAGTGAACTATCATAAACAGAATTCAACAGATCAATGTTTGGTATTAAACAGTGACCGCCAATTACAGATGGGTAAAACACTGGACGATCAAGCCTACGTTTATGTGTGTCAATAATGATGTCCATAATTTTACTGAAGTCTGCACCAAAATGTCTTGAGATTCTGTGCATTTCTTGAGACGTGGCTATCATTGTAGCAACATAACTTGTTTCAAACAATTTGGCAAGTTCGGACTCTACGGAACTACCAATAATTTTACAGTTAAAACCAGCTAAACTTAAATGTGTAACTGCCATTATTGACGATTTTTCGTCTACTCCACCAACAAATTTTACATAACTTTCTATGTCGTCAAACATTTGAGTATGTGTTCCTCTAACTGGTGAATGCGCTAAATACAACGAAGTCACAGGTTTCGTATCATTATAAAGACGAATACAAGTTTGAGGCGGAACCGTACTGTGAATTATCAAGAGACGCGGTTTAAATTGTTCAACAAAACCCAAAATGATCTTCCTAAAGATTTCCTCTTTGGCACATGGAATACATATATGCATAACGGTTATTAATTTCGGAATTTCATCAATTTTGTTAATTGTTTTAGTTGGGTCTTTGTCGTATCCGTAAATGTTCCAACTTTCTTTAGTTTTCCAACTTTGTTTCAACATTTGAAATATCGGTAAACCTATTTCTCCTAGTCCAATCACTAATACATTATACAATACAATCACCTATAATTTTTGCGATCTTTGCTGATGCGTTTCCCTTTCCATACGGATAATATTTTATACGTGGAAAACTAGGAAGATTATTCAATAATTGTATTATTCTATTGTAATCAGCACCAACTAAATGTGTTGCTTCACATTCTACTAATTCTTTCCATTCAGGAGTTGATTCCTTTAATACAATACATGGTTTACTTAAATAAAATGCTTCACGTTGCACTCCACCAGAATCAGTAATAACCCCCTCAGATTTCCGTATAAGATTTATCATATCATAATACGACACTGGTTCAATTAAACGCAAGTCTGATCCTATATACTTTTCTAGACGATTCTCTCTTAACATTTTTTCTGAGCGGGGATGAATAGGAAAAATAACTTCATATGGACTTTTATTTAAAGCCTTTAATATCGTCTTAAAGGTAATTGGATTATCAACGTTCCAATTTCTATGAACCGTTGCTATATAATAAGGTCCACAAATATCTAATTTATCTAAAGTTTTCTCCTTTACTATACGTGGAAAATGCATTAACAAAACGTCAAATAAAACATCTCCAACCCAATATTTTTTCCCAAATTGATGTTCAAGTATTAGATTTCTTACATGTTCTTCGCTTGCTGTAAACAAGAAAGAGGACAACGTATCCGCCACTACGCGGTTTACTTCCTCTGGAATACTTCTATCATATGATCTGCATCCAGCCTCAATGTGAGCAATCGGAATATTCAGTTTGCTCGATGCTATTGATGCGCCCATAGTTGTATTCGTATCTCCAATAACGATAGTTAAACATGGTTTTTCATTCAGTAGAACCTTCTCTACTCCCTCAATTATTTTTGCGGTCTGAACTCCATGAGACGCTGAACCGACCTTTAAATTGATTACATTTGGAAATTTGAACTGTTTAAGAAATGTTGTTGACATGTTATAGTCATAGTGTTGTCCTGTATCAATAACAATAATTTCATAGTTTAACAATTTATTAATTAACGTTATTGCCTTCATATATTGTGGTCGAGCGCCCATCACTATTGCAATTTTACTCGTCAACAGTATATGCTCCTTCATCTAACAACTCAAGGAAATAGTATAGTGATGAGAAAATCAGTTTCCACCAACAGTTGCTTTTCCAATGAGGATATGGAGACATATTGAATCCCTTCAAAGCTGGATCATGTTCCAATGTCCACTTTTCGTAACCCATTCCAAAGAATTCAGCCCAATCTGGTCCGAACCCTTTCTTAGTACCAACTTTCAAACCGTATGAAGCATTTTTCTCTGGAAGAAACTTTAAATCTCTAACTTCTTCTCGTACTCTTACCTTCGTGTTTTCTCCTTCGGTCTTATGACAAGTTGGAAGTCTCCTGAAGTATGCTACGACATCTGGAAATTCTAGATATGGTACTTTCAAATCTACTAAACCGTGACAGTGTGTAATGTTTGACCAAATGAAATGTCTTTGTAGTTCTAGACAGTCAGTTTCGGCTTTTGTGAATTCTTCTATACTGTGTTGCACCCTTTGTAAATCAACTTCTCCGCCTGTCATTGCGTCTAATCCTAATCCTATGAATGCTTTGTCTGTTCCGTCCTTAGCTAACAAATGAGCCATATATCTAACTTGTGGACACCATGTTGGCGCTCTCAATTCCAATGTACTTTCTTTTACAAGTGGAAAAGTACCTTCAGGTTTCATATAATCCGTTACTAATCTACAATCACAGAAATCACATACTGCCTTAGCGTATTCTGTTTCGTTTTGAATATCTCCAAACCTAAGATTGTAACCACGAACCTTATCTGATCCTAAAGTATTACACGCACATTTCAACAGTAAAGACGAATCTATTCCACCAGAAAGAAAAACACCGACTCTATCAATTTTTTGTTTCTGTTGCCATTTTTCAAGACTTCTTTCTACTGCCGATGAAATCACATCTATGTTTCGCCCCCAATAATCATTCTCTGGAATATAGACTGTTGGTTTATTCACTATATGTGCATAGTCATCGTAGTACGGAATTATTGGTGGAATTATTCCCATCGGCGGATTAGGCAATCTCAATGTGTCTAACCAATGTTTCAAAATTTCTTGGTTTATATCTTCACGACTTAATTTTCTTTTCATTTCTATTTCACCTTTTTGTCCGAATTATTAATAAACGATTCCCATTTTCCATAGAGACTCATCCATTGTTCTAAAGTTATGATTTCTTTTCTCAAATTATCCATAACTCTTCCATTAATTGAATGAGGTTTAGGTGGAATACGTTCTGGATAATGACGTTTAATGAAATCCATATACTCTTCATAATCTTCGTCAATTTGGGTCTTTTCAATAATCTTAACTTTAGATTCATCAACCATTTTCATTTTATGGAAATATTCAACTTCTTCAAGAAGATTATGTCTATAAATTTTTCCGTCCAAAGAGATATGTTGAAGGTAAATATCACTTACACAGTAAACCTTTAATCCCATATTCCAAAGTTTCTTAATGAATGGATATACGATTTCTACTCCATCAATTTCCATTTTTCCGCCGTCAAAATAAATTTCTGGTTTTACCATCCATACGTGTCCTGTCATAGCACACTCGAATACTACTTCTCCAGATATTTGCTTCATAAGTATTTCGTCATCAGTCATATATTCTATAAACGGTTCGTAATTAACTTTCTTAAGTGGACCAGCGAGACCAGCATACGATTTGTTTATAGATGGATTTCTTCTCATGTGAAGTGGATAACGTTTATGGTGAACTCCACCAACCCATCCAGCATCAGGATATTCTTTAAAGACCTCAAGGTATCTAGTAATTATGTTACGTGGAACAACCACATCGGTAAACAAAAACATTAGATATTTATGAACTTTTTTGTCTATTTGTTCAAAGAAGAAATGGTATATATCACATAAACGTTTTCCACGATCTACTCTGTCACTCATACTATGTAAAATATTTTTTCCAGCTTCGGCTTTCGCAAAGTCTTCCATAGAAGATTTTCCAAGACGTTTCAAACCATAATTTTGACGAAGTAATCTGAAAGAATGATATTTATATTTAGACTTTATTTCATCATACCATTTCTGTAATTTTTCCCATGTTTTGTCAACACTATCGTTTTCAACCCATATTAAATCCATTAACTCTTTAGGATAATCAATACTTAACATTCCTTTCACAAATAAGTCTATAGATTGTTCTTCATTGTTAAATGGACAACAAACAAGAATTGGCACATAATCAGACATATCCAACCTTCCAATAGCGTCCATAGGAACAATCATTGATTTTCTTTCTTCGAAAACTATTTTTGGTTCCTTTTTCCCAACTTTAAGTTTATCGTGATAACGCGCATCATGCTTCATATGAACACGCAAATCAACAAACTGTGAAATCTCCCTTTCAGAACAGTCAACCGCAAATGCGAAATCATCAGACAGTAAACCTATAGGTTTATCATAGGGTCTACAACCAATTTCGTCAAAGACATCTCTACGTATTATTCCAAATGCGAATCCTTGAAACCAACATTGTATTATTTTTCTATTATTCTTCACATATTCAACTGTCAAAAATTCAAACGGTGGCGGTTTCTGCTGAACGACAATATATTTACGTTTATTGTCTTCGTCCAAATATTCAACTGGTTTTATTGTAACATTCACATACTGATGTTCTTTTCCATTTTCACAATCATCACAATATGGAACAGCGCCAGATTTACCATAACAGAAACACATATTACAGCATCCAGAAATGGCTGGAAAATCATATTTTAACACATCATCAATGAGTGTTAATACGTCAATAATTGAAACGTAAATATCATCAGACGAAAGAATTATGTGTGTATATTCTGGATGATCCTTTACATATTTTCTCACTTCATCCTGCATATCGGCATCATTATAATACTTTATCCAAACTTTATCTATGAAGTCTATAACATCATAGCATTTTTGCACTTCGGGAATATCTCTAGGAGAACGTATAACCAACAACGGTTTTATTTCATTAAATCCCAATTTTCTAGGTCTGACAAATTCCTCAACCACTTCATCTATACTGTCGTTCTTAGATATTTGATTGTCCATCTTCCAGAGAAATTGTTTACCATATTTCGTTTTCAGTTTTATTGTATTCAAATTACATTTTAAACGTTTCTTTTCAGCTATAAATTTTGGTGTTTCATTTTTGTCTATCATTCAAATTCCTCAACTTTACTTCTATTTTATTTCGAATAGATTTAAATCTTCTTGAAAATATTCTTATACCATAATGACGCAAATAGTCTCTCAAATCGTCAGAAATAGTATTATCATTTCCTTCCCACGTTTCGCTGTCTAGATACATAATAAACTCAGTATAATACTTAACAAGTATTCCTTCGCTACATGAAGAAACAAAAAATTGATTACCGTCATATAATCCAGTTATCAATATAGTATCGTCATTTTGAACTATTGAAACTGAATCAACTTTATCCTTCAATGATTCTGCATATCCATACATTAATTCGCATACTATTTTTTCCTTCTCTGATTCGGAGAGTTTAATAGGATAATCTGATGAACCAGAAATAACTTTCGCTGGAACTCCACCAATGACAACGTTATCTGGAAAACTTGAAGTAACCACAGCACCAGCGCCGACACTAACATTATTTCCAAGTGTCACATTTGGAAGTATTAATGACCTATATCCGAGTATGCATCCACTTCCAATCTTTACTGCTCCGTATTTAACATTAAATCCTTTCAGAATAGAATTCCAGAATCCATGAGTAATAATGTCCGAACTTGGACTTAACCCAACATTATCGCCTATTTCAACTGGCATAAAAACGTTAATATAACTGTCATGAATTACACATTGTTTTCCTATCTTTATTTTTGCCGTAGGTCCATTTGATCCGCCGCCGCCAATTATTAAAGGTCTAGGATTGTCGTCTGAAAAGAAAAAGTCTCCTATTTCAAGACTCCTCACTCTTATCTTAGCATTTGGACGAATAACACAAAACTTTCCTATCACCAATTTTTCCCAAGCAACTATCATTGTGTTATCTCCGATCACTGTTCCTTCGTCAATGAAAATATCGTCAGATACTATTTTAACATTCTTCCCAATTTTCACGCTTGAATGTATATTAATATTTGACCCGACTATTTTAACCATACATGTAACATCCGCCATTTATTCCGATTACCTGTCCAGTGATATATCCAGCACCATTTGAACATAGAAACAACACCGCTTCAGCAACTTCCTCAACTTTCCCAAATCGCTTCATTGGTATAGATTCCTTGATTTGATTTCGTAATTCCTCAGATAACCTTAGATTCATTCCCGCATCAATATAACCAAGTGAAATACAATTAACCGTTATTCCTTTTGTGGCAACCTCTTTTGCAACGGCTTTAGTAAATCCTATTAATCCAGCCTTTGATGCGGCATAATTACTGGCTCCGAATACTCCTGTTTGTCCGACAACAGAAGAAACATTAATTATTCTTCCATATCCTTTTTCTCTCATAAGTGGTAAAACGTGTTTAGTACATAAGAATGCTCCTGTAAGATTCGTGTTAAGAACAGAATCCCAAACATCTTTACCCATCTTCCAACTAACGGCATCCTTAAATATTCCAGCGTTATTCACAAGTATATCTATATGCCCATACTCTAAAATAATTTCATCTACCATTTTCTTAACTTGTTTCTCATCAGCAATATCAGCTTTACAAGTACACGGAGTAATTTTGGTTTCACTATAAATCTCAAAAACTGCCTTGTGCGCTTCTTCATCATTAGAGTGATAATTAAGTATTACTTTTGCACCTTGTTTTGCGAAAGCCATACCTATCGCTTTTCCTATTCCTTGTGTTCCACCAGTTATCAAAACAACAACCATTAAACTCTACTTCTCCTTGTTTTTCTTTGAAGAATTTCTCGGATGCCCATAGTTATTTTAATATTTGACTTCCATTCTACTTTCTTTTTAGCATTATTCTTTTTATCCTCAATTTTCTGAACGAATTCAATAAGACAATTATCGCATATGAAATACTCTTTATCAATAGTTATTCCCCATTGAAATCCTTCATGACCGCAATGAGAACATTTTTTGAATCTGTATTCTATTTCCATTTAAACCCTGCCCCACATCATTTCATATGCTTCGGCAAAATCACTCATAGCTTGTGTTCCTCTCATTCTCAGTTGGGAATCAAATCTGTCTATAGAGAAAAAGTATGGTCTTGCGTTTAATTGAGATTTATACATAGAAATGGATTTAAGTTTCTTATTTCTATCACCTGTACTTAATGTAACATAAAAATTTGGAGTAAAATCTGGAGAAACACTTCTCAATATTTCATAACCCAAAATTATTGATGTGTCTCTAAAAATGGTTAAACAACATTCAGCTAACGCTTTATGATCTTGGTGAAACTCATGAATTGACGGACACAAAATTATATCTGGTTTCAATCGTTCTCTTATTTGATAGAGAATGTCACGGACCTGTTGTTTATGAGTTTCAACATAACCGTCTCTTGGCATTTCTCCACAAACATATTGTTTTATATCGAGAAATCTACAGACCCTATTATGATCTTTTAAATGTCCTTCGTTTTTAGGGTCTTCAGAACATGGACAAAAATACATAGTATAAACTTCATGTCCTTCGCGCCTCATACGCGAAATTGTTCCAGCACAAGAAATTTCTCCATCATCGGGATGAGCATCCACAACCAAGACTTTCATCTAAATAATTCCTTCATCGTATAATATCTTCTTAACTCTTATATAAGTATTGCGGTCAGAAATAAACTTATACCATCTCCCATATTTTTCATTCCAAGTTTTCAAATCAATCGTCTCATAAAAATTTCTATCATCAATCATTTCAGTTCCAGTTGGACATCTAGGAATTTCGTGCGTTCTAAGTTTCCTAAGAAAATCAACAAATAGAAAGAATTCCTGTTCCTCTTTACTTCTCTGTTCAGTTCCTATTTCAATGAACCTTTTGGTAAAAGATTCGCAGAGTCTATCGGGATTCAGATGTTCCATTACGCGCTCTTTTCCAAGTATCGCAATATCATTACAAAATTTCTTGTCTCTGAACAGTCTTTCGGTATGATCTTTTATCGTTTCATAATCTCCATGTTTAACATAAAGCTCTGGAAAGAACAGTTTTCCAGCGTAATTAGAACTAATGCATGGAATATTTAAAAACGCGCATTCCATAACAAATCTTGACCAACCAACGTAATGTTCGCTGTCATCTATCCCAATTAAACAATGACTTAAATAATCCAAATAATGGTCTCTGAATAGAAATCCAAACAAGAAACTTCCAGAAGACAAATCCAACTCTTTAATTTTGTCTAACCTGTCTTGACTGTTCATATTGGTAGAACAATAAAAATATGACGTTCTCTTTCTCAATGGATTAGTTACATTTTTGATTAAGGAATCTGAACTGCCTGTACGAGACATATGACGTATTACAGCTATATTTCCATTCGTGAGTCTAGGATAAGGATACTCTTTAGGATACCGCGACAATTGAGGAAGAGGCATATAAAATATTGGTTTAGAACAATGTTTCTTCCACCACGGTTCTTCCAAAACAGTGAAATATGCATCAGCCACATTTAATATGTTTGATTCCACAAAGAATTTTTCGAAGTTTCCATCAAACTTGTAATCGTATTCTTCTCCCCACCATTCATTCTCTTGATGAACCATCCAAATAAGTTCATCATCAAATTGACATATCATTTTTGCATTTGGTTTCATAAACTTTTTTACTTCTACTGGAAGTTTAAACCATTCCCAACTTTCCTTCAAACAGAACCTTGAAACGTAAACAAAGACTCCATCCGCTTCTTTCAAAGTATTCCAATACTTATGATCTGGCGGAAGTTGTTTAATTTTTTCTGGACTAACTTCAACGTTAACTATTGAAACATTATTTTTGTTTTGTTTCTCAATATTCCAAACGTCATGCCACTGAAAAAAACTTCCAGATGGAAACTCTGTGACTATAACTATCAGCACAAAATCTCTCTCATATAGTCTTCCAATGTGCGGCATCCAACGACTTTTATAGTGTAATCTTTAGGATCAATAGAGTGTTCATAGTTTTTCAATGGAATCAATACTTTCTTGAATCCTAGTTTTTGGGCAGCCGTTATTTTTTCGTGCGCTCCACCGATAGGTGTAACAATTATCTCGTTGTTTACTCCGATATTTATTTCTCCTGTAACGGCAATGTCCTGTCTTATTTTCTTTTTGGTTATACATGAAACCAAAGCCAACGCCATAGTTATTCCTGCACTTGGTCCTTCTACACCGTGTTCTTGAGCGAAATCAATGTGACATCTTTTATCGAATGGAGAGAAACCATATTTTTGTTGGATCACATGCGAAACTTTAGCGATAGACTGTTGAATGTATGAATTTTCTTTTACTTCCACACCTGTAACGTTAAAATATCCTTCTTCTTTTTTATTCTTCTCAGTTATTGATGCTTTAACTGATAAAACTGATCCTGCCATATCATCAGAGTTATCTGTGTGATAAACAGCCAAACCATATATTTGACCAATTTTAGGTTTTGAAGAAGGATCAATAACCAAGTAATCCTTCATGTTTGTAATCATTCTTTCCATCATCTGTTGATGAATGTTTTTACAGTGTTCACTTATGGCTTCATTAATGTGTTTAGGTTCTACAAATTTACTTCCTTCATTAGATGCTAATACACCAGACGTTTTTATAATTGAAATCATAGGTCTAAATTTAGTAGTCAATTTGTTGTTTCTTCCACTTTTTTTGCGCGCTTCATTCACCATAACTTTACATGCTTCTCTAGAGAATGGAAGAAGATTGAATCTTTTGACTTCTTGAGAGATAAACTGAACTATTTTTTGTCTATTCTCAACGATGTTAAACATATTGTTATTCATGTAAACTACTTTTCCGTAACCTTGAATTCTGTCAAGCAATGCTGGATGAATTTGTGCTATACTATCCAAGTTTCCAGCAACAATCAGGAAAACCATTGCTGGAACAGGTTCAGTTGAAACTGACATCGCCGCCGTATCTCCGCCGTGAAATTGACTTCTTAGAGCTACAGGAAGTTGACCGTCTTCAAGAACCGTAAGCAAAGTTATCGCTTCCATACCAATAAGGTTCTTTATCTCATCTATAAACAGTATTCCGAGATGCGCTCTATGAACGTCACCAACAGTTACACGTTGATGTTCAGGTGTGCCTAAACCGCCTGTTTGATATGGGTCCCATGCTATTGAACCGAACAACTGTGCGCTTCCGTGACCTGTCGCATCCAAGAATGGCACACGACCACTTGAGTTGTCAATGTAAAGTTTGGGAGAATTAGAATTTGTTGCTCCGCCGATTCCTTGAGTGCCTGAGTTGTTGCCCATCATTTTTCCTAAATACGCCATAAAGATACTGAAGAACATTAGTGATGCTCCACCAAGCACTAATGGAGAATATGTAACTATTTTCTCTATTAAGTATTGCATGAAGTTTCCTTTATAGGATTCTTGAATTGGTTTATTTGCCATTGCCGACCAATCGAATATTTGTGCATTTGACATCCACGGAACAATAATTGAATATAGAGTTATTCCAATTAAAGTTAGTCCGAATCCAAACAGGAAATACTGCAATAATTTGAATCCCCATTTTGAAGCGAAGGATTTCTTTTTAGTTTTTAACATAGAACCCATAATAACTTTCTTTCCTTCTCCTGCTGGATGAATACTGATTTTGGGTTCAGACGGCAAAGTAGGATTTCTCCATCCTAAAACGTCATAAAGTTTCAGATTATTTTCCTTATAAACTTTAGTCATATAAGACGACATTGCGCGCCCAAGTAGAGATTTTCCTGTACCTGCATCTCCAAGCAAAAGCAAAAATGGTCCTGCTGGAAGCCAATCTTTAGGTTGAGGTTTAATTGCCATTGGTTTTTCAAAATCCTTCCACCATTCCTTATCACGTAACCAACAGAGTTTTCTAACCCATTCATCAATGCATAACTTAGCTTCCTCTATTGCTTTATCTTGACCGACAACCCAATCAAGAAGTTCGGCTGAAATGGGAAAACCTAATGTTGATTCAAAATCTTTCCAGTTCCATTTCTTGTTGTTTTCTCCAAAATAATCGTCACTATTAGTCAAGTTACCGTCCTCACTAATGAATATTATATGTGCGAATATAAAAACGTTACGGTTTCCAATCAGGTTTTATGATAGAAACCAACTTTAGGTTCATATATTGTTCCTGCTTTTAAAAATTCAGTAATTAATCTAAACGCGGTCCCTCTATCTATTCCGTTTTTGGCGCATTCTTCAAATAATACTTCTTGACTAACTTCTCCATGATTGGCAGAAAAAATATCCATAATTATTCCCATCTTGTCTCTAACAGTTTTAGGTTTCTGAGTTTCAAAAGTTTCAATATCAAATTTCACACTTTTTAGAAACTCATTGAAAATCTTTATTGATGCATCGGCATCATCAGCCATAGCAGTTTTACGAAGTAAAATTCTAGCATGTGCTTCACATAACCTTCTAAGACCTTCAAACTGTCTGAAAAATATTGGTATAGTTTCATCATTAGTATTTGAACGTACTATTAAGAAATAGTCAGAAAGCTTCTTTTTTGCATCATCAGATAATTCGGGATTAGTACGTTTTGCATAAGCAATATATTTCTTAAATAAATCTCTTCCAATTAATGGTTTTTCTTCGTTTTCGTGCTTTCCAACATTAAGAATATGAGTAACAACATTTTTATCATTAATTTTATTGGCTTCATCAAGAACAACAAATATTAAATCAAACCTACTAAACAATGACGGCGGAAATCCAGAAAGATTCTCTAGAACACTTTTCTTAGAATCATATCTTCCATTCAATGGGTTAGCGGCAGCAATAACAGAAGTTCTAGCCATAAGTGTAGCATGAACTCCTGCCTTGTCTATATGAACAACTTGTTGTTCCATAGCTTCGTGAATATTTACTCTGTCCTCATTACGCATCTTATCAATTTCATCTATACACGCAACACCTTTATCGGCAAGAACCAAAACTCCTGCTTCAATCATCCATTCTCCATTATCGTCTTTAGTCATTGCAGCAGTTAATCCAGCAGCAGTAGCTCCACGTCCAGCAGCATACATAGCTCTAGGAGCTAAATTGGATACAGCATATAACAATTGACTTTTGGCAGTTGATGGATCGCCTACAAATAAAACGTGTATATTTCCCCTCAAATTCACTTCTGTTTTTCTATCAACACCACCAACCATTGAAAGAAGACAAGCTTCTTTTTCAACGTCCATTCCATATATTGTTGGTGCTATACTCTGTATCAATTCATCATAAATGTCCTTATGAGTTGAAAGTTCAAGTATCTCCATTTCTTCTTCTGGATTTATTTCAATTTGTTCAGGGTCTTTACTTTTCTTTGTAATTCCTAAAACTTCTATATATGGAGAAGTAAATCTTGTTCTAATATGTCCCCTTTGTAAAGGATTAAGTTTCACTATTCCTATTATGTCAACCAAGTCACCACAACTCATTTTATTAATCAAAAATTGTCGCATGGCTATCATAGGAATTTTGGCTGGTATTCCTCTGCTGGAAATATCCTCATGTGACTCTTGAATTGAAAATTCTTGACTATTTATAGTGGTACATAATTCTGGAACAACATCGTAATACTTCGAACCACATGAATCACATTTCCTAGTTGGTACTGCTAATGCTAAAGGATTTTCTTGCAAAATAGTCTGTGGATATAATTCTTGACAGTCCTTACATCTGAAGTGGGAATCAGTAATCATTGGTCTAACTGGAGAAACACGATTAACAAATCCCCTAATTTTTACCATTCTTCCAACATGATGTGATCCTAAATCATGAAGTTTAATATATAACAAAGATGAAATATCTGAAAATCCTACTTCAATATTGTTTGATGAAAAAACGTTTTTTATATCAGACTCAAAAGTTTTCAATTCATTATTTTGTGTTATAGGCATATTAACTAAATTATACCACATTTGTTGATCGAATTCCAATAAATCATCTAAAGAAAAGACAACATACTCTTTTCCAGAGTTCTTCGTTTCCTCTACCGTCTTTCTTCCTTTACTTCCTGAATTCGTTAAGAAATCAATGTAACTCATTAATGTTATAACACACTCTCTCTATCTCATTCAATTATGTAAAAATGAAAAAAGTGATATTTAAACATTACTGTACGCTTAAGCAACAGCTTAAACGGACTCAGTACCTAAAATTATGAAGTTTGCTGTAAGTTTCCACGGTCTAGTGAAGTTCTCACTTCCAGCCCAAACATACTCATAATCGTCAAAAACAACAGTGTGTATGTATAATGTCTCAGTCATTTTAAAAAGTGTCCCAATCAATCCGTCCAAAGTTTGTTTCTCAGTATCCGTTAATCTTGCAACAATTGTAAGAATATCCCTTTTCTTATTCCATATACCAGTATCTATAGTTGGGTCTTCATTTAACAAATCTGGAGTTGAAACTTTGCAAGATGCGGCAACATTTCTTTCTAAGATATGAGAAAATGAAAAGAGTTCATAAATAAAAACATCTATAAAACAGGAAATCACCGTATTAGTA
>Ga0315296_10003006_pt1 | contig 14239 bp, 8 predicted proteins | sample YL17G14_18_MG_FD_203921 | JGI IMG/M metagenome (GOLD analysis project Ga0315296, IMG submission 203921) | Sediment microbial communities from Yellowstone Lake, YNP, Wyoming, USA - YL17G14_18 | ecosystem: Environmental > Aquatic > Freshwater > Lake > Sediment | place: USA: Wyoming | collected... | reverse complement strand
ATAAACTGGAACACCACTAGTTCTAATCTATTCATTGGCAAGGCACAATGGAACTTTAAAGGCATGATTGATAATGTTTCGATATTTGACTTCGCCTTGAATGAACAGGAGATTCAGCAGATTTATAATAAGGGTACGAAGTAGTAAAGGATTCACACCGCTTCTATTTGGGAATTTCGTTTTGAGACACAACAGCGCAGTCCGCATTTTTGCCAGAATTTTCTCATCGTCCCATTATGAAAAAATATAAATCATGATAAGAGTATATGTTAATTGGAATCTCTTCTTCAACGATGATATCTTATGTGGCCCTTCCGCACCTTGCCTAGATGAGCATTGGCCTAGAGACCTGAGTATCGGACAATGACGTGGCCATTCTCCGGGATGTAAGATGTGATCTTGGCGATAGGGAATGTCCAGAGGTTATCACAGAAAAAATTTTCGGGACTACAGTTGTAGTAAAACTAAAACTAAACTTAACAGTTGATTCCTTATGGCAAAAGAAAAAAGACATCAAAAACAGCAATTTCCATTTTAACTCACAGCTATGAATGGACTCTGTTCTGTCACACTTGTTGGAACTTCAATTTTTTATATAGCTCCAGGAAGCTCCCTTTATGAGCAATTGAATATTTGTGAGGAAGCAAAGAGCGATTGGAATCTTTATCGTTGTTGAAAGGTTCTATCCCTAATCATTGAATGTGGAGGCGATGTTATCGCTCGTCATAAGATAAGAGAAGAGGGATATGACCCCCATTTTTCGAACCACTTTGAGGGCTAATTTTCGCTAGCATCTCAGATGGATATTTTGCCCTTCTCTTTTAAATATCGGATCGGCGACTTATTCCCAAGCGCCGAATGCCTTCGAACGAAATTATAATACCTTATGCGGGAGTTAACAATCTTCTCCAAAGATTCAAGATCTTCTTGTTCCCAAAACAATAAGCGGTTCTCTGTTTTGAATCTTCCAATAAAAGATTCCATATGGACATTCTCTTTGGCACCGTGCTCAGAGTAAGAGACTCGAACTTTATCTTTAACGGCGATCTGGCATAGCCAACCATGCCCTATAAACACTCCATCCTGATCATGATGAATGATGAGATCCTCCGTGTCTTGTCCAAGTCTTTTCAGCGTATCCTTAGCTTTTCTCCAGGCCCTCAAGGCCAACTCTGTATCGGCGCTTTCTCCTAATGCATGACCAACCACAAGCTTGCTCGCATGATCGATGATCGGCATCAACTGGGCCCGAGCCATGCCTTTCTGGCAGCGAATCTCAGTAAAGTCTGTATAAAGAACCTCAAAATCATCGATTTCTTCAAGCGCTTCCACGAGGTTAATCTTTGAACCCGTTTCTTTTAAAAGCCTTCGAAGAGAGCTCGTTCTCTGACGCCGAACTCTTTTAATAACAGATAAATCCCAACACGAATGAAGCCTTGCCACAACCTTTCGGTTAACATAAAAGCCCCTATCCCGAAGCTCGGCATTCGTCCTCCGGTATCCATATTCAGGATGAGCTCTCGCTATTGCAAACAATGGCTTCCTCAAGCGATGATGTTTTTCCTCATAGCTTTGTTTCCTCTGGGCATAGTGCCACGTCCCTTTCGAAATGCCTAAAGCCGCTAAAACCCTGTTCAACCCATATTCGATCTTGAACTCCCTGGCTAACTTGATTTTCTCCGCGGCTGTGAGCTCCCGGCCAAAAAATTTTTTAAAAGCGCTATCTCCACCTCCTTATGACCGATCAATCGCTCCAGTTCCTCAACTTTCTTCTCATACTCATGAATCGTTGTCTGCTGCCCGAAGATCTCCGGCCCTTTCTCCATAAATTCCCGCTTCCAATGAGTGACAGTAATCGGATGGACTCCATAAGAGCGAGCAATCTGGCCGATGGTCTTTGAGCCTCTTAAGACTTCCAAGATCACTTGAAACTTGAACCTCGATGTGTACCTTTTGCCTTGTTTTTCAGACATCATCAGAACCTCCTCCCGAAGGACTGAATCCTCTCTGATGATGCCTATTGTATCACGAAAATATTAGCACTGTGGGTGGTTCGAATTTTGGGGGTCAGTTAGGAGAGATATCAGGATATTCCTAAGAAGCTTCTATGAATGAGGGATAACCTAGCGGAACTTAGTGACAGTTTAGATGTTGCATTTTGTGCCAACTGAGATTTGGCATAACACAGAAGTTTTTCTATTGACATCCTTTATAGGAATTAATAAAATATATTCTTATCTTTGAGGAAATGCCAAGGAAGAAAAAGGGTGATACCCGAAATTAGCAGCCCAATTAAGCGATATCAATTTTTTCGTTTACTACTTTTATAGTTTTTTTCGCTATTGGTCTTTAGCGCTTTTCGCGCTTTCACCCTTTCTTGCATTATATCTACGGCCTGAGTAGGCTAAGTTTGATTTCTAATTTAAACAGGTCATTCAATGCTAACGGCGGTAGCTTATCATTAGCAGGTTTTCAACAAGTTAGCAAATTGACAATTTTTCACTTTATCAGTGTGGAAAATATACAGGCCAGAAATCAAAATGCCGTTCCAGATTAATCTGAACCTTTAGAACCCTTAATCGGTTTTCCTTCCCCATATTTAAAATTCTTATTGGGTTCTGAATAGACTATCGAATTGAGGTTTTGAGATGAAGCAGGGCTGCTCAGAACGCTCTCTTTGCCTTTATCATCCAATGAGGAAATAGCATAGGTGTAGCCTTTTACATTTTCTTTTGTAGATAAATTGCTGTCTTCATAGACAAAAATGTTACTGTTGACTTCAACGATTAAAGTGAAGCTGGCATTGTCTTGATTTTCTTTTTTTCTATAGATTCTGTACTTGACAACGTTGAATTTTCCTTCGTTCAATGGATTTTTGCTCCACTCAATGATGTAGCCGCCTTCAGATCTCATGCGACCTTTGTCGATCATTTTTGTGACTTTGACGTTCAGGGGAGGGAAGGGTTTATCATAGATGTCGATTGTTTTTGACAAGGAATCGGTATAGCCATCATTATCGGTGACGATGAGAACGATTGTTAAATTGCCAGCTTTGGTATAGGTGTGGGATATTTTCTGGCCGGTGCCAGTTATTCCATCTCCAAACGACCAGAGGTAAGAGACAATCCTTCCATCGGCATCATAAGAGCCTGAAGCATCGAGAGTGACGGGAAGCGGGGCGACTCCACTTGTGGGTGAAAAGGAGAAGAGAGCTTTCGGCTTAGAGTAGACAGAGATTTCTGCTGAAGTGGAGTCTGTTTTGGATTTGTCGTCTGTCACCTTGAGGCTGGCGATGAACCTTCCAGTCCTGGCAAAGGTATGGGAAACTTTTATGCCAGAGTCGCCTGTCCCATCGCCAAAATCCCAGGCATAAGAGGTGATTTTTCCATTGGCATCAGAAGGCTTTGATCCTGAAGCATCAAAGGTTACACTAAGTGGAGCTTCTCCTTTTCTTGTGCTCGTAGTGAATGAAGCAATGACGTTTGTGGAGGAGATTTTAATTTCTTGAGAAGTTTTCGCTTCCAGGCCGCCATTGTCCTTGACAGTGAGAGTTGCGGTGAATGTGCCCTCTCTGGTGTACGTATGAGAGACTATTTTTCCTGTTCCACTCGTTCCGTCTCCAAAACTCCAGGAGTAAGAGGCAATAGTCCCATCAGGGTCAGAGGAAGCAGAGGCATCGAAGTTCACGGCAAGAGGAGCTCTGCCAGCTGTGGGTGAAGCGACAAAAGAGGCGACAGGAGGAGTTCCTGGTGAGACTTCGATTGTTTTTGATAGGGAATCGCTGTAGCCTTCATTATCGGTGACGCTGAGAAGAACTGTGAAATTGCCAGCTTTGGTATAGGTGTGGGATATTTTCTGGCCGGTGCCAGTTATTCCATCTCCAAACGACCAGAGGTAAGAGACAATCCTTCCATCGGCATCATAAGAGCCTGAAGCATCGAGAGTGACGGGAAGCGGGGCGACTCCACTTGTGGGTGAAAAGGAGAAGAGAGCTTTTGGCTTAGAGTAGACAGAGATTTCTGCTGAAGTGGAGTCTGTTTTGGATTTGTCATCTGTTACCTTTAAAGTGGCGATGAATTTGCCAGTTTTGGCATAGGTATGGGAAACTTTTATGCCAGAGTCGCCCGTCCCATCGCCAAAATCCCAGGCATAAGAGGTGATTTTTCCATTGTCGTCAGAAGGCTTTGATCCTGAAGCATCAAAGGTTACACTAAGTGGAGCTTCTCCTTTTCTTGTGCTCGTAGTGAATGAAGCAATGACGTTTGTGGAGGAGATTTTAATTTCTTGAGAAGTTTTCCCTTCCAAACTGATATCGTCCTTGACAGTGAGAGTTGCGGTGAATGTACCTTCTTTGGTGTAGGTATGAGAGACTATTTTTCCTGTTCCACTTGTTCCGTCTCCAAAATTCCAGGAGTAAGAAACGATAGTTCCATCAGGGTCATAGGAGGATGAAGCATCAAAATTCACAGTAAGGGGAGCCCTGCCAGCTGTGGGAGAAGCGACAAAAGAGGCGACAGGAGGACTTCCTGCTGAAATCGTTTTTGTGGAGGATGAGCTCTGATTAGCATTATCTGTGACTGTCAACTTAGCTGTAAAAGTCCCACCTTTTTCATAGGTATGGTTAGTTGTTGCGCCGGAACCAGTGCCGCCGTCCCCAAACTCCCATTTATAGGAAGTAATGCTCCCATCCGGATCGTAGGAAGCAGAGGCATCAAAGCTCACCAGAAGAGGAGAAGCTCCCTGAGTAGGATAGGCAGTAAATGAAGCGACTGGAGTTACGGCGCGGGCACCTTTATATTCATAAGCTCCTATATCATACAATGGTCCCTGAGGCCTTGAATTGCCATCATAGTCATTGGCCACTTCTGATAGCGTTGCCCCGGCATCAATACAAGAAGAGTCAGATTGTAAATGATAGTCCCCTCTTGTGAGAGAAACAAACTTTGGATCTCTTGCCCATAAATCATGAGATTGAATAGTTCCCCCTGGGATGCTTCCATTGCTATTATAAGTGGAATTATAGTCAATATCTAAATTTGAACATCCTGATGAATAAATAGCCATCCAAGGTTGTTCACAAATTGTATTATTTTTAATGGTTGAATTTGAGATTGAATCAACCCATATACCAGCTGGATTATGATTCACAGGAAACGAAAGATCGCCTATAAATGTGTTATTCAAAATCTTAAATCCACTTCCATTCCCCGCTTGCACTCCTCGACACGCTTTGACAACATTATTTTTGATCGTTATATTTTTTGCTCCTCCTTCCAACATCCATCCTGTTCCGTGTTCCCAGCCCGACAGTGATACCATCAGCTCAATCCAGTTTCGTTCAAATAGGCAATTTTCTGCGACTGTAACGTCATCTCCTTGCCAAGTTTGGAAGGCGTCTATGTGAGGCTTGTAACCGGGATTATTACTATAACTAATATTATGAATATAATTTCCTCTAAATGTATGGTTCGAGCCAAAAACCCTAATTCCATCAGCATCATCGTATTCAATCCCCTTTACTTGACAGCGGGTGTCTTCTATCTCATTAGATTCGACAAGATGATTATAACCTTGAATAAACATACCAGCAAAAGCACATCTTTTACATTGATTATTCCTGATAGTACAATTATCAGCTGTGCTTTCTAACAATATAGCGTAATAAGGAGCATCTGAAATATAATTATCTTCGATGATACAGTAATCCCCAGATATATAAATTCCTGTGCTATTACTGCTCCACTTATTGCCAGTTGGGTTGCAATTAAATCCTTTCACTTTTACATAATTTCCGCTTATATTGAATCCTTGCACATTCACTGTTCCATTAACGATATATTGTATAGATGAACCCGAGCTTCCCGATGTGCTTTCCGAAATCCTTTCGTTATAAGTGCCGGCCTTAACGATGACTGTATCTCCTGCCACCGTAGTATTAGCTGCCTTTTGGATCGTTTTCCAGGGAAAGGATTCAGTACCGAGATTAGAATCATTGCCGTTAGTTGCATCTACGTAATACACAGTTCCGGCAAAAATTTGGGACGACATTAATATCATAATAAAAATGAAACATCTTAAAATGCTTTTCCATCTAGCACTTGTAAGATATGCGGAATAAATTCTGAGATAAAAAAACTGATATAGAGGCAAAATCATTAAATGTACCGAAATTTTCATTTTTGTCGGTACTCCTGAATGAATTGTTTTCCTTCTCAAGATATAAATCCTATAGAAAAAATGGCTTATATGGTTTTTATAGAATTTTGTCTCATGCGTTGCTTTAGTCGCCGAAAGAGGTAAAGAGGAAATCACCTTTAGAGGTGATCTTAGGGGTGATTTTTTCTTATTCTTTTTAACCCTTTAAGGCTAATCAACTTAATTAGGGAAATAAGGAGTACCTTAATAGATAGAGAAAGGAATTATGTTGGATGTTTGTCGTACTATGCGAGAAATTTTTCAACACAAAGCACCTTTAGATCGTCGATGGCTCTAAGCAAGTTAGAGACAAAACAATGAACAAGAGATGCTTTCCTATTAATCAAATGCTGAAGATCGGAAATTAGAACAGAATGGTTCGGTATCCTTTATTCATAAGGATATTTTCTCAGAAAAGTTTTCAATGACTATCCGCCCCACTAGCGTTATTATATGTACCCACAATCGAGCAGATCTTTTACCGAGACTGATAGGTCAGCTACGTGCTCAGCATTACCCCAGTGACGCGTTCGAGATCATTGTCTTAGATAATGGCTCTGTTGATCATACGCTGCAGGTCATCGAGCAACTAGCTGCTGAACCAGGTGTCTCTGTACGATATGTTTCTGAACTCCATCCTGGTATCACTTTTGCCAGAAATCGTGGTGCAAAAGAAAGCAATTATCCATATCTAGCCTATGTAGATGATGATTGTAGCATCGAGCCGGATTGGTTGCAGAAGCTTATGAGTGGTTTTGACCTTGATGAGCGCACTGTAGCGGTCGGAGGAAGAGTGTTACCATACTGGGATCATAAAGAGAAACCCACTTGGTTGTGCCCTGAACTAGAACGATGGCTTGCAGTGAATAGTTATCTAGGCAATCATTCGCGGTTGTTGAATGAAGATGAACGGATAATTGAATGCAATATGGCATTGGATAGAAAGGCCTGGGAAGTAGGAGGCGGATTTCTAGGTATGGAACAGTTTGGTAGTAAGCATATGGCAGCTTCAGAAGTTATATATCTGCTTAAGCAATTGCGCCGTCATGAAGGAAAGATCGCCTTCATTCCTGATGCTGTTGTATATCACCATATAGGCAGGCGAACAAGACGATGGCTGCTCCAGCGGGCATACTGGCAAGGTGTCTCAGATGCTGTTCTGGAGCATTTTTTTCATATGCGATCATGGCTATCAACTGCCTATCGTATCGGCCTTAATTTGCTAGCTCTTTTAGTCCTATTGGTATATACAGCAGCGTTCTACCTTAGAATAGATAATGCTAAAGGATTGTTCCATCTGATGCGTGCCATCAGACGCGCAGGTTTGCTTTTAGGTGAATTACATATAGTCGGAGATTGGCCGAAGATCAACATATGGCTTTCAGAGAAGAAAACGGCACAGTGATTTTGGAAATGTTTGTTTGTATAAATTCGGAGAATAGTGATGATGTCAAATACTTTAGACTCGGCTACCAAATCAGTTAGCTCGGGCAAAAAGCAGCCCAAAATTGCTATCATAGGATGTGGGGCCATCGCCGAAAGGTATTATTTGCCAGCTCTTGCTAGGCATCCGGCTATTTTAAAAAACCTGATTCTTGTGGATCGCGACAAGGCACGGATACAAAAACTAGCTACACAATTCAATGTGAGAAATTATGTCGTTGACTTTGGGGAAGTCTTAGAGGAAATCGATGGTGTCATTATTGCGCTTCCAATTGAGCTCCACCATCCGATATCCATGGAATTTCTTTCCCGGGGTGTGCATGTCTTATGCGAGAAGCCTCTGGCTGAATCAGCGGATAAAGCCAGAGAGATGGTAGAAGAGGCTCATCAAAGCAGAGCCATTCTCGCAGTGAATTATTTTCAGAGATTAATTCCTTCTTTTGTTAAAGTAAAAAATTTATTAGCCGAGAAGACGCTCGGGGAACCTCTATTTCTAAAATACTGTGTTGGCGAAAAATTCGATTGGCCTACAGTTACTGGCTTTTACTTCAATTCCAACATTTCCGCCAGGGGCGTGCTACGTGATCGAGGTGCCCATGTAATCGACCATATCTGTTGGTGGTTAGGAGGGAAACCAAATCTTTTATCCTCTCAAAATGACTCTTTTGGAGGAAGCGATGCAGTGGCACACATTCAGTTTATGCACAATAAGTGTTTTGGAGAGGTGAAACTCAGCTGGCTTAGTAGTTTTCCGTGTAAGTACATAGCCAAATGCCAAGGAGGAATAGTGGAAGGCGATGTTTATGATTATCAGAGTGTTGTATTAACAGAAAACTCTGGCAGAAAGAGACAAGTTAAACTCCAGTCCGAAAGTAAATCTGACATTGGATTTAGAATGGTCACCAATTTTATAAATGTTATATACAAGGATGGGAAACCCTTGGTTGCCGGCAGTGATGTGCTAGATTCAATCCAATTTATCGATGAGTGCTATAAAGCTGCCACTAGATTTGATATGCCTTGGTATGAGTTTTTGGGGTAGAAAGTGACTAATAGAGAAAAAATTTTGGTTACAGGAGCTGGTGGGTTTATCGGAGGATGGGTTGTGGAAACACTATATTTACTTGGTTCCGCCGATGTACGTGCTGGGATCAGAAATTGGTCGAGTGCAGCTCGATTAGGTCGATTCCCAGTTGAAATCGCGCTCTGTGATGTAATGGAAAAGATACAAATCGCTCAAGCTATGCGTGACGTGACCTGTGTAATCCATTGCGCAACCGGCTCGAGACAAGTCATCATTCAAGGCACTAAAAATATGTTGGATGTTAGTAGGAGACTAGGGGTGAAACGATTTGTTCATCTAAGTACAGCAGAAGTGTATGGAAACGCGAATGGGAAAATTGATGAAAAATTCCCATATCAATACACAGGGAGTGCATATGGAGATTCGAAGATTGAGGCCGAAAAGTTGTGTTGGGAGTATTATGAGAAGGGTTTCCCCATTACTGTGATCAGGCCTTCCATAGTTTATGGTCCGTTTAGTAAAGATTGGACGGTTAGACTTGCTCAAAGTCTTCAGTCTGGCAATTGGAGGATATTCAAAGGAATCGGTGAAGGCGTTTGTAACTTGATTTATATTTCGGATCTTGTTTCTGGTATTCTATTAGCCACTCGCCACGAAGATGCGGTTGGAGAAAGCTTCAACCTAGCAGGCCCTGAACTAATTTCCTGGAATCAATATTTTCAAAAGTTTAATGCTGCCTTGGGATTGCCTGAGCTTCGGGTCATTAATCCAGGTCGTGCCCGACTGAAAACAAGCATAATGAAGCCAGTAAGATCCTCTGCTAAGTTTGTTCTGGCTCATTTTTCAGATCCTTTAAAAAAAATATCCCAGAAATATAGGTTTGCAAGAGAGGTGATGAGGTCCTTTGAAAAAACAATGAGAACATCTCCTCGTTTGGACGAGTTTAGTCTTTACAGCCGAAATGCAGTTTATCTCGGAACAAAAGCTCGGGATATACTTGGCTTTAGACCAAAGTTTGATGTGGAAAGTGGTTTAAAATTATCTGTTAGATGGCTAAAACATCTCGGACTGATAGGCATTTAGGTGTAAGGGAAAAGTTAGAATGATCAAATATATCATTGCGACAACAGCTCTCTGTGATAGTAAAATCACACTTCTTGATATTTGGAATAACAGACAATTCACAGCCTTTAAGCTCTATTGCATGCAACTTCGGCAGGTCATGGAAAAAGAGTTTATTATCGAGCCGGATAAAATATGTTTTCTAAGAGTAGATTGAGATATTATTCGAGAAACATAAAAGCGTAAATTTTCTTCCAACCTAACATATGAGACAGAAAAAGGTTTTTATCACTTGGGCGAATCAAGATTCTCGTTCAAGAAGCTTAGCGTATCATTTAGAAGATAAAAATTACTTTATTCAAAAATTAAATAGCAATTCAAAATTCTTTGCTCCATTAAAATATATATTAAACACAATTGTAACATTGAATTTGCTCAATAAAGAAAATCCAGATGTAATCTTTGTTGTTAATCCACCGGTTTTCGCAGTATTAGTTGTTTGGATATACTGTATTTTTCACAATTCTGCTTACATAGTTGATACACATTCTGCAGCCTTCACAGCCAAGCGTTGGACTATATTTTTATGGCTTTATCGCTTTCTGTCAAAACGAGCTTTAGTCAATATCCTACATAATAAAGTTCTAGAACGGAAAGTTGCTCATTGGGGATCCATAACTACTAAACTGGACAGTTATATTCAACTGAGGGTAGGGAAAACCTATCCATTTCGCAAAGGTTTTAACGTGGTGTTCATAAGCCTCTACTCAAAAGATGAACCTCTTGAAGAAGTGATCGAGGCTGCACGAAAAATGCCAAGAGTGAATTTTTATATCACAGGTTCTTTGGCAAAAGCTCCTAAAGGTATTATTAATAAAGCCCCAGAGAATATTATATTTACGGATTTTCTTCCAGATGAAAGGTATGGAGCGTTATTAAAAGGTTGTAATATAGCTATTTGCCTCACTAAAAATGACAATACGATGCAAAATGGTGCATCAGAGGCTCTTGCTTTAACACGTCCCATCATTACATCAAATTGGCCGGTATTGCAAAATGTATTTTATAAAGGAGCTATTTGCATAGATAATACTTCTGATAGTATTGTTAGTGCAATTAATCGAATAAGACGTGATTATCCAAAATATCTTCAAGAAATTAAAGAACTGGATGCCGAATTCAAAATGAGTTGGCAGAAAGACTTTTCGAAGCTTTTGCGAGTATTGGATAATTGGTTTGAAAGAAAAAATTAAGGTTATATAAATCATTATGAAATTTTCAATATAAAGTTTTAAATTGAAAGTAAATTAGACTAGTGAGTGACATCAAGATCCTCATTTTAGTCAAAAATCGAATTTGTTTTAATCTTTCATAGGAAGAATATCTTGATCGGCGTGATTGCAAAAGAATCCGATTTTGAAGCCGTTGATGAATTCTTTCAATTGTTTAAGACACCCTGGGAATTTTATGAAGATGGCAAAGAATATGATGTTGTTATAATAAATAAAGGCAAAAAAATAGAGAAAATAAATGCTAAACTTCTTTTGATTTTTGGACATGAATGCATGGAGTTTGACTGTAGTAAAAATATTTTATTAGATGCAAATTCTACTATTAGATTATTGAGAATCGCTGAAATAAGCCTCCCAATATATACCCAAATATCAACCTTCAAAAATGTTTCGCATGACAATGTCTTTCTTGTAGGAGACTCTGAAGTTATAGGATTGAAAATACAGGATAACAGTCAGAAGGTTTTAAGGATTGGTTATAATTTATTTGAAGAGGTCAGCTACTTATTATCAAAAGGGCAGCCTATTGAGAATGCATTAATTCCTACACTTGAAATTCATATTGCACTATTAAAAAAATGGATTTTAGATACAGGGATTCCTCTAATTGAGATCCCCCCGATTCCAGCAGGTTATGATTTCATTATATGTCTCACACATGATGTTGATTTTGTAAATGTTCGCAATCATCTTTTTGACCATTCCATGTGGGGATTTATTTATCGAGGATTATTTGGCCCATGGAAAAAAATTGTTAAAGGTGAGTCATCCAATTCTCATCTCCTCCAAAACTTGAAAGCTGTCTTATCATTACCGCTTGTATATCTGGGAGCTATAAAGGATTTCTGGTTTCAGTTTGACCGCTATTTAGAGATCGAAAAAAATCTAAAATCAACCTACTTTTTCATTCCCTTCAAAAATAAGATTGGAGAGAGAGTTTTTTGTCGAAATGCGGTGCATAGGGCTTCAAAATATGATGTGAGAGATCTGGAGGAACTGCTGAAAAATTTAATCAATGAAGGTAACGAAGTAGGAGTACATGGAATCGATGCCTGGCATAATGCTGATAGTGGATATCAAGAGAAGAAACGCATCTCTGAGATTATGGGTGAGTCTAATTTAGGAATTCGAATGCATTGGTTATTACATGATAATCAGACATTTCAGACTCTTGAAAAAGCAGGTTACCATTACGATTCTACTTTTGGTTATAATGAAACAGCAGGATATCGCGGTGGGACGACCCAAGTTTTTCGTCCTATAGGGGTGAAAAATCTTCTTGAATTACCTTTACACATTCAAGATACAACACTCTTTTATACAAGCCGGATGGGTTTATCAGAAAAAAAGGCAATGAATTTGTGCGAAAAATTGATAAGTGATGCTTCATTCTATGGCGGAGTCTTAACAATAAATTGGCATCAGAGAAGCTTGGCCCCTGAGAGGTTGTGGGGAGATTTCTATCTACGACTTTTACAAAAGCTTCAAACTAAGCGTCCTTGGTTTGCTTCTGCAGGTCAGGCAGTTGAATGGTTTAGGAAAAGAAGAGCAGTCTTTTTTGATGAAGTTCAGTTTACTGAAAATAAAGTTTGCCTAAGTTTGAGAAGTGATGAAAATGATATGCAACCGCCTTTATTGGTCAGAATTCATCGTCCTCTTATTGATAAATCTGGGAATAATGATTTGTCCATTCCTATGTGGAACTCTTTTGATGTTTCATGGAGCGGGGAGAGAGAAATAGAAATCTTAATATAATTTTATCAAATTCATTTTATGTCAAAATTCAAACCTCATCGAATTTATGATCAACAATTTTGTGCCTAATAGAGAATGTCCTGATAGATTTGCTGAGAATAGAGCAAGTCTCAAAATAAGTGAAGATTGAGATGAACGTTTTGAAGAGTGAAATTATTTCTAACGGCCATGTGGGTATGCTTGTGCATGCGTACTATCCAAGGGACATCCGTGTACGCAGAGAGGCTGAAGCTCTAGCCGAAGCAGGCTATCAGGTTGATGTCGTATGTCTGAGAGAAAACAACCAGCGAGGGAAAAAGTACGAACCTTTCTCGGAGAAGGTGAATGGCGTCCATATTCACCGATTGCCATTTGCCCGCAGCCGTGGAACAATGTTTCGTTACCTTTTTGAGTATCTCGGATTAATCATATTGGGAACATGGAAGTTGACAGCACTTCATTTTAAAAATTCTTTTCAAGTTATTCATATACATAACATGCCTGATTTATTAATTTTAGCTGGACTTATTCCAAAATTGATGGGAGCGAAGCTTTTGCTTGATGTCCATGACCCTATGCCCGAGCTCTATGCTTCTGGTTATCGATTTAGACAGAATCATTGGATTTTTAAGATATTGAAATGGCAGGAGAAATTAAGTTGGCGATTAGCTCAGCGTGTCATTTCAGTGAATGAGACCATGCGTGAAAACTTGGAGGGAAAGGGAATTCAACCAGAAAAAATATTCATTCTCCATAATTTTCCTGATACGAGGTATCTTCCCATAAAAAATGAAATTACTATCTGGCCTCGGCACAAAGATGGATTTGTCCTATTGTATGCAGGTACCATAACAAAACAATACAGATTGGATATCGCAGTCAAAGCGTTAGCTTTAGCTTCCGAGCATCTTCCTGAGCTAAAATTACGAATCCTAGGAGATGGCAATGATGTAGATCGAGTCATTCAGTTAGCGTATGATCTTGGAGTCGAGGATAGAGTGGAATATTTAGAACCCGTGAATGTTGACCAATTAAAAGATATTATGGAAGATGCTGATGTGGGTATTTCTTCCAATCAAGGAGGTCAATTTGGAGATCTTCAGTTTTGTGCCAAAATATTGGATTATTTAACTCAAGGCTTACCTGTTATCTCTAGCCGTACAAAAACTATATCAAGATATATTCCTGAAGACACCCTTTTCTACTTTGAACCAGAAAACGCTGAGGATATGGCAAAACAGATAATAGAAATCTGGAAGAGGCCGGATTTGGTAAGAAGAAAAATGGAACAAGCAAGAAAGTTATTTCCTCTGTACACATGGCAGATTGAAAAATACAAGCTCATCCATTTTTATCAAGAATTAATATAAACGCAATAAATAATGTTACATTTTGAGCCATAATATGCTATTTTGTCTTTATGAGCACCCAAGAAATTACTCATCCCGAGGTCTCCAAAGATCGGCTCGTGGCCTTTGCCCAGGATATT
>Ga0315296_10003005_pt1 | contig 14241 bp, 12 predicted proteins | sample YL17G14_18_MG_FD_203921 | JGI IMG/M metagenome (GOLD analysis project Ga0315296, IMG submission 203921) | Sediment microbial communities from Yellowstone Lake, YNP, Wyoming, USA - YL17G14_18 | ecosystem: Environmental > Aquatic > Freshwater > Lake > Sediment | place: USA: Wyoming | collected... | reverse complement strand
GAAACCGATCGATACTTGATCATGCACCAGCCTAATTTCGACCAGTTCCATTCGGTCAATAAGGAAAAATGGGTCTTTTATGAAAAATCCGGTAAAGATTTTAAGTATGTCACTACGCTTGATATTGATTTGAGAATATATGGCCAAAGCGAACTTGTTGAAATGGCGGAAAAAGCGGGGTTGAAATTCGCAAAAGCTTATGACCAGCTGGCAACCCTTACGCCGGTCCGCCCGGACAGCCGCATCAATCTGGTTTTCCAAAAGCCTTAAGCATAAAAATCAATGTTTGATGCCGTGATGAGTTTAAAATGAAGGATAAAGTTCCGGTTGCATTATTTACAGCTTTGTTGGTAATTGCCTTATTGCTGCTTTCTAATTGCAGTGGAAAATACGCTAAAATCTCATACCCGCCGACCATACGGATTCCGGGAGCTGATACTCTTCACGGAACCGTAATTATTGACAACTACCGCTGGCTGGAAAATTACAATGATTCGACAACACAAAAATGGCTTATGGCTCAGGATAAAGCTGCCCGGGCATTTATTGATAAATTACCCCAGCGCAAGCGGTTGATTAAGAGATTCAATGAGCTGTGGCGATATGACGATGAGAAAGCTCCGGAAAATGTCCTGGTTGGAGATCGAGTCTTTTTCTGGGCGACCAAGAAAGACTGGGAACGCTATGCATACTATACAAAGGAAAATGAAAAAGCAGAAAAAGAGCTTTTGTTTGACCCCAATACCTGGGGGTTAAAGACCCTTGACTATGTACAGCCGTCGAGGGACGGGAAATACGTTGCTTATGGCGTTGCTGAAGCCGGGAACGAGGAACCGGTTATCAAGATATTCGATATGGCAACAAAAAAAACTTTGCCTGATTCGTGTAAAGGATGGCGTCAGGGCGGAGTATCTTGGTTGCCGGATAACGCTGGCTTCTATTATTCAGCAAATCCGCTTAAGGGCGACGTCCCTGAGGGAGAGGAGTCTTACTGGGATGCGGTCTATTTTCATAGATTAGGAACATCCACGGTCGAAGACAAAAAAGTTTTTTATCACGACCAAGTGAAAGAATTCTGGCACGGTGCAGGGATAAGTGAAGATGGCAAATATATTCTGTTTTATCGCGGGATGTTCAATAAAACCGAAATTTACTACAGAAAATTGGATGGTGATACATCATTGATTCCGATTGTAACTGGCATGGATGCTCGGTATAGCGCTGATATCGTAGAGGATAAACTCATTATCTGGACCGATCTAAACACGCCAAAAGGTATGGTCTATATCACCGATGTCGATAAACCTGGGAAAAAATACTGGCGTGAATTTATCCCTGAAAGCGAAGATAATTTATCCTCTATAATGGCTATTGCCGGGCATCTATACGCAGTCTATCTTCATAACGCGCATGATATTATTAAAATTTTTGATCTGAACGGCAAATACCTGAGGGATCTGGCATTACCGACAATCGGCAGCGTTTCTGTTCGGGGATACTGGTCAAAACCGGATATCTGGGTGAATTTTTCATCTTACACCTATCCGAACTCGACTTTCAAGTATGATTTTGACCGCAATGAACTCGCCCTGTACTATCGTCCGCCGATTGCTATTGATGTTTCCAATTACGTTGTCGAACAGGTCTGGTATAAATCAAAAGACGGCACAGAAGTTTCCATGTTTTTGATCCATCGAAAGAACCTTAAAAAGGACGGTCGCAACGCCGTCTATTTAACTGGTTATGGCGGTTTCGATATTCCGGAGCAACCTTATTTTTCGTCCCGGAAGGTTGTCTGGCTTGAAGCCGGCGGTATGGTTGCCGCCCCGAATCTGCGCGGGGGCGGAGAATATGGAAAAAGCTGGCATGAAGCCGGCATGCTTGATAAAAAACAGAATGTTTTTGATGATTTCATTGCTGCGGCTGAATGGCTGATAGAGAATAAATATACCAATCCCCAGAGACTCGCAATCGGCGGCGGCAGTAACGGCGGCCTGCTCACGGGTGCGGTCACTGTTCAGCGGCCTGATCTGTTTAAAGTCATACAGTGTGAAGTCCCCCTGCTTGACATGCTCAGGTATCACAAATTCAGCTATGCGAACATATGGGCCGAAGAATATGGCAATGCCGATGATCCCGAACAGTTTAAATACCTTTTAAAATATTCACCCTATCATAATGTCGTCGACGGTGCGAAATATCCGGCGGTTCTGTTTATTGCCAGTGATAACGACGCACGATGTCATCCGCTGCATGCGATGAAAATGGCAGCGAGAATGCAGGCGGCAAATGCCGGCAACGAGCCGATTTTCTTGCTGATGCAGAAAAAAAGCGGGCATGTTGGCGGCACCACGATGTCCGAAGACATCGAGCAGGCGTCCGACATCTGGTCGTTTCTTATGGATAAAGTCGGCCTGATGCCGCCTAAAGAATAATTATTTTAGCACAAATCCCAGTGTTACCGAAAAGGTATGTAGCCATTTGACGGTTTTAAGTCATAATGGATATGTGGTCGATTGTATATATTGTAATTATTGATAATTTAGCTATACTATCAGCCATGCAGGGAACTCCGTATGACGGTGAACTTTTTTCCGTAATTTGTGCAATTATCTGGGCCTTTGCCGTTATTTTATTCCGAAAAAGCGGGGAAAAGGTTCATCCTCTGGCGCTGAACCTTTTTAAAAACCTCCTGGCAATAATTCTTTTTCTACCCACAATCTTGCTTTTCAGAGAAACCCTTTTTCCCCCAGCGTCAAAGCAGGCTTATCTGACCTTGCTCCTCAGCGGTGTGGTCGGCATCGCCCTGGGTGACACGCTATTCTTCATAAGCCTTAATCATCTGGGTGCAGGGTTAACCGGAATCGTGGTTTGCATGGGGTCACCGTTCATAATCCTTTTTTCCATATTATTGCTCAAGGAGAACTTTACCTGGCTTCAGATTCTGGGTGCAGGACTGATTATCATCGCCGTACTGCTGTCAACCCTCGAACAGCGAACCGACAAGCCGAGTCATGTCAGAATCATCCGCGGCATCTTATTTGGCATTCTTGCGGCCGGGAGCAGTGCCGCCGGTGTCGTTATGATGAAACCGATTTTGACTGTTTCTCCCCTCGTGTGGGCAACTGAAGTCAGGTTGATTGGAGGAATTGCATTCCTTGGATTGATATTTCTGTTTTATCCTGGCCGTAAAAAAGTGCTCAATACATTGTTTAAAAATAATACCAAGGTTTGGAGTTATACCATCAGCAGCTCATTTCTCGGAGCATATCTGGCAATGCTTGTCTGGCTGGCAGGCATGAAATATACTTATGCATCGATCGCCTCGGCCTTGAATCAGACAAGCACGATCTTCATTTTCATATTATCCGGGATCTTTCTGAAGGAGCCCATAAACCTGCGCCGGACTATCAGCATTATTATCGCCTTCATCGGCGTCCTCTTAGTAATTTTTAATAAGAAAATGTGATTATAAAACTAATGACATTGACAAAACTGCGTTGTCAGCTAAAATGAGTCTGGTTTTGAAGTCGACTATTGTGAAATTTCTGATTATATTCTTTTTATTCGTCATGGTTATTTTCACCGGCTGCGCGCAAAAGAAGGAGTTCACCTATACCGGTTATCTGATCGGTAGTCCTTGTGAGATAAATTTTATCTGCTCCAATGGCGGCATTGCAGGCCAAACCGTGGCTGAGATCGACGAGGAACTTCACCGGCTGGACTCTCTTCTGAATTATTTTTCGCCTAAGAGCCTGGTCAGCGAAATCAATAGAAATCACAAAGCCAAACTGGATAAAGATATAATCTATCTTTTTGCCTTGAGTGACTCGATATCGAGACTAACAGGTGGTGTATTCGATATTTCAATAGCACCGCTTATGGAAATCTGGGGGTTCTATAGTAATAAAGGGGCGATTCCTGCAATCGGAGATATTGAAAATGCGAAGAAAAGGGTCGATTTCAAACGGATAATAATCAAGGGCGACTCCATATTCACGCCCGTGGATATGAAAATCGACCTCGGCGGTATTGCCCAGGGTTTTGCTGCGGACCGGGTCGGAAAAATTATACAGAAGTATGAGATCTTTTCGGCAATCATAAATATCGGCGGAGAAATTCTGGCCATTGGCGAATCGCCGGCCGGCAGACCATGGCATGTAGGCATAAGAAACCCGCGCGGCGAGGGTGTAATTGAGTCGGTTGAGTTAAAAGACGGAGCTTTATCAACTTCGGGCGATTATGAAAATTTTTTTATTGTCAATGGTCAACGATATCCGCATATCCTTAACCCCAAAACTGGCAGCCCGGCGCAACGATTCGCCTCGGTGACGATTTTCGCAAAAGAAACGGCGTTTGCCGATGGCATGGCAACTTCGGTCGCGATCATGGGACCTGAGCAGGGTAGGAAATTTCTTGACTCTTTGCACTTAAAAGGTATAATATACTATGAAGATAATACGGTACTTAAAAGGTTGGTAAACTGATGAAAACTGAAGCAAAATATTACGAAACAGCTGATGGCTATGTGCAATGCAAGCTCTGTCCTCATCGCTGTAAAATCCAGCCCGGCAAACTGGGAATCTGCCGTGCCCGGAAAAACGAAGAGAATAAGCTCTGGGCAATAGATTACGGTGAAACAACATCGGTGGCCTTAGACCCCATCGAGAAAAAACCGCTATATCATTTTTATCCGGGAAGCCAGATTCTATCGATTTCCTGCAACAGTTGCAATATGCGATGCCCGTTTTGTCAGAATTGGGAAATTTCGCAGGTTGATGTACCTACGCAATATCTATCGCCTGAAATGCTGTTGAAGATTTTCCATGACCATGGAGGTATCGGCGTATCCTACACTTATACCGAACCCTTGATGTGGTTTGAATATCTACTGGATGCGGCGAAGATAATAAGAGCTAATAAGGGCAGAAATGTCTTGGTTACTAACGGGCTTATAAACGAAGAACCCTTGAAAGAGCTTCTGCCGCTTATTGACGCCATGAACATCGATTTAAAAACCATGAACCCTAATGTCTATAAGAAAAAACTCGGCGGCGACCTCGATGCGGTAAAAAAAACAATCGAAATATCACGAGCTGGTTGCCATATCGAAATCACCAACCTGATCGTCACGGGTTTGAACGATAAAGAAGAAAGTATTGACCAGTTGATCGACTACGTGGCTGCGGTCGATATAAATATACCGCTGCATTTCTCAAAATATTATCCGAATTATAAGTATACAAGGCCGCCAACCAACACCCATATTCTGGAACATGCCTATGACCGGGCAAAGGCGAAATTGAATTATGTTTACCTTGGAAACGTACCGGTCGATGAGGGTTCGAATACTTATTGTCCGAAATGCAAAAACCTGCTGATCGAACGGCTCTATTTTAAAGCTCTGATCAAAGGGTTGAAAGACGGCGGCTGTGCAAAATGCGGCGAGAAGATTAACATTGTCATATAATAACTCATTTACTTAGTAGCTAAAAGGAAGGAGGAGTATGCCGGCAAAAAGAAAATTGGGTGTCGTTATTCTGGGCATTATTGTTGGCGGAGTCATCGGTTCGGTTCTGTCGTACTTTTTTAATAATATTTTTCCAAAAGGACCGGTAAAAAGCTTCTTTTTTGATGCCTTGAAAATCGGGTTCTCAACCGTCACGATAAACCTTGGCTTCATTGTTTTTTCGCTCGGTTTATTTTTAAACATCACGGTTCTTGCCGTGATGTTTATTTTCCTGACGATTTATCTGCTTTACAAATTGTAACATTTAAATACAAGCAAATCCCTGGGTCACCTTAAAAGAATCACTTTCTTTTCAAGGATTTCCTTGCCGCTTTCCAATCGGCAGAAATAAACACCGGCAGGAAGACTGCGACCCATGTCATCATCACCAAACCAGGTAATTTGGGTCTCAGGTAATTGAACAAAGGATTTTACCAGCCTGCCAATGACATCGTATATTTTTAACTCGATGTTTTGCCCCGTGCCTTTTGCTCCCTGCTCGATGTATATCTCCGTAACATTCCGGAATGGATTCGGATATATCGCTAATCTGCATCCGGCAATCCAGGGTTTATAGCCGGTATTTTCATCAATTGCTGTAAAGGGATAGAATTTACCCCAGATGCGCATGACACTCGCCTGATGAGTGTTAATAAATCTTGTTCTGCCTGTATAGGTAAGCAATATCTGATCGCTACTTCCTCTCGCAACCGCCGGTTCGATTTGATCGCCCGGTTGGTTGACAACTTCATAGGTATTGATTATAGATCCTGATGGGCTTACTTTCGCACCATAGATATCATAGCATTCGCCGTTGCGAAAATCCTGCCAGACTACCAGGTAATTCGTCCCATCAAAGGCAACCGAAGGATATTCCTGATTCTTCGGAGCCGTGGATATCGCAATACCCAGTGGATCAAGAACTACACCCGCTTCACTGATTCGGGCGCCATATATGCTGCCATCCTCGGGATAAGGCCAGGAGTAGTTTTCCCAGGCGACAAAATAGTTCGTACCGTCAAATGCAACATCAGAATGGCAATTATAATCACTGGTATTGGAAACAACAATAGCAACTGTATCGATCACTGTACCTTCAGGAGATACTCGTGCGCAAAGAATATCGTCTCTCAATTCAGCCCATGTTACGAGATAATTTGTATTGCCAAAAGCAACAGACGGATTTGCAGTTCCCGAAGTCACAATGCTATCGGTAATCAATATTGCTGAAGTATCAATAACCGTGCCATTTGGGGTTATCCGGGCACCAAAAATGGCATTATCACGATAAGCATTACCCTTGCGCTCCCAAACAGCGAAGTAGTTTGTGCCATCAAAGGCAACAGAGGGGGCGTATTGTGCGCCGGGGTCACCCGAGACAGTAAAACCTGAGGGATCGAGAACTGTGCCGGACATGGTTACACGGGCACCATAGACATCCATCAGACGACCGGAATACACATTACGCCAATCTTCCCAAACCACCAGATAATTCGTGCCATCAAAGGCAACGGACGGATACAGCTGGTCCTCGTGTGCGGTCGATATCGAAATGGCTTGAGTATCCAGTATGTTTCCTGATTGATCTACCCGCATACCATAGATATCGGCATAAAATAATGAAGTAGAATCATGATGATGATAATCATGCCAGACTACGAGATAATTTGTGCCATCAAACGCTGCGGCCGAACAGTATTGATTGCCCGGCACGCGCGCGGCCATAGAAATGCCTGACGGGTCAAGAACCTGTCCTGCTTGAGTCATTCTTGCACCATAGATATCGTACCCATAATAATTGTCGCCTACCTCAACATAGTTGCGTCCATCCTGCCAGACCACAAGGTAGTTTGTGCCGTCAAAACCAATTGATGGCAGGCATTCGCGTTTCATTGGCTTGATTGAAATAGGAATTCCCGAAGGATCAAGCACAATTCCAGTTGACGTGACCCGAGCGCCATAAATGTCCAACATCCCGCGACTCGGAGATCGCATATCCTGCCAGACAACAAGATAGTTTAAACCATCATAAATAATAGCTGGTCGGCGCTGACCGCCCGGGACACTTGAAATAGGTATGCCCACGGTATCAAGAACCAAACCGGCCACGCTGACACGGGCACCATATATGTCAAATTTCCTGATTGGATAATTGCGCGCATCTTCCCAAACCACAAAATAGTTGGTATTGTCAAAAGCTACGGCTGGATAACCATGGGTTTTGTAACCTTTGGATATATTTATAGCCGGTGAATCAATGACCGTTCCTGCCGTAGAAATTCTTGCGCCATAGATAAGTATGCTATCCCACCATATCCCTGCGTAACTCTCCCAAACAACAAGATAGTTCGTGCCGTCAAAAGCAATTGACGGATGCCAGGCCATGGCACCACGGGATATTGCTATGCAAGTACTGTCTAAGACAATACCGGACTGACTGACTCTTGTTCCATAAATCCTTTTTGGATTACCTTCTTGCTCCCACACGACCAGATAATTCGTTCCATCAAAGGCTACCGAAGGATAGCTCTCGGATGCGTCGAACTGATTTTTGTGGATCGATAGCAAAATGCCAGTCGAATCCAGAACATTGCCGGATGGACTGACCCGCGCGCCGTAAATGTCAGTCTCGGAATTGAAACCACCATGACTGAACCGGTAATCCTTCCAGACCACGAAGTAATTGGTGCCGTCAAAAATAATTGAGGGCGCCTGCTGGAATTCAGCGACCGTTGCGATCGGAATACCAGCCGAATCAATAAGCACCCCCTGCTGGTTCACGCGCGCCCCGTATATCTCGGCATTACCATGACGACACTCAATCCAGATAATCATGTAATTCACGCCGTCAAAAGCAATCAATGGCAGCAGCTGATCACCCAGACCGGAGATCGCAACCATATTTGTGTCAATCAGAAATTCGCCTTCACGATCACCAGTATGCCAATTCTGTTTTGATAATTTGTTAATCACGGCATTCGACTCGAATGACAAGTGGTTCTTACTATAATGGTTGCGTTGAGCCATGACCGACTGTGCCGAAGATACGGTAAATACAAACAAAAAAATATAATACAAAGGTTTCATCAATACCTCCGGGGTTATATTATGCAATTCATATGCCTGATTATCATAAATTAGCTATCGAAATATCGAAAGATTCTTAAGCAAGACCGTCTCATCCAGAATAAGTGTCTCATTGTGATACACTTAAGTATTATCGAAAGCCAATCCTTTACAAAACCGATTTGCTGCATATAATTGACTTATGTTTCTATTGGGAAAACAGATCAATAAATCGAAAACCGTTGATGTCTTAAATCCTTATAATAACGAGGTGGTTGAGAAAATCGGGTTGAGTGATGAAAAAGATATCGCTACCGCATTGGTGACGGCACATAGAGGTTTTAAAATTTTAAAAGAAATGCCGGCCGGCGACCGAGCCAAAATACTCGAAGGCACCGCCCAATTAATGACCGAAAGAAAAGAAGCGATTGCGAAAACAATTGCCCTGGAAGTCGGCAAGACAATCAATGAGGCGCGCACTGAAGTTGACCGCGCAGCCAATACCATGAAACTCTCCGCGATCGCCGCAATGAGGCTGGGCGGCGAGACCATCCGGTTCGACCTTAGCGGTGCCAGCAAGAAAACGGGATACTATACAAGGGTACCGCTGGGCATTGTGCTGGCAATTTCACCGTTCAATTTTCCCCTGAATTTGTCCTGCCACAAAATTGGGCCGGCAATCGCTGCCGGTAATTCGGTTATCCATAAACCGGCAACCAAGACACCGTTGTCGGCGCTCAAGCTGGCGCAGGCGCTGGTTGACGCCGGCTTGCCAAAGGAAGGCATCACGGTGATCGTCGGTTCGGGCAGCACCATCGGCATGCAGCTTGTCAAATCCAAAGATATAAGAAAAATAAGTTTCACCGGCAGCCTGGAAGTAGGCGCGACGATTATGGCTAATTGTGGCCTGAAGAGGGTAACCATGGAACTGGGCTCAAATTCTGCGGTTGTTGTCTTCAAAGATGCACCGCTGGATTATGTTGCCAAGAAGATCCGCAAAGGCGGCTACACGCTGGCGGGCCAGGTGTGCATCTCAATCCAAAGGGTTTATGTCGAGGAAAGTATTGCTGACGAATTCCTGCACGAACTCTCTTTAGAGGTTAGCCAGATAAAATACGGCGACCCCCTGCTCGAAGACACTGAAATGGGGCCGATGATCGATGAGGGATCGCTTGATAAAACTCATGATTTCTGCGAAGATGCCAAGAAACATTCAGGCTTATTGATTCTTGGTGGTTCAAGAAAAGGCAGTATATTTTTACCAACAATTTTTTTTGATGTAAAGGAAGAAGCCCTGGTCATTCAAGAAGAGGCGTTTGCGCCGATCGTCGCGGTCAATAAATTCAGAACACCGGCCGAAGCAATTCAAAAGGTAAATAACACCAAGTACGGACTCCAGGCTGGTATTTTTACCTACGATATTAATATTGCGCTTGATTGTGTCAAAAATATCGAGGCTGGCAGTGTCCTGGTAAATGAAATACCGACCTATCGCGCTGACAACATGCCTTACGGCGGCACAAAGGGCAGCGGTATTGGTCGTGAAGGTCCTGACTTTGCGATCAAAGAGATGACTGAGGAAAAACTGATTATCTTTGACCAGCTGCCTTAATCTCTTATTGCTTTTTTTCTTCCGGTTTTTGCAACTGTGCTTCCAGTTCCTGAATTCGTTCTACCAGTTTTTCCTTTTCTCTCTCTCGCTCTTTTTGTGAAATGCGGGCAAGCATACCAAGCGATATCGCCATAAGAATTATTGCCCAGAATGGAGTGAACCATTCAAAGATATTAAAGAGATGGAAGACAAGTGCAAGTACGCCGACAAAGAATATAACAAAAGACCATATTATCATAAAACCTCCCTACCTTGAACGATCATGGAATTATAGACCCTTATCCGCAGGTTGTCAAGACCCCGCTAAGTTCGGAATTTTATAAGAATTATATCTCCGTCTCGGACAATATATTCTTTGCCTTCAATCTTTGTCATGCCCTGGTGCTGGGCTTGAACAAAATCCCCTGATTTTAGGAAACTGTCATAATCCAGGACTTCGGCTTTTATAAAACCTTCTTTTAAGTCAGTGTGTATCATGCCGGCTGCATCAACGACTTTTGTTTCCTTTCTTATTAACCAGGCTCGAGTCTCTTCACCCTTGATAGTATAGAACTTGATCGTCGAAAGCCTCTGCAAACATATTTTTATCAACCCTGATAACCCTTCGTTTTCCAGCCCAGCTTCTTGCCTTAGTTCGTTTTTGTCTTTTTCCTCGAATTCCAGAATATCTTCTTCCAGTTTTACCGAAACCCTGAAACCAGGCATCTCGCTTTTAAATTCACCGTCTTCGTCAAGGTTCAATACTATGATCTCGGGTTTTGTCGAAAGCAGTGGAAGATCCTGAATGAGTTCTTGAGGCACCTGGCCCTGGCTTATTGCCTGTTTTATCATACCCAGCTTATCGAATTCCTCTTTGCATTCGAACTTCTTCTTTATCTTCTCGATCCTGCGTTCAACGATCTCGAGGTCAGCCAGTAGGAGTTCGGTGCGGACAATATCATAATCCTTTTTTGGATCGATCGCCTGCTCGCTGTGCGGGATATCCAGAGCATTGAAGCAGCGCAGCAGATGGACGATAAGGTCGACATCCCGGATATGGGCAAGGAACTGGTTGCCAAGGCCCTCCCCTTTTGACGCGCCCTTGATCAAACCCGCAATATCAACAAATTCAATGGCTGCATGGGTGGCTTTTGACGGTTTTATGATCTCAACCATCCGGTCAAACCGTTCATCGGGGATTGAGACCATTCCGACATTCCGGTCGATCGTTGTAAACGGAAACTTGGCGACCTGGACGTTTGCCTTGGTCAGCAGATTAAACAGGCTCGATTTCCCGGCATTGGGCAGGCCAACAATACCGATTTTCATTGTTCCGCCTTTTTCATCAAATCAATCGCATTGATGTAGTTTTGCGCTTTTTCGAACCCTTCTTTTATCATAATTCCCATGCCTTTTACTGCATGCTCAATAATTGACTTCAATACTGCTTGCTCATCTTTGTCAAAACGAGCCAGCACATACAAAGCAGCGTCGCAAAATGGTTGCCCGATTCCAATCCGCAGCCGCGGGAAATCATCTGAATTAAGCGAGTTGATTATTGAGCGCAAACCAAGATGACCTCCATCGCTTCCCTTTGCCCGCAAGCGCATCCTGCCCAAGGGCAGATTGATATCATCCACGATAACCAGGAATTTATCCTGATATGTCTTAAGTATCTGGGCAATTGCCACGCCCGATTGATTCATCCAGCAAAAGGGTTTGATTAAACGGATTTTTTCCCCACGGAGCTTTACCTGGTTTATTTTATAGCCTTTTCTTGTTGAAAACCGTTTTTTTTGCTGTTTTGCCATGTAGTCAAGCAGAATATGACCAGCATTATGTCGTGTTGAACGATATTCTGACCCGGGATTCCCTAAACCAAAGATTATCATGCTCTCCGAATATCAGGGAGTGTTTATTTGCTTTTTTGTGGAGCCTCTTTGGATGGTTTTTCTTTTACAGACTTCTCCTCTTCTTTTGCTGGTTTCTCTTCTTTGCCCTCTTTTGCTGGTTTCGCTTCTTTGCCCTCTTCTTCTTTCTTTTCTTCGGTCGGCGCAGCTTCTTCAACAACCGGCGGCGGAGCAACTTTCTCAACCTTTGGTGTTAAGACTGAAAGTACGGCGGCTTCAGGCCCAAGTTCAAATTCAACATTAGGTGGTTTGATCTCTTTTAAATGAATTGTGCCGTTGAGCCCAAGATTAGAAATATTGACATCGATATGAGAAGGCAGATCATCAGGCAAACACTTTACAACGACTTCATGCAAGTGCTGGTCGAGTATACCGCCTTCTTTGACACCAGGGGCTTCACCGATAATATGCAGTGGAATAGTGGCTTTGATTTTTTCTTTCTTGAGAATATGTTGAAAATCAATATGAAAAAGCGAACCGGTAACAGGGTTGTGCTGCACCGCCTTTATTAAACAGGGATAGTGTTTATCTTCTACTTTAAGATCGATCGTCACGACTTCTTTCTTTAAGATATCCAGTACTTTTTTAAACTCTCGCGCAATTACATAGATTCTCTTTGGCTTATCTTTATGTCCATATAAAATTCCTGGAATCTTGCCGTTTTTTCTTAGATTCTTAATATCTCCCTTTTTTTCTCGTTCATAAAGGAATGCCTGGATTTCAATTTTCATTCTTCAACCTCCTTAAATAGAGAACTTATCGATTCGGCACGATGAATTCTCATGATTGCTTCACCCATAAGTTTAGCAATAGAGAGAACTTTGATCTTTGAAACCATCCTCTTATTATCCAGAGGGATAGAGTTAGTTACCACCAGTTCTTTTATTGGTGATTTCATGATGCGTTGTGGCGCATCGCGCGATAAGAGCGAATGTACGACACAGGCGAAAACCTCTTTTGTGCCGTTGTTTGATAGTGCCTCAGCAGCATCAATCATTGTGCCACCAGTATCCAAGATATCATCGTAAATCAAGGCTGTTTTCCCTCCGATTTCACCGATAATATTGAAAACCACGGATTGATTGGGCCCTGTTCGCCTTTTGTCGACAATGGCGATGGGTATTTCCTTGCCCAGGCGCCGGGCAAAACCACGGACATGCTTAACCCGACCAGCGTCTGGAGATACAATTACATAATCGTCGAGATTTCTTGACTTATAATATTCGATAAAGATTGGTGCGGCATAAAGTTGATCCACAGGGATATCAAAGAACCCCTGAATTTGTTCAGCATGCAGATCCATGGTCAAGATTCTGTTAGCACCGCTAACCGTAAGGAGGTTCGCAATAAGTTTTGATGAAATGGGGACTCGTGGTTCATCTTTCCGATCTTGCCGCGCATAACCAAAATAAGGAATTATCGCGGTAATTCGATCGGCTGATGCTCTTCTTGCTGCATCAATGAAGAGCAGCAATTCCATAAGATTGTCAGAAGGAGGGTGGGTCGATTGCACAATAAATACATCACGGCCCCTAATATTCTCTTCGATCTTGATCTTAAGCTCGCCATCGGCAAAACGCCGGACTAAACTTTTACCTACAGGGACACCAATACTGTCCGATATCTCTTTGGTCAACTCATTATTAGACGTGCCAGCAAACAGTTTAATTTCATCCATCAAACCTCCTAAACTCTAATCCCTATTCCCCAATCCCCAACACCTAATCTGGGGCGGGAGGAGTCGAACCTCCGCAACAGGATCCAAAATCCTGGGTCCTGCCACTAGACGACGCCCCAAAATCAGCCATTGGCACATAACCGGTGGCATTTAGTGCTAGCTTGATTCAGCTTCAAAATAAGTGGCACCAATGCCGGCAAGATATTTTATTACTTTCTTTCTAGTGTTTTCCTCAACTATTGTATAAAGACAAGAACCGCTTCCGGATAATGAAACCATGAATGCACCGGTTGCGAGTAGGTGTGCCTTTACATCCATGAGATCCGGGTGTGCATTGAATACCACTTTTTCAAAATCATTATTAAGGTTAAAACCGGTTCTTATTTTCTTTTTTTTATTATCCTCTTGTATAATATCCAGATTAACCGTCGGCGTCAATAGTCTTTTGTCGTATTCTTCATATGCCCATTTTGTTGAAATCGGATAG
>Ga0315296_10003004_pt1 | contig 14242 bp, 9 predicted proteins | sample YL17G14_18_MG_FD_203921 | JGI IMG/M metagenome (GOLD analysis project Ga0315296, IMG submission 203921) | Sediment microbial communities from Yellowstone Lake, YNP, Wyoming, USA - YL17G14_18 | ecosystem: Environmental > Aquatic > Freshwater > Lake > Sediment | place: USA: Wyoming | collected... | reverse complement strand
AAGCTGAACAGGTGCAGCAGGTAATACAGAAGGTATGTAAAAGCCTGCCGTCAAAACTGCCTCGAAAATGACAATGCACCGGAACTTTCGAACGTTAATCGAGCTTTTCAATCAGTTACTGGCAAGGGCTGAGCTGGCAGAAAAAGATTGTCTGCAGATTGTCCGAACAGATTGCCAAGAACAGTTAACTTTTGGTCAGTTGGGCGACAGGGCACGCGACTTTGCCGTGTACATCGCCCGGAATAAAAATATCCAAATCGGCGACAAGGTCGCTGTTTTAGGCAGGAACCGCGCCGATTGGGACGTAGCTTTTTGGGGGATTATCCTGTCAGGCGCCGTGCCGGTGCTTATCGACCCGGAAAGACGCATTGAAGGCGTCAAAAAGCACCTAATTCATACCGATACCAAGCTGCTGGTTCTGGCTGATGACTATCAGAACAACAACTGCAGGGAAATACTAAGAGAGTTTCTACATCAGCGGGGCATCGGCGTTGTTGAAATGACTGTCTATGAGAAACCGACTTTAGACAATGTTCAGGTCGACTCGCGGATGACTAAAATCTGCGCAGAGGTTAAAGGCGACGACACAGCGGTAATTCTGTGCACTTCCGGTACTACCGGCGACCCCCGCGAGGTTGAGATAACACATACCAATCTTATTGCTAATGTAAAGGGTGCTCTGGATGTGGTAAAAATAACTGCTCAGGATAAGCTCGGCCATATAATCCCTCCTCATCATTCTTTTGGTCTTACTGTCGGGAAATTGCTGCCTTTTTGCGTCGGAGCAACAAATCTTTATACCAATAAATACCACCGAATCCCCCAGTTAATCAGTGACAGGGGTATAACTATCTTTGTAGGTGTACCTGCTCTTTTTGCCGCCTTTGCCCGGAGGCTCGAAGAGAAAATCGCTGAACAAAAAAAGAAGAAACTGCTTATCCCGACCTTTCGGGACCGTTATTTTCCGAGATTGGTGGGAAAGAAGATTGTCAAAATGTTTGGTTTGAGCAAACTGCGGTTTTTCATATCGGGCGCTGCGCCTCTGCCTAAATGGGTCCTGGAAGTATTCTGGAGAAGAGGGTTGCAGCTCCGTGAAGGTTACGGCACCACCGAAGCCTCTCCGGTTTACGGCTTTAACAGCAATCCCAAAAAATTAGGCTCTGTCGGTAAACCCATTTCTACGATGTCTGTGAAAATCGTCAATGAGCAAAACGAAACACTCCAGACCGGCCGGACAGGAGAAATCGTTCTTGGCGGCCCGTGTATTGCCAAAGGCTATTACAAAAATCCCAAAGCTACTCAAGCCGTTATTGAAACAGACAGCGATGGTGTTCGATGGCTGCGTACTGGCGATTTGGGGTATCTCGATGAAGATGGATACCTGTTTATTACAGGCCGAAAAAAATATCTGATTGTATTGCCCGGCGGTAAAAAAGTCTTTCCCGAATTGGTGGAGTTAGTCCTTTCAAAGGCACGCTATGTTGAAGAGATGGTAGTGGTGCCAGGCTATCAAAAAGGCCCTGCCGGCATACAACAGGAAGCTGTCAGGGCGATTGTTCGACCGGCCTGGGAACAGATAGAAGCAGATACGAAACTTTCACGGGAGGATTTATTGACTTCGCCTGACCTATTGAAAAATCTCCTCTGGCAGAGTATCAATCAGTGCCAGCAGGATAGTTCCGAATTGGCAGGCTTTGAAAAGATACCATCTAAACACCATATCGAGATAGAAATTAATGAATTTCAGAAAACCTCGATGGGCAAAATTAAACGGGATTTCTATCTCCGGCATATCTCCCGATAAATGCCGCAGCGTCATAAACATAGTTGGATTTGAGCCAGCGTGCTCTCGAATCTTATCTTATTAATATTCTCGACCTCGCCGTAATAAATCCGCCGCTGAAATCTTGTTTGCATCTGTTTGCGGCTTTTTATCGGACCCTAAGAGCTGTTATCCATTTCCCCTGATTGGCTGATTTGATTGGCTCAGGTTTATTTTTTATATTTTATTTGGTGGTTTTCGGGATATCTTCTGTCCGCTTGTTGCGGTCTTTGACCGCAATATTTGGCGATAAAGAAGGAAATCCGGGAGAGTCATAGTTCTTACTCTTGATAAAGCTTCTGGGGGGCCTTAAGCCTGCCCTGAATCGTTGGAATTTGTGTATGCTTAAAAAATTTGCTGTCATTGCCTTAGCGCTGTTATTTGTCGGTGTTGCTTCTCTTGCCTGGGTCATTGGTGAGAAAAGAAAAGAACAACAGCAGAATGCTCGGTATAAGTTAAAGTATGCCTCGGAGACACAGGAGTATCTAAAGCAATATAACAAATGGTTGCAGTTACCACCCGAAGAGCGGGGCCTTTTGCCCTGGGGTCTTGACGAAGACGGCAAGGCCAAATCAGAGGCTCAATTGCTGCAGGGTCAGCAGGAAAGGCTCAACGCCGACCTGGACAAATTGGCTGCCGGTGAAACGCAGATTTATCCCTTCACTGATATACTCTATGGCCCAGACTGGCAGGAAACATTGAGCAAATACAAATCCCAAAAAGAATTCCGGGAGTTTGTTCTTACATCATCGATTCTCTGCCTGGCCGCAGGAGGTATAATTTTTAGCTGGTGCTTCTTGCTTTCGACGGCCCGGTTCCTTATTAAATATCTGTCTGCCTTCAGAGCGTTTTTGTCCGGCTTCATCAGCCGTCGAAGAAAAACAGGCACACCGCAGCCAATCAGACCCGCTGCCAAACAGGTCCGCGATGGTTCGGACCGCCAGCAAGGATCAAACAAGCGGCAAAAGCAAGTCGCCGGCGGGGCTTCGCTGGGCTCCGCCCCAGCGAGCCATTCAAAAGTTCTCATAAATTCCGGCTGGCACAGTCCAGCCGAAACACAAACGGCAAATCCTCCAGAGAGGTATCGGTCGAGCTGGCTGCAAAGGGCTCTCGGTGTCACTGCCGGACCCGGCGACACTGCGGAAAAGGTAAAGATTTCTAACGATGATGGGAAAACCGCTGTCTTGCTTTCGGATGATGAAGCCCCCGAATTTGAAAAGCCGTTAAAAGTCACTCCTGCTACTCTGAAGTTAAACGCCGGCCGGCTTAGTAGCCAGCCGCAAAATATTTGCTCAGCCGCTTTGATGGTCCCTCAGGAAGGTTCTGTAAACCTCGATGATTTGCTTAAAGCCCAGACCAGACATCTGGAAAAACAGGTCACCGAATTCAGGCAGATGGCTCAAACCGTTCAACAGACCGCCCTCGAGCATTCAAAGCCGCTCGAAAACGGCCTGAAGGAGCTTACAGAACAAATATCAGCTATTCGTGGTTATGCCGCGCAGCAGCAAAACAGAATGGAAAAACTTCAGGATGGATACGACTGGAATATTATCAGAACATTCTGCCTCCGCGTTATTCGCTGTATTGACAATCTTGAAAACCGTATCGCTCAGCTCCCCCAACGGGATGTTGAAACAACACAGCTCGAAGAAGTAAAAGATGAGCTGGTTTTTGCCCTCGAATCCAGCGGCATCGAGCAGTTTGAGCCGCAGCTATACAGCGAATATTGCGGCCAGGAAAAAAAGGCAGAGGCCGTTAAGGATAAATTCGACTGCGACGACCCCAATATGTCCGGAAAAATTGCAGAGGTCGTCAGGCCGGGGTATCAGTACGTTATTGACGACCAGAACGTCAAGGTGGTACGAATGGCTCAGGTGAAGCTGTTTGAGTAGCTTCCTTAAAAAAAGGGGAGTAATATGTCTAACATAGCAGGTATAGACCTCGGAACGACTTTCTCGGCGCTGGCGGTTCTTAACGCCATTGGAAAACCGGAGATAGTCCCAAATGCCGACGGCGAAAGACTCACACCCTCCGCAATCTTCTTCGACGAGGAAGACCCCGATGTAATCCGTGTCGGCATTGAAGCCCTCAATTCACGGTATCTTAATGCCGAAAGGTCGGTCCGCTGGATTAAACGGTATATGGGTGATAAGAAATACTGCATAAAAATAGACGGCAAAAAATGGACGCCCGTCGAATTGGCTGCCTTGATTCTCAAAAAACTAAAACAGGACTGCTCCGCCGCAAATGGTGAGATTCAAGATGCCGTTATTTCTGTCCCGGCGCATTTCGATGAGGTTCGCAGAAAAGCAACAATGGATGCAGGAACCGCAGCCGGGCTAAACGTCATTGGTCTTGTCAATGAACCTGTGGCCGCTGCCCTCTATTATGCTACTACTCGCAACGTCTCCGGCAAAGTCCTCGTCTATGACCTCGGAGGCGGAACCTTCGACGTAACCATATTGGATGTCAACCGCCGTAAGGCGTCCCCAAGCGGAGGCCGTCAAATGGATATAGTCTGCTCGCAGGGCGACCACGCACTCGGCGGCATCGACTTCGACCGCAAAATTCTCGAAATGCTCCAGCAGAAATACAAGGATAAATTCGCCGCAGAACTGATTAGCTCAGATGAGGAAAGAGCAAAATATGAGGATGAAGCCGAAGATATCAAAAAGACATTATCAAGGCGAACTGCTGCCAAAAAGATGATTTATGGTCCTGCGGGCTCAATGAAGGCGGAAATTACCCGCCAGATGTTCGAAGATGCCATTTCGCCTTTGATGGCTCGTATAGATATACTGATAGAAGTTGCTCTTGAAGAGGCAAAGGTCAAACCTTCCGGAATCGATGAAGTCCTTTTGGTGGGCGGCAGCGCCCGCATCCCCCTCGTCCAAAAGCGCCTCGAAAAGATGTTCGGCTTCCCGGCTGATATGACAGTTAATGTGGACGAGTGTGTGGCCCTCGGCGCCGCTTTACACGCAGGGCTTACTATGCTGAGGGAAAAGCCTGATGAAGTGCCGGTGGGCATTGCCCGCGGCTTGCAGGATATCAGGCTGACGGACGTTTGTAATCATAGCTACGGCACTATCTGCGCCCCTTTTGACAAGGAAACAGGCAGACGCATCGTTGCCAATCGAATTATCCTGAAGAAAAATACGCCTCTGCCGTGCGAAAGCTCCCAGATGTTCTACACAATGTCGCAGGGTCAGACAGAGCTCGAGGTGACCATAACACAGGGCGAAGATACCGACGTTGACTATGTGAACAAAATCGCAACCCATAGATTTAAACTGCCTCCCAATCGAGCCGCAGAATGTCCTATCAAGGTAACTTACGGCTATGATGTCAACCAGAGGATGCACTGCAGCTTTCAGGACGTCCGGTCAGGCAGGGTCCTTGAAGTTGATTTCTCGCTGGACAAGGACGGCCAGATGTTGCAGAGCGATGTAAAGGAAAGAAAAGAAAAATTGAAAAAAGTCAAAGTGCAATGACGCTGTTTGCAGGTGCTTAAATGGGGCAATATCTGAATCTAATCTTGAAGTCCCCTGCGGTGCTTGGCATTCTTGAGCTGTTTACTTGTCTCGGCACGGGCCGTAGCCGGAAAGGTTTCACATCACTCATCTTGCAGAAGCCAGCCCCCGACCGAAATACCCTCAATTGTCGTGTTCACCTTACAACACAGAAAAATGGTAGTTCCTCTTTTGATGTTTTCAATGTAGAGATTTGCGGCATAATCATCGCTGCCGGTAATATGCCTTATACGGTTGTGCAGATTTTTATCACGGACGTAACAGATGGCCCCGCCATAGCCGGACCTGTGCAGGCTAAAATCAAAAAATGGCAGATGCGGGATTCCCCCGTCTTTATCTATACCTCTGAGCTCGGCAAACTCCCCGGCGCAGATACCGTTTTATCAAACTGGACCGCCGTTGCTCAGTTGAACATCGACTGGCTGCTGTTTCCCCGCAAAGGCCGTAGAGTCTTGCAGTTTGTCACATCCATTCTCTCTCGTGACAGCGGCGAAGAACTTGCCTGTGCCGTATGCACTTTTACTTACCAGAATCCCCAGCCCGGCTATATAGACCTGCAGGAAAACATCCAGCGTGCAAAGATACTGGCAGTAACGCTGGCCTTTGCAGTCGGCGCCGCAGATAACAAATTATATTGCCGTGAAATTGAGCTTATAAAAAAATGGGCAAGGACCAATCTTGATGCCTTCGCTGCCTCTGAAAGAGCCGGGCGAAAGCTCGAAAAGGCCTTGAATAAAACCGTCGCCTTCTTCCGCAAGGGATACAAAATCGACTCCTGTAAGATTTGCAGAGAGCTTGTTGAGACCGCCCCGATAGCTCAACGCTATGAAATTTTGGACCTTTGTATGCGCGTGGTGCAGACTGGCGTCGTCGCCTCCCGCCGAAAAGTTGCTGTCTTGAAGAACCTCGCAGGATGGCTCGAAATCGACACAGAGAAGTTCCGCTCTATGATGGAGAAAATTCTGCCGGCCGATATTTATCAAGTCGATGATGTCGAGCTCGTCCTCGGTATAAATTCCGATATGGACCAGGAGAAAGCTCGACAACAGCTAAATCGGGAATATCGAAAATGGTCTGCGAGGGTCACCAGTTCCGACCCGAAGATTCAAACCCAGGCCGACTACATGCTAAAGTTCATCGCGGATACAAGAAACCGAATTACCTCGAGTATGTCTTAACCAACAACGTAGCTTTATGACTCACCATTAGAAGGTAATTTTAGTTCTGCCCTTTATTGTCTTACTTTTTTCTCTTTTTTTCTTCGAGAATCATTTTTTTTAATTTCATTTACCTCATCAGGACACCCATTTATGGTGGAATGGCACTACAATATGCGAAAGTTTTTTTTGATAATTTGAAGGTTTTTTTCTTGGTGGTTTGCAGCTTTTTTCTTATAATCGAGTATTGTTTTATGGTTGGCGGATTTGTGTAAGGACCAAAGTGCTCTAAACCTATAATTGACACTATAAAATTATTAAAAATTCAGTTTTTTAAGGAGGGTATCATGTACAAGAAAACACGACTATTAATTATTTTTGTTTTATTGCTCTTTGTGCCTGGTGCTGTGCTTGCCACAGATTACTATGTCGATAGTGTTGAAGGGAATGATTCAAACCTGGGGACTGCGCCGGCGCAGACGTGGAAGAGCCTTATCAAGGTGAACAGCTTTACCTTTTCACCTGGCGACAGGCTCTTCTTTAAGGCCAACTGTCAATGGACAGGTCAGTTCAAGCCGCAAGGCTCAGGCACCGCAGGCAATCCCATCGTTATCGACATGTACGATAGTGGTAACAAGCCCCGCATTGATGGTGCAGGTATTGTGGGCGAAACAATGCTCCTGTACAATATCGAATACTGGGAGATAAACAATCTCGAGATTACCAATTGGACCGCGGCCGAACTGCCGCAGGGTAAAGGCGTCTATATCCATATCAACAATTTTGGCACAGCGCACCACATTCACCTAAAGAATCTGTATATTCATGACATAAGGGGTGATGGTACAGGCCATGCTAGTGGTAGTGGGGACGGTATCAATTGGCTTAATGAGGGCAGTAGTGTACTTTCCAGATTTGATGGTCTGCTAATAGAAGATTGCCACATTGCACGATGCGACCTTGATGGGATATGGGGCTGGAGCGAGTACTGGGCCCGCGATAATTGGTATCCGAGTTTGAACGTGGTTATCAGAGGCAATTTTGTGGAAGATGTAGGACTTCACGGAATTGTGCCTATTGGCTGCGATGGTGCATTGGTAGAATACAACGTGCTACGTGGTGCTGTGCAGAAATACTGGAGCGGCTGTGGCATTTGGCCTTGGAGCTGTGATAACACCATCGTCCAGTTCAACGAAGCCAGCGGAGTCAGAGGTGGCTGGGATGGCTGGGGATTCGATTCCGACTGGAACAGCCAGAACAATATTTTTCAATACAATTACAGCCACGATAATGAAGTGGGTTTTATGTTAGTCTGCACCCCTATGGTAGCTTCCTGGAACATCGGCTGCAGAGGCACTATAATTCGGTACAATATTAGCCAGAATGACGGTTGGGGGGCGCCAGACCAATATCCAGCAACCATCCGTATCATCGGGCCCTGCGAGAACACCTACGTTTATAACAACACTATATACCTGGATTCAAGCTTGGATATACCGCTACTTGACCTTGGATATTCTTGGCAAGGCTGGTCAACCGGCAACTATTTTTATAACAATATCTTCTATGTTGATGGGCGGGCGAGCTACACTTTTGGCTTGAGCACAAACAACGTTTTCAGCAATAACGTCTGGTATGGTAATCACAACAGCCCTCCATACGACCCGAATGCCATCACGGCCGACCCATGCTTGGTTGCTCCCGGCAGTGGTGGTGATGGTATTGTTACATTAGATGGCTACCAGCTTCAGGCTGCTTCGCCTTGTATTGATGAAGGGAAATATATTTCTGACAGTGGCGGTCAGGACTTCTGGGGCAACTCGGTCCCCAGGGGTGATGGATATGATATAGGTGCGCACGAGTACAGTCCGTCGGTGCCGGTCGAGGTGGACATAATGCCCAAGACCCTTAATGTCAAGAGCCGAGGACGCTGGATAACGTGCCGTATTTTGCTTCCGGATGACTACTGTGTTGCTGACATAGACCCCAACAGTATTCTTCTTGAAAACGAAGTTGAAGCTGAATTTTATAAAGTTGGCCAAACTGCAATGGCAAAATTCAGTCGCTCGGAGGTTCTGAAGATGCTTAGTCCAAATGAGGTGGAACTGACCGTAAGTGGTCAATTTAATGACGGAACTACATTTGAAGGGACAGATATAATTAATGTTATAGAGAAGGGTGGCACAAACAAATAAATCAAGATTAGCCCTTCCGAATGAACAGAATTGCCTTAGTGAAGTTGAAAGTTGCGTATTGGCAGTAATTGATTATTTGTGGATATTTAGTGTAGGTTTTATCTCATTACTTGGCAGCCCGCTAATAATGGGCCGGGTTGGAGTCGAACCAACGTAGGCTTTCGCCAATGGGTTTACAGCCCATCCCCTTTGTCCACTCGGGCACCGACCCATTTTCGTATCTCGTGAAGCGTATCTCGTATCTCGATTCAATAAATTCCAGTTTACTTTTTACGATGTATTCTTTCAAGGGAAATTCTTTCGGGGCCCGGTATCTTTTTGCTAAAAGCCAGCCTTTACAAAGCCGAGCTTTATTTGTATGCTGAATGCTGGTTTGCCGATGTAGCTCAACGGTAGAGCACGGCTTTCGTAAAGCCGGGGTTGTGGGTTCAAATCCCACCATCGGCTGTTATTGAAAACAAGGGCTTTTATTGAGAAATTATGTTCAGTAACGACACCGGCCTCGCCTGCCCTGCGTTGGGAGTCCTGAGACTTGAGCAAGTGTGCCTGCCGCCAGGCATGGCTTACGCCATTTTGAATCCGCCGGAGGCGGATAAACCCGCCAAACGGAGTAGCGGGCAAGCTTGGGTTTGATTGGGTTTGTTTTTCGGGGTTCGAAGACGCGGTTTACTTTCATAATCCCTTGTTGAATATAAGGTTAAGTTCATTTCGGCTTTTTGGAAATTGGGTTTGTTTTGCATAATCACTCCATTTTGATTGACCCCTCCTTCTCCAAGGCTATGGAGGGCAGGCCTTTTTTCCTCCAAATCTTATTAGACACCGATTTACACGGGATTAACACTGATATTAACTTGTCAAAGTTGCGGGAACGGAGTTTGGGCGTTCCCGTAATAGGGCGGAAGTTGCGCGTTTTGGTCGAAAAATGCGGGAGTTTGCGGGTTGTATAAATTTGTAAATGCTTACAGGGAAAGAGATAAAAAAATTTTGAAAAGATGGTTTTTTGCTCTTAACTCCCTGCGCTTTTGATTGATTTTTTTAGATGCAGATTTCGCTGAAAAATATAGCCGCAAAAAAGCACAAAAGGCACAAAGATTTTAACCGCAGAGTGTGCCGAGAACGCAGAGAAAATGCTTGCATAACGTGGATGGGCAGAATATCATCTAAAGAGAAATGCAAGATTAAGCACGAAAAAGAGGGAAACAAATGCCCGGATTTCCAAAGTTTTGTAGGGTGAGGTCGCAACCCCACCGTTAACCTGGAGCTTTAATCGATGGAAACAACAAAAATCGCAGTTTTCAGAGGTAAACAAATTCGACGTCACTGGGACGATAACCGGCATAGCTGGTTCTTTTCTGTCGCCGATGTCATCGCAGCGTTGACCGACAGCGAAAACCCCGCTGTTTACTGGCGAGTATTGAAGAAACGCCTCAAAGACGAGGGAGCGGACCAAACCGTTACAAAATGTAACGCTTTGAAGATGCTGGCTGCCGATGGCAAGATGCGACTCACCGATATGGCTGATACAGAGACTATGTTTCGTCTAATTCAGTCCATCCCCTCTCCTAAAGCCGAACCCTTCAAACGCTGGCTGGCAAAAGTAGGATACGAGAGAGTACAGGAAATCGAAGACCCCGAACTTGCCACCAAAAGAACACGGGCCCTCTACAAGGCAAAGGGCTATTCTGATGACTGGATTGAAAAACGTATGCGCGGTATCGCTATCCGCGAAGAACTTACCGATGAATGGAAGAAACGCGACGTAAAAGAAGATAATGAATATTCAATCCTTACTGCCGAAATATCGAAAGCTGCTTTCGGATTGACGCCTTCGCAATACAAACGGCTTAAGGGGTTGAAACGTGAAAACCTGAGAGACCATTTCAACGACCTCGAACTTATCTTCTCTATGCTTGGCGAGGCCGCGACTACCGAAATTACACGCACAAAAGACGCCCGCGGCTTTGTTGAGTCAAAAGGCGCAGCGCGGCAGGGCGGCGAGGTCGCCGGAAAAGCCAGAAAAGACCTCGAATCCAAAACCGGAAAAAGAATTGTCTCGAAACAAAATTATCTCCAACAGCCCCAGAACAAAAAGTTGTTGAAAGGCAGTTAGGCGAAAAATCGCCAAAAAAGGCAATTCGAGTAAGATTCTGATATAATTGTGAAATTGAAAGGCTTGTTCGTCCTTCGTAGTTTCGTGCTTCGTATCGTACTTCCACCCTCTGTAGCAGGGCTTACTGCGGAGGACAGGTCGCAGAGTAGCAACTACGGAGAATGGAGTTGTGTAGCCAGGCTTTTAATCCGCCTGCGGCAGATAATTTAGGTTATTTATAAGAAAAAGTAATTAATGTAATGTACTGTACTGTAGCTTTATGGTTTGATTGAATGGTCCCCAGATTTCAATATTGTTGTGAAATTGAAAGCGCAAAAGTGTTAAATGGAAATCCCGAATGAATAATACTGCTCGAATCAATGATTTTGATTTACCTATCAATGCAGAGGTGTGTTTTTCCACCTATAAGAATAAATTTAGTAAACAAATTAGAAAGTCCCAATTACAAACTTTACGGCGTTTTGTTCAGATTCTGAAACGCGTTATGGAACCAGATGAACAAATCTTCCTAACTGTCAAGGGACGCTTTCCCAAACTTCAAGGCTTATCTTTTTTGGGGATAATTGCCACTGGTTTTCTCGGTTATTACATTTATTCTGACCTCAACAACCGTTGTGTTTTAATTTTTACAAATAAACGAATTCTCCATTTTCCTACTACAACAAGTTTCTCACCCCGTGGTTCAATTGCTCAAATTAGGTACGGCGATATCGAACATTTAAACTTCCCCAGTTTTTTTGGCCGGAAGCTTGTTCTAAAATATAAAAGTGGAAAAGAAGAGAGGTTCCACCGTATCCCACCAAAGGAATTCCAGAAACTTAGAACTATATTACCTTCTTTATTGGCAAAGGCAACAATGTCCGAAATGAAGGGAAGACATTCTATCTGTCCAAAATGTACAACCTCTCTTGCGAAAGGCACTGTCTCTTGCCCACACTGTAAGTTACAGTTCAAAGATGAAAAACACGCTGTAAGATTCTCTATACTATTTCCTGGCGGCGGCTATTTCTACACAAAGCGTCCTGTATTAGGCCTGCTGGGTGCGATTACAGAAGTATTTTTGATAATAGCGATTATAAGTGGTTTAATAGCTGGTTTAAGCGGTATATGTAACGGCAAAGTCCCCCTATCAGAATTGGCAGACGCATGGTCTGGAGCAATCTTGGCGGTATTATTTTTAGTGTTCAAAAAGAGCATATCTGTCTGGTATACTAAAAATTATGTAAGCGAATGTATTCCCGCTCGAAGGCCGGAAGCTACTTCGCAGAGTAGTAAGTAGCCAGGCGTTTAATGGCGCCAGCCATCCCAGCGATATGGGAAATCCCAAATAGAGCAGCACCGCTTTCGCAAAGCGTAATTGTGTGCGCAAAAAAGCTGCCGCCCGTGATATAAACCACTGCAGCGGCAGCAAGTTAGCTTCTCAATATTTCTGCAGATTTAATTAATCTTCAAAGTTGAACACATCGTCCCCTGTGCCGTAAAGTCCGTCCCAGCCAGCGGATATTAAAATATAAGAATCGGGGTTGTGTGGTTTCATCATTGGTGTGACGCTTTTATCTCTTGTACTTTTATAAAATAGTCCGCCTTCTGGTGGTGGGTTTTTATATGGGTGGGGCTGCACTGGCACTGTCCACGGCACACCAAGTTCGATAAGGTCGTAGTTATCATAATAATTGTAGATATTATTTAGACTGTTATACGGACCAGTTAAGTCATTAACGTCGTGCATAAGTTTAGATGGGTCTGCCTTATAATACAATACGGGCATACCTGCCTTTTCATCTCCAACTCCTCTCAGCTGTGTTCGTTTGAAGACATCGCAGAGAACCGGACAGCAGGGGTCAAATTGCCCTGTTCCCACGGCTTTGAACAAGGTTTCTATGGGAGCTACCTGAACATCTTCTCCTCCCATATACTTTGTTTTTCTGGTTCTTAAATTTTGCTCATCGGCGGCAGAATATGGAGGGCCAACTAAAGGCGTTCGATTATAATACAGGTCTACGCCTCCTGCCTGCCCCATATCGTCGAATACTGATTTTGGATGAAATCCCAGGGCATCCTGACCGACCATAGCCTCACAAAGCTTCATAGCACCGCAATAATTATCTCTGGGGTCCCCTGCAGAAGAGTCCGGGTAGCCATTGAAATCGACACTGAACATCTCAAGGCCCTTGCCTATGTCGTGAAACATCCCTTTTTGCCTCACCATCTTGGCATACTTTCTTATTGCTGATAATGATGGCATAAGTATGGCGATGAGGATGATTATGATGCTCATAACGGTCAATAGCTCGATGATACTGAAACCTGGTTTTTTAGTTTTTGATTTCATTTTATCCTAATACTCCTCTAAAAAATGAACGACAACTGACAATTACACCCTTAAAAGGGAACGGTTATCATATTTATAGACTATAAATATAGTTATGTCAAGGAAATTTTGCCCCTTTTTAACTGCACTTTAGTATATACAACGGCCTTTTACTTGTCTGCAAAACGGTTGGTTTGTATATTGAATGCAACCAGAACTCAAAGACTATATCGAACCGGACCTGAATCTATTGTGAATCTGAAGGATAAGTTAAATTTGCTCCGGCAAATCCTCAATAAGCTCGGCAGGGTAGTTGTTGCCTACTCCGGCGGAGTGGACAGCACCTTCCTTTTGAAAGCGGCGGTCGATACGCTCGGGCCTGAAAATGTCCTTGCCTGCATCGCAAAGGGTGCGTCTTTGCCCCAAAATCAATATATCCGGGCAATCGAAACGGTCAAAAATATAGGCGTCGAGGTCCAGACTGTCGAACCGGATGAGCTTGCCGACCCTGCTTATGCGGCCAATAAGGCCGACCGCTGTTTCCACTGCAAGACCCATCTTTATGCAATCCTCTGTGACATCGCTAAAAAGCGGAGATTTAACTGCGTTATCTGCGGCTGCAATTTCGATGACAAGGACGACTTTCGCCCGGGCAACCGCGCAGCCGAAATCTTTGGTGTCCGCTGTCCGCTGGCTGAAGCGGAGCTTACAAAAGATGATATACGCAAGCTCAGCAGAAAATTGAAATTACCAACCGCTGATGTCCCCGCCTCACCCTGCCTGGCCTCGCGAATCAGCTATGGCCTGGAAATCACGCAACAGCGACTTAAACAAATCGAACAGGCAGAGGAGTTTCTAAAGGAACTTGGCCTTGTCGAGTTTCGCGTGCGTCATCACGACACTGTTGCCCGGATTGAGGTTCAACCCGAGGATATTAAGAAGGTTACGAAAGCCCCTGCCCGCTCGCAAATAGTCGAAAAATTGAAATCGCTTGGCTTTAAGTATGTAACTGTTGACCTTCAGGGCTTCCGCTCCGGCTCACTAAACGAACTGCTGTCGGACGAAGTCAAGCAAAAGAACCGCTAACCTGATTTGAGTTTACCCTCATCGTGGGCCT
>Ga0315296_10003003_pt1 | contig 14246 bp, 12 predicted proteins | sample YL17G14_18_MG_FD_203921 | JGI IMG/M metagenome (GOLD analysis project Ga0315296, IMG submission 203921) | Sediment microbial communities from Yellowstone Lake, YNP, Wyoming, USA - YL17G14_18 | ecosystem: Environmental > Aquatic > Freshwater > Lake > Sediment | place: USA: Wyoming | collected... | reverse complement strand
CGACAAGGTAAAGAAGGGTGACGCGGTGTTTACGATGTACGGTGAGAGCAAAGATCGGCTTGAATTAGCCCAAAAAGAACTTAAACGGACTAACATCCTAACAATCAAATAAGATGTCAATATTTAAAAAAATATTTAAGGGCAACACGCTATATTATCCGGGTTGCCTCTCAAAGTTTGTCGCCAAAGACTTGGTGGAAAATTATCGCCGGATTTTGCGCGAAGCCGGTATTGATTTTATTGAGTTGGCCGACCTTGAGGTTTGCTGCGGTTCGCCGGCGCTGAAAGCCGGTTACGATGACGACTTTAAAAAATTAGCGGAAAAAAATTTGCAGGTTTTTAAGGATCATTCGGTCGGTAAAATCGTCACCCATTGCCCGGCTTGTTTTATGATTTTTAAAAAAGAATATCCAAGGGTGTTGGGCGAAAAGTGGGACATCGAAGTAATGCATGCCACGGAACTCTTAAGTAAAAAAACAAAAAAAGCGGAAACCCAAAAAGGAGTTGTAACTTACCACGATCCGTGTCATCTCGGCCGGCAGATGGGAATTTATGATGAGCCGCGGGAAGTTATCAGGTCGCAGGGTTATGAAATAAAAGAAATGGATTTATCACGCAAGGAAAGTTTTTGTTGCGGCGGAGGCGGGGGAGTCCAGGCCAACGAATTAGAACTCGCGAACAAAATCGCCAAAGACAGAATCGCGATGGCAAAGAAAACCGGCGCGAAAATTTTGGTGACGCCCTGTCCGCTTTGTTACATGCATTTGAAAAAAAATTCAGAAGGCGAAGATATTGAAGTTAAAGAGTTGTCGCATTTATTTTAGACAGGCGCCGGCTCAGAAAAACAAAATTCGTAATTTGTATCATCATGCAAAAAGAATTTTTATCAGGAGAAACAAAAGAAAATATTTGGAAAGTGGTTTTTGATTACAAAGCCAAGCGGGAAAAAACGCTGGCTGATTTGGGATTGGACGGAGAAAAATTCTGCGATGAATTTAGGGCCATGAAAGAAAAAATTTTTGGCGACATGGAAAATTTGCGGCGTCAGGCCATTTCCAATTTAGAAAAAAATGGGATTAAAGTTTTTGAGGCTCGCGATGCCGCCGAGGCGCAGAAGATTTTAAAAGATTTGACCGCCGCCGATCAGGTTGTGGTTAAAGCAAAAACTTCCGCGGCCGACGAGATCGGAATTGACGAAGCGCTGGGCGGGAAGCTCGTCTGCACCGATCTGGGTGATTTTATTATGAGCATTTCCGGAATGCCTGACATGCATCCGGTTTTTCCGTCGTACCATCTTACGCCGAAACAGATTTCAGAAATTATTAAACAAAAATTCGGCCAAGAGGTAGTGCCCGACGCCAAAAGCATCGCCGCCTTCGCGAGGATTTATCTTCGGGAAAAAATGACCGTTGCCACCGTTGGCGTCACTGGCGCGAATGTCATCACCTCCGACGGACGGGTAGTCATCTTGGAAAATGAAGGAAATATTTCTTTAGTTTCGCGTTTGCCGGACAAGCACATAATTATTTCCGGTTGGGAAAAAATCGTGCCGACCGTGGAAGACGCCATGAAAGTCGTCCGGGCCGCCGCCGTTTGGGGCACGGGCCAAGACTGGCCGGTTTACGTTTCAATAATTTCCGGGCCGTCCAAAACCGCCGACATTCAAAATGAACTTGTCGTCGGCGCCCAGGGAGCGAAAGAAGTTTATTTAATTTTGTTGGATAACGGACGGAGCAAAATTTTAAAAGACGGTTTTGAAGAATTGCTATACTGCGTGAACTGCGGCGCTTGCCTCAATTTTTGTCCGGCCTACCATCAATTGGGCACAAAATACGGCGATAAATATTTAGGAAGCAAAGGAATTATTCTTTCCGCGTTTATGGTAAATCTGCTCCGCGCCAAGGAGTCAGGTTCCTATTCCTGCACTCTCTGTTATGCCTGCCGGGAAAATTGTCCGGCGAAAATTGATTTGCCGGAATTGATGAAAAAAATTCGCGGTAAGTTGAACGCGGCCAATGCGGAAACCGAAGAAAATAAAAAAATGATTGCCAACACGAAAAAATTCGGCAATCCATTTGGTGAACTGGGCGATGATGGTATTCCCAAAGAACTTTACTGCTGCTAGTTATTAAGAAAAAAAAGACGGCCGACAGCCGTCTTTTTAGATATCTCGCCGTGGCGACGTTTTTCTCTAAATCTGATATAATTAAGTAATTATTGGCGTTTAATGTTAGAAGCATGCCTAACGTAACAGAAAAAAATCAGCCGGCGGGGCTTTCAGGAAAAGAGGCGGCGAGACGTCTGAAGAAATTCGGCGCAAATATAGTTTTTCAAAGAAAAAAGTTCAGACCGCTCGTGGCTTTCGTGAGAAAACTTAACAGTCCTTTTTTGTTGATCTTGATCTTCGCTTCGCTCGTCTCTTTTGGTATCGGAGAGCGCACCAACGCGACTATCCTGCTTTTAATGGTTTCTGTTTCCGCTGTTTTGGATTTTGTAAATTCATACAAATCGGAAAAGGCGGTCCGGGAACTTGTGTCGCGTGTCGTTACGACCGCCACGGTCGTTCGCGACGGGAAAAAAGTAGAATTGGAATTTAAAGAAATCGTGCCCGGCGATTTAGTAATGCTTGCGGCCGGTGACCTTATACCGGCAGATTCGGAGATTCTTGAAAGCCGAGATTTTTTCGTCAACCAGTCTGTTTTGACCGGCGAAGCTTTTCCGGTTGAAAAAATAGCCGAGACGGGCGAGGCGGGAAAGAAACAACCAACTCCGCAAAAGAACAACCTGGTCTTTTTGGGAACGAGTGTCACGACCGGCTACGCCACCATTTTGGTTTTAAAAACTGGCCGGCAGACCGAGTTCGGAAAAATCGCCGACAGATTAGTTAAAACGGAGCCGGCGACGGAATTTGAAAAAAATATCAGGCAGTTCAGTTTGTTTATAATGCAGGTCACCGTTGTTTTGGTTGGCCTTGTTTTTTTTATCAACGCTTTTTCTGGTCGAGGCTGGCTGACGTCGTTTATCTTCGCCGTAGCCATCGCCATTGGTTTGACTCCGGAATTGCTGCCGGTGATAATTTCCGTCGCGCTAAGCCGCGGTTCAATCAAGATGGCCAAAAAAGAGGTCATCGTAAAAAATCTTTCCTCAATTCAGAACTTCGGAAGCATGAACGTTCTCTGCACCGACAAAACGGGGACGATAACGGAAAATCGCATCGTTCTCGTAAAATACATGGACGGTTTTGGAAATATTGACGAAGAGGTTTTATTTTCTGCTTATCTGAACAGTTATTTTTATACTGGCGTCAAAAATCCTTTGGACGACGCGGTAAACGCGTACAAACATCTGAATATTTCCGAGTACAAAAAAATTGATGAGATTCCTTTTGACTTTGAGCGCAAGAAACGATCGGTCGTCGTGGAGCGGAGCGGAGCGAGGATACTCGTTGCCAAGGGTGCGCCGGAAGAGGTTTTCAAAATCTGCGACACGTACTGGCAAAAAGGAAAAATATCCAAGTTAGACGCGGCTGCCAGAAAAAAAATTAACGATCAGTTTCAGAATTTGAGCCGGGAAGGTTTCAGGGTTTTGGGCGTGGCGCAAAAAGAAGTCGGGTCGGCCGCTGAAGTTTATTCGAAGAAAGAAGAGAGCCAGATGATTTTTTACGGCTTCGTCGCTTTTTTTGATCCGCCTAAGGCGACCGCCCGCGAAGCCGTTCGGGAGCTTAAAGATTTGGGCGTTGAGGTAAAAATTCTGACGGGCGATAACGAACTTTTGACCGAGAAAATTTGTGCGGAGATCAACGTGGCGTGCATGGGGATCACGGTCGGCGACGAGATTGATAAAATGACCGATGCCGAATTGCAGAACGCAGCAATCGTGACGACGATTTTCGCCAGAGTGACTCCGGAACAAAAAGAGAGAATCATTATTAATTTGAGAAAGGCCGGGAAAGTGGTTGGGTATCTCGGCGACGGAATTAACGACGCGCCGGCTCTGAAGGCCGGTGACATCGGCATCTCCGTGGCGAACGCGGTGGACGTGGCCAAAGACACGGCCGACATAATTTTGCTGCGCAAGAGTCTTCGAGTTTTGCGGGACGGCGTAATTGAGGGAAGAAAAACTTTTAGGAATACGCTGAAATACATTTTGATGGGGTTAAGTTCCAATTTCGGCAATATGTTTTCCATGACGGCCGCCTCGGCGTTTTTGCCTTTCCTGCCGATGTTGCCGACGCAGATTTTGCTGAATAATTTTTTCTACGACATGTCTCAACTGACCCTGTCAGCCGACGCCGTTGATCGAGATGACATCAAAAAGCCGACCGTCTGGAGTTTGGGTTTTATAAAAAAGTACATGCTGATCTTCGGTCTGGTCAGTTCGCTTTTTGACTTTTTGACTTTCGGCGCTTTGCTTTTGGTTTTCCGATTATCCGAAAATCAATTTCAGACGGGATGGTTTATTGAGTCGCTCGCCACGCAGGTTTTTGTGATTTATATCATCCGCACCAAAAAAATTCCATTTCTGCAGAGCCGCCCCAGCAAAGCGCTTTTCTTAAATACTTTTTTGATCGTGGTTCTGGCCTGGGTAATACCGTTTTTAGCCATCGGTAAGTTTTTCCACTTTGCTCCCTTGCCTTTTACGGTCTCGGCTGTGATTTTTGGCTTAACGATTGTCTATTTGATTTTGGTAGAATTTGTCAAAGGGATTTTTTATAAAAAATACAACCACAGTATGTAAAATTTTTTCAAAGATGCAAAAAACGAGGCGCTTGCCTCGTTTTTATTTTATCCGATTTTCACAATCGGGGTGGAGGGATTCGGGGAGGGATAAACCCTCCCTGGGCACCCTCGATCTCACGGTCCCGGGGGAGGATTAACCTCCCCCGTGGGGAGTTCATCTCCCCACGAACCATTATTTACAAAAATCGGGGTAGAGGGATTCGCACCCTCGATCTCACGGTCCCGAACCGTGCGCCTTAGACTACTGGGCCATACCCCGCTTTACGCCGATTTTTGTAAATAATACAGAAAGTTGTCTGGCTAATAATTTTCTGCCTTCGTTTGTTTTCAAAAAACGTTCACGTCGCATTGCGTCTTCTTTTTCTTTGTAAACTTCGTAATGGATTAAATTTAAGGGCCTTTTATTTCTTGTTGAATCAACATTGCCTCGGCGATGCTCAATCATTCTTTCTTTTAGGTCTTCAGTACAGCCGGTATAAATTTGTTTAGTTGATAAAAGCAATAAATAAACGTAATGCATAATTATGTACTACGCCATAATTTTTAAACAAATCAGGATAACTAAAATTCATTATACAAGATAATCTTTTTTTAGTAAACCCTGAAAGTCAGCCCCTTCACTAAAACCAAAAAATGAATTAAGATATATATACTCAAAACAATTTTATGCAAGATTTATTTGATGGAAAATTGAATAAAGATTTGGCGAAGAATGCTCCGTTGGCCGACCGTTTGCGTCCGGAAATTTTGGAAGAATTTGAAGGACAAGAGGAATTAATCGGCGCCGGGAAAATGCTACGCAAGCTGATTGAAAAAGACGAAGTGCCGTCCATGATTTTCTGGGGTCCGCCGGGAAGTGGAAAAACAACGCTCGCCCGAATTATTGCCAAAATGACCAAGTCAGAATTTATTCAAATGTCGGCCACCGCTTCGGGTTTGGCAGATTTACGAAAAATTGTTTCCGCGGCGCAAAGCGGACGGAAGTTTAATAATCGCCGGACGATTTTGTTTATTGACGAAATTCATCGCTGGAACAAATCTCAACAGGATTCGCTCTTGCCATACGTGGAAAATGGAACGATCACTTTAATCGGGGCGACGACAGAAAATCCTTCGTTTGAAGTTAACTCCGCCCTGCTTTCCCGTTCGCGGGTTTTTGTTTTAAAATCTTTAGCCGCGGAAAATATTAAAAATATTTTGAAGCGGGCCATTTCCGACAAAGTTCGCGGTTATGGAGAGATTGATATTCAAATAACCGACAAAACTCTTGACTACTTGGCCGGAGTGGCCAATGGCGACGCGCGGATTGCCTTGAACGCCCTGGAGTTTGCCGTAAAGGCCTCTCGAAAAGAAGACCAAAAAATGATACAATTAGATCAGGGAACAATTCGCGAAGCCCTGCAAAAAACCCATTTGCTTTACGACCGGGCCGGCGAAGAACACTACAATATAATTTCCGCGTTGCATAAATCAATGCGCGGTTCGGATGCGGACGCCGCGCTTTACTGGCTTGGACGGATGCTTGAAGCCGGAGAAGATCCGCTCTACGTTGCCCGCCGGCTTGTGCGTTTTGCCTCGGAAGATATTGGCCTTGCTGATCCAAACGCGCTAGTTCAGACGACAACGGCTTATACGGCTTGCCATTATCTCGGCATGCCCGAATGTAATGTGATTTTGGCGCAGGCGGTGGCCTATCTTGCCCGAGCGCTGAAATCTAACGCGCTTTACACGGCTTATGGCGAAGTTCAGCGCGACATCCGTGAAACCGAAAACGAGTCAGTGCCGCTCCATCTGCGAAACGCGCCGACCGATTTGATGAAAGATCTTGGTTACGGAAAAGGATATAAATATAATCCGGATTTTAAAGAACCGATTCGTCAAGATTATCTGCCGGAAAAATTAAAAGGCAGAAAATATTTAAAATAATAAATTTTCCTCTATGCACGACGAAAAATGGTTGGATACGGTTTCTATCCTCAAAGATAAGTTTCCCGTTTTGGAAGAGGGAAAAGAAGATTTAATGGAAGAAGAGGGCAGGGGCTTTCGTGAGTTTGTAATTTTCAACGGGCCGCTCGGAAAAATGAAAATTGAGCGAACGACCAAGGCCGTGGTCACCGGGAAAAAAACTTTGGGATCAAAAAGAATGGGCAGCCAGGCTTCGGTTGAGTACGTCTACTCGGACACGGAAAAAAGTTATAAATTTAGGGCCTACAAATGGGATGAAACGCAAAATGATTGGGTAGAAATTACTCTAACGAGTCTATGATGAAATTCTCGCGGAAGAGGCGTCCCAGAAACGATGTCGGAAATTCCGGGGATCGCCGTTTAAAATTGCTGCGAGTGATTATTTTTTTATTCGCGGGCATCATTGCCCTGCGTCTTTTTAGTTTGCAAGTTTTGAGCCGCGATTTTTATTCCGCCCTCGCCGCCGGCCAACACGAAATTTATAAGGCGCTCTTTCCCGAACGGGGAAAAATCTGGATGCAGGAAGTGGGGGCGGTCGATTCTTCCGATAAAAATTTGTATCCTTTGGCCACGAACCAGTCGCTGTACCTCGTTTATGCCGATCCAAGAAAAATAAAAGATGCCGAAGATCTGGCGAAAAAATTAACAGAAATTTTTTATGTGCGCGAACTCGGGGATGGCGAGGAACTCACCGCGGAGGAATTGGAGGCCAAGGACAAAACGGAAAAAGAAAAATTAGAAGGAGAGATTTTGGCGAAACTGAAAAAAGAGAATGATCCATACGAACCGTTGCGCCATCGGGTTACTGAAGCGACATTAGAAAGGATTAAAGATTTAAAAGTCGAGGGGATTGGTTTTATTGGAGAAGAGGCCAGATTTTATCCGGAAAAAGATTTGGGCAGCCACCTTCTGGGTTTTGTCGGCACGAAGGACAATCAAAAAGTCGGACAGTACGGACTTGAAGGATATTTTGAAAAAGAACTTGCCGGCAAGCAAGGATTTCTTGCTTCGGAAAAAGACGTGGCCGGACGCTGGATTCCGGTTTCCGGCCGGAACTGGCAAAAAGCCGAAGACGGGAGCGATTTAGTTTTAACGATTGACCGCAATATTCAGTATTTTGCCTGCGGAAAATTAAAAGAAGCGGTGGAGAAGCACGGCGCGGACGGAGGAACGGTCATTATTATGGATCCGAAGACGGGAGCGATTTGGGCGATGTGTTCTTATCCGGATTTTGATCCGAACGATTACTCAAAAGTGGAGAACATCAACGTCTTTAATAATCCGGCAATTTTTAATCAGTACGAACCGGGTTCAATTTTCAAAGCTATTACCATCGCCGCGGCGCTGGACGTGGGAAAAATCACGCCGACCACGACTTACAACGATGAGGGTCAGGTTCAGGTTGACGACAGAATTATAAAAAATTCTGATCTCGCGGCGCACGGCATACAGACCATGACTCAAGTGCTTGACGAGTCGCTGAACACCGGCGCGGTTTTCGCTGTTTCCCAAATTGGAGTGGACATTTTTAAAAAATACGTTCTGGATTTTGGGTTTGGAACGCGGACTGGCATTGAGTTGGATTTTGAAAACGCCGGCAACATAAAATCTCTGGACAAAAAAGGGCAGATCTGGAGTGCCACGGCCTCTTTCGGTCAGGGCATTTCCGTCACGCCGATTCAGGTTGTGACGGCCTTTTCCGCGATCGCGAACGGCGGCAAGCTCGTGGCACCGTATCTCGTAAGTGAAATTAGAAAAAACAACGGAGAAATAATAAAAACCGAGCCAAAAGTTATCCGCCAGGTAATTTCCAGTCGGACGTCGGCTCTTTTGGGCGGGATGTTGGTTTCGGTGGTGGAAAATGGCCATGGCAAGCGGGCCGGCGTTCCCGGTTATTTTGTGGCGGGGAAAACCGGCACGGCTCAGGTGCCGAAAAAAGATGGCGGCGGTTATGAGACCGACGTGACCATCGGTTCGTTCGTCGGTTTCGCGCCGGTTGAAGACCCGAAATTCGTCATGTTGACAAAAATGGATCATCCGAGATCAACGATCTGGGCCGAGGCCACGGCCGCGCCGTTATTTGGCGAAATTGCCAAATATGTGCTAAACTATCTAAAAGTTCCTCCGAGCAGGTAATTTTGATTTATAAATTTATTTATGAAGAAAATAGTCCAAAAAATTTTATACGGTTTAGCCAAGCGGGTTTTGAAAAAATATAAACCCGACGTGGTTGGAATAACCGGCAGTATGGGCAAGACCTCAACTAAAGAGGCGGTTTTTGCTGTGCTGTCCGCCAAATTTCGCGTTCGTCAGAATCTAAAAAATTATAACAACGAACTGGGCGTGCCGCTTTCCATTTTGGGCGTGGAGTCAGGCTACAAATCAATTTGGAAATGGCTCGGCGTAATTTTTCACGGCTTGAATTTGATTTTTTTCCGTAACGCTGATTACCCGCAGATTTTGATTTTGGAAATGGGGGCTGACCATCCGGGCGACATAAAATATTTGACCGATTTAGCGCCGTGCAAAGTCGGCGTCGTGACTGGTATCGGCCCGGCGCATCTGGAATTTTTTGAGAGCATTGAAAAAATTGTTAAAGAAAAGAGAATTGTCGTTAGCCATCTTCGGCCGGACGGGTTTGCTGTTTTGAATCGCGACGATGAAAAAGTCTATGAGATGCGCGATAAAATGCGAGCTAAAGTTTTGACTTACGGTTTTGATTCGGCGGCCGAAGTGCGAGCCCAGGAAGAAGGAGTAATCGGCGAGGGCGTGGGTATCTCCGGAATGAATTTTAAATTGAGTTACGCCGGAGCCGTGGTGCCGATTTTCTTGCCGGGCGTTTTGGGTCGTCAGCATATTTACGCGGCTCTCGCCGGCGCGGCCGTTGGCATAACTTACGGGATGAATTTAGTGGAAATCGCCGAGAGTTTGAAAAAATATCAGGCGCCGAAAGGAAGAATGACTTTAATCCCTGGCATAAAAAATACTTTGATTATTGACGATACTTACAACGCCTCGCCGATTCCACTTCTCGCGGCGCTCGGTGTTTTGCAGTCAATCAAGCTGCCGGCCGAAGACGACAAAAAAATAGCCGTGCTCGGCGACATGCTTGAACTTGGCAGTTTCAGTGAAGAGGGCCATAAGCAAGTCGGTCGGGCCGCGGCAAAAAGTGGTTTGGATTATTTGGTGACGGTCGGCGAGCGTTCGCGCGATATTGCTCGGGCGGCGCTTGAAGCCGGCATGGCTGAAGATAAAGTTTCTAATTTTCCGACGCCGGAAGAAGCGGGAATTTTTGTCCAAGGAAAAATTAAGCAAGGCGACGCGGTATTGATCAAGGGGTCGCAGGGAATGAGAATGGAAAAAGTAGTGAAGGAACTTATGGCCGAACCAATGCAGGCCTGCGAACTTTTGGTGCGGCAGGATTCATCTTGGGCTTGTCCGAGAAAATAATTTCTAAATAAAAAGGGCGAGTCAAAAGGCTCGCTTTTAACTTAGTGACAATTTTCGTTATTTCTGATACACTGAAAATTAGTTAAAAAATCCACGGCCCCATCGTCTAGCCTGATCTAGGACGCCTCCCTCTCACGGAGGAAACTCGGGTTTAAATCCCGATGGGGCTACCAAAAATAAATTAAAAATTAAATATCAAATAGCAAAAAGAAATTAACGTGAAATTGTTGTGAGGGATTTAAACCAGGGAAGGGTCGGAAACCGTGAGGTTTCCGTCTGCGGAAAGATTAAAACCGCAGGGTTTTAAAGCGCAAGCCGACGAATGTCGGTTGAGCAGTTTAATTCCCCGATGGGGCTACCAGAAACAAATTAAAATTTAAAGTTATTAAAAGTTTAAAGTGAGATTGTCATCCTGAGCGAGCGAAGCGAGTCGAAGGATCTCTGGGCTTGCCTGCCTCGCCGGCAGGCGGGTCCCAGTTGTTCGCATTCGCGAGAGATTCTTCGCTAACGCTCAGAATGACACAATTATTTTATGTTTCACGTTTTTTGGCACGATTTTCTCTACACCCCACTTTTGAATTTTTTGATTTGGCTTTACAACGGCCCGGCTTTTGGAAATTTGGGCGTGGCTATTATTTATTTGACGATCATTATTCGCGTTGTTCTTTTGCCTTTTACAGTTGTCTCGGAGCGCAGTAAAATTTTGTACGAAAAACTTGGTCAAAAAATTGACAAAATCGGACATGATTTTAAAAATGATCACATCCAGAAAAAGGAAGCCATCCGCAGGGTGATGAGAGAACACCGGGTGAGCCCTTGGGCCAAAGTCATGGTTTTGGGCGTGCAGGCTTTAACTTTGGTTTTGTTGTATCAGGTTTTTATCGGCGGAATTAACGGCAAGTTGGGCGATCTTTACTCCTTTGTGACGCGACCGGATTTTATTAATACTGATTTTTTGGGCTTTGATTTGGGCGCGAGGAATTTATTTTGGAGCGGTTTGGTCGGCATTGTGCTCTTTGTAGAAATTTTTATTGATTACCGCAGCAAGCCGACCGGATTCACTAGATCAGGGGTGGCCTACATGTTATTTTTCCCGGCGGCATGTGTTCTAACCCTTTGGATTTTGCCCATGGCTAAATCAATTTTTATTTTAACCTCTCTTTGTTTTTCTTTCCTCGTGATCTTTTTCAGACAAATAATTAAAAAGAAATTTAAAGTTGGAGAGAGCGTGATTGAGGCGCCGAAAGCGAAGGCGTAAAAAGTAACAAGTAAAAATTTTTTAGTCCAGCCGCGAGGCTGGATTTTTGATATTAACCTTGACAAAATTGCTTTTCAGAGTTAGTATTAGCCATAGGGAAGATTTAATTTTAAATCTAAACAAAACAAAATATGGCCGATTCCTTAGACAAAATAATGTATTCGTTTGTCGTGGAGGACGTCTTAAAGGGTTTTTTTATCACTGTTCCGCCGGGTTATGTTGCCTGCGTTTACGATTTGGGCAGGGGAGTTCTGAAAAAAGTTTTACATCCCGGGTTACATTTAAAAATTCCATTCTGGCAGAGAGCTAAATTGTTCAATACTCAAACTTTGGAATATAACATCAGCAAGGAATTTAACCTGGAAAATATCAGAGCCTTGGGCGATTCGCCGATTGGTTCGGTAACTCTGGACAGCAAAAATATCCAGATTGAGGGCACAATTCTTTTGCGGCTGGATATGGAACAGATTCCATACATCTGGCAAAATATCGGCGAGGATTTTGTGGAAAAAATTATTCGTCCGACGATTCGAAGCCGGCTCCGCATGATTGCTTCGCTTTATTCGGCCCAGGACATTGTTTCGCTCCAGAGAAATCAAATCGAAGTGGCGATCACGAACGAACTGGACAGGATTTTCCATCCGCGGGGAATTCACGTGGAAAATGTACTTCTCTCGGAAATCGGACATCAGTTTAAGAAAGAAGGAAACGCGTAATTTTTAATTGACTTATTTATGCAATCAAAACAGTGGGCAACAATTCTTATCGCGGTAGTTATTACGGCGATTGTAGTTGGCGGCGGCGTTTATCTCTGGCAAAAACAAAAGACGTCATTGCCAAACACTAATTTAGAACAGACAAATTTGCCCGAAGTCGGGGAGTTGAGTAATGTTTCGAACATTCCATCTACTCCAGAAGAAAATCAAACTGGAACAGAATATACCAATAGCAAATTGGGTTTTTCACTTCAAATTCCGGATGGTTATCTTGTTAGTCAAGTCAGCGACGGTATGTTGCAGATTGTAAGCAAACCCACCCCGCAAAATGAAACACCCTTGCCGGAAGTTACTGTTAGAGTGGGAAATTTAGAAGATATAAAATCAGACACTATCGTTAAAGAAGAAAATGTCGAGATCAATGGTGTTGCCGGTAAAAAATTCACCGTCTCTTATGGAGAAGGACAGTGTCCTGTTTACAGATTTAGTAATCAAGAAAAAATTTATGAGTTTAGTTTGTATGAATGTTTAGAATCAAATATTTTTGAAGATGTGGTGAAAAGTTTCCGTATAATTTCAGAGTAAATATAAAAATAAAAACACGAATCCCTTGACTGGGGTTCGTGTTTTGTTATAATGAAGTTAGCAGTCTTGACAGGTGATTGCTAATGGTGGTAAACTTTTTAAAAGTATCGTATCTATTCCCTGAGTGGAGCGTAGCGGAGTCGAAGGGTTGGCCTTCGACAGGCTCAGGCTATAATCATTTTATGGAAAAACGAAAGGAAAAATTGCTCTTGTCAATCATCAACGAATATATAAAAAATGCCGCGCCGGTGGCCTCCAAAATGTTGGCCGGACGGGGCGGTTTTAAAATAAGTTCGGCAACATTACGAAATGAAATGGCGGATTTGGAAGAGAAAGGTTATCTTGTCCAGCCGCATACTTCAGCTGGCCGGATTCCGACCGAGGCGGGATTTAATTTTTATCTCGCCAATTTACCGGAAGGAAATTTAGAAGTCGCGGGTAAAGAAAAAAAAGAATTGGAACGGGCGGCGCGAGCGGTGGATTTCCCGGAAAAGAATTTGGCCAAAGTTTTGGCTGAACTTTCCGAAGAAGCCGTGATTCTAGCTTTCGGGAAAAATGATGTTTATTACACCGGGCTTTCCAATCTTTTTGCCAAGCCGGAATTTCACGACCAGAATTTGGTTTACCGGATCGGCGAAGTGGTTGATCATCTGGACGAAATTATAAATGAAATTTTTGAAGAGACAAAAGAAGAAATAAAAATTTTAATCGGCAAGAAAAATCCTTTCAGCGATAGTTGCGGCGCCGTGGTTTCAAGATACCGCGGGAAAAATAAAAAGACGGGACTTGTCGCCGTTTTGGGCCCGATTAGAATGGATTACGGAAAAAATATCGCGTTAGTCCGCGAGGTCAAGGAATTACTAAATAAAATATGACAACGTAGTTGTCATCCTGAGCGAGCAGAGCGAGTCGAAGGATCTCCCGCGGATGCGGGTTGCTGGGACAAGCCCAGAGATTCTTCGGCCCTCGGCCTCAGAATGACAGTTTAAAAGTATGGAAGATAATCAAAAATCTAAAGAAGAAAAAAATAATAAGCCAGCCGTGACGCCGAAAGAAGAAGAATTGGAAAAGTGTAAAAAGCAGGCGGAAGAATATTTAAACGGCTGGAAGCGGGCCAAGGCGGATTACCTTAATTTAAAAAAGGAAAACGAGACAGCGAGCGCGGATCTGGCGCAGTTTGTCGCGCGCGGCATGATGTTAAAATTTTTGCCGGCCTACGACGGCTTGAAACGGGCATGTCGAGAAATGCCTTCGACAAGCTCAGGCAATAATGGTTCGACTGGGCTCACCACGGGTTTATCCCCTGAGCGAGCGGAGCGAGTCGAAGGGTGGGCGGAAGGTATTTTAAACATCAAAAAACAATTTGAAGAAGTTTTTAAAAAGTTTGGAGTGGAAGAAATTAAAACCGTCGGCGAAAAATTCAATCCGGAATTTCACGAAGCGATCAGCCGGCAGAAAAAAGAAGGAGTTGAACCGGATATGATAATTGAAGAAGTGAGCGGCGGATATAAGATGAATGGAAAAACAATCATC
>Ga0315296_10003002_pt1 | contig 14250 bp, 7 predicted proteins | sample YL17G14_18_MG_FD_203921 | JGI IMG/M metagenome (GOLD analysis project Ga0315296, IMG submission 203921) | Sediment microbial communities from Yellowstone Lake, YNP, Wyoming, USA - YL17G14_18 | ecosystem: Environmental > Aquatic > Freshwater > Lake > Sediment | place: USA: Wyoming | collected... | reverse complement strand
AGTAGTGTAGCCCTTTTGTTTAAATCGTGATGCAAATTGCTCTGATACTACCCTTCCGAATGTGGAGGACTCATCCAGGTCATCAATATTAACAAAGCTTGCCACCAGAATGGGGCTATTTTTGGGTAGTTTAGGCTGCACTTTATTGAGCAGAGAATCTGCAGCCTTGTAATTGGCACCCGGAATAGACTTGCCTGTCAACAAAACCCAAAAGTCGTGAGTGAGCTCTATTTTAGATTCCTTGACAAGTTTTTCGGTGTCGGTTTTATTCTCAAGGTCCGTAATATGCTGTTGGTGCCTTTCAGTCTCACGCTCACTTGCTTCATTGATTCTCTTGACATCAGCCCTTGACATAGCCAATTGGACAGATGGGTCACCAATGCCACCGCAGCTGGTAAGCAGACCACACCACAACACGAGCAATAGTATTAACGTCATATATTTAATCATTGGTTAACAACCTCCATTGTCTTTCCCTGTAATGCGTAATCGCTGTCCCAAAGGGGTGTATTAATATAATAAGTGCCGGTGTGACTCATTACATAAACGTTACCTTTTTTGACGGATGTTGTGATTACGACTTCATATGGGGAAGCTTCTATACCGACATAAGCTCCATCTGCACTTCCGGCAAGAACTCTACCGATTTTAGAAATAATATCTGGTGAGCGAACAGGGCGGTTACTGTGCTTAACTAACTGTATGTCGAATGTCATTAACAGTTCCGCTGCTCTGCTATCATCAACCACGTTATAACCTGCGTTGACTAACTGTGTAATTAGATAGTTTTGGTAGGCCCTTTTGAATGGTATGGTGACAAGCCGATTGGATTCATCTGCTATGGCTAAGGGTTTGGTGGCCGTCCAGATGGTCGGATTCTCCTCGCTTGGCAGGTGAAACTTCGGGACTACAAACAGCGGCATACTGTTCGAAATCTTCTTGCTTTGCTCCAGTTGCCTGACAACCTCAGCTGCCAATACCTCCCAGTGATGGGGGGCCTGCATTTTTTGCTGCTCGGTATATGGGTAATTTGTAGCAACAGGTATTTGAGATGTACAGGATATCAAAAACGTTGGAACAAGTAATAGCAAGACGGTTAGTATACATTTCGCAATTACAGCTTCATCTTTCTCTTTCAGGGTTTGGTCCATCGACGTGTCCTCCTATTTTACCACATAGTCGCGCGCTAACGTTAATTTAGGCTGTTGAATATATGGAAGGGCTCTTGAGCTGTCAAGCTTTTTTTTGATTTTACGAATCATTTTACGACGGAAATTGCAACTGCTTTAACTATAAGCACTTAACTTTAGAGCCGAAAAAAGTTTTGCCGAATGGTGCGGTCTCTTTATCTATGCTATTATCGCGATTATTATCGGGTTTGAATAAAAGAGCCGCAGCGAACAAATCCTGCATTTAAACAGTATAATTAAATTATGCATTGTTTTGTAGAAGGCTTGGTCTTATAGCAGTTAAAAAAGTTAAGCCAACAACGAGTTAAACCGATTATAAGTTCATAAGTTATAAGTGCATAGGTTATTTTGCCCGGTGTTCTTGTGGGGACCCCGCAAAGCGGGAGCCCCTTATACTATTTTGGGATTTCAGTGATATGAACCCTGTTAGAAACTCTACAGCGTTGAACCCAATCGTGACCCGTCGCTCGGCCCACGTGACCCGAAGCAATTCGAGCGACAAGCGACGAGCGACGAGCGACGAAGTAGTGATTGTATCTGTTTTATCTATTCTAAGTATTTACCTGGCTGGCTGCGGTAATAAGTTTTTTGACCCCGCGCAAATAGGCAGGTTTCGTCCTGTTCCGGCGGTGAATGTAATACTGGATTCATTGGGCGTGGCAGAAGAGACTCCATCGGTTTGGGAGGGAGCGGAAGAACCGCGACCTATAGATGTTATAGCGTATGAGACTGACTATGTGTTTAGTTCGGGCGACGTTGTGAGAATATCCATTTTCGAACTGCTTCGAGAGGGGATGCCGTTTGAAAACGATTATGTGGTTACCGAAACCGGCAAGATATCTATACCGGACGTTGGGGTGGTTGAGGCCGCAGGTTTGACTGAAACGCAACTTGAGGAGGAGATAAGGCAAATTCTTTCGCCGAGTATATTGAAAGAGCCATCAGTTGCCGTGTCCTTGATTGGTTCACAACAACGTACGTTTTCAATATGGGGCGACGGTGTACCGCGGCCGGACAGATATACTATTCCACGGTATGATTTTAGGTTGACCGATGCAATCGCAACAGCAGGAGGGATAAGGCAATTTAACGTGAGCTATGTTTATGTTTCCCGTCCTGTTAGGGGCGAAGAAGTAATAATGGAGCCTGCTGGCGTAGAGGTTGCTGAGCCAGAGGAGCCGAATGAGTTAATTGAGCCTGAGAAGGAGATGCTGGAGATAATAGCGCCACGAGCAAAACAGCAGTGGTCCCCTGTTTCGCAGGGATTAGTTATAGCTTCGGCTGAGATGATAACAGATAAGGAACTTGCCGAAACGGCCTTACCAGAAGGTTTTGAACCGTTAACTGATGATGAGCGCGAGCCGGTGGATGGGGAAGACGTACTGGAGTCATCGGCCGAACAGGCTGGTCAAGAGACGATAGGCACGCCTGTAAATGAGGATAAAAGAAGTCGTATTGAGTGGATTTTTCAGGATGGCAGATGGGTTCCGATTCAAATTGATTGGCCAAGGCCTACAGAACCGGAAGTTGGAATCGAGCCTCGGAGACCAGCTGAGCCGCTTGGGGAAAGAGTGCCAGAGGATTTCGATTGGGATGAGGTGGGAACTGGAGGAGTGCAGGCAAGAGTTATAGAAATTCCTGCAGATAAGCTACGAGGCGGTGACCCTCGGTATAATATTATGATAAGACCTGGTGATAGTATTCATGTTCCTGTTGATGTTACCGGCGAATACTTTATTTATGGTAATACCAACTTTCAGGGAGTTGTGCCTATGGACGGCCGGCCAATTACTTTGAAAATGGCTGTAGCTGCAGCGGGTGGTTTGGGGCCTTTGGCCTGGCCAAGACGTTGTGAGGTAACAAGGAGAATCGGCAGGAACAAGGAAGAAACGGTTATGGTGGATTTGGATAAAATTGCCACGGGTGAACAGCCGGACTTTTTTATTAGGCCGCTTGACCTGATCAATGTCGGCACACATCCTACGGCGAGGTGGCGTGCGGTTTTGAGAAATGCCTTCAGGGCAACTTACGGGTTCGGTTTTATTTACGACCGTAATTTTGCGGATAGAGATTACGGGACTCGCAGGCCGATACCACACTGGTTTTAAAGAATCTTTTTGGTTATGGTGGACAATATTTCTTATTCTATTGCAGAAGGGCATCATTTTGCGAAAAATCTCAAAAGGGAAGCCCAAATACAAGGGGACCAGGACCCTATTTGCGAATATTCCCAAGTGGGCTCCGACACCAAATTCGGCCAAAGGTGTTTGCCCCTAAGGGGAAGTGGGGGGACGTCGTCCCTCAGGGACGGGGACCCACCCCTGAGGGGCTGGTGTGAGCTTGGGGTGCATAGTTACGTCAAGATATTGATAATTGGGGGGTTATTTGTCTATCTTTTTTATAATGAAATTGAGACTATTGTTGGCAAATGGCTTACAGACAGCAGCTGGTCGCATGGTTTTCTAATCCCCCTTTTTAGTTTATATTTCATTGACCAGGCAAAGAGCGAGATTTTAAACCTTCGAACCAAGCCGAATTACCTCGGTTTGTTTTTTCTGATTTGCGGGATTGCGTTTTATCCTCTTAACATAGTTCACTTCCAGTATGGGTACTTTCGGCCGCTGGGTATGATAGCAACTCTTGGTGCGATTGTGTTGTTTTTGGGTGGATGGCGTTTGATTAGATATACATGGCTTCCGATTGCGTTTTTGGTTTTTGCTGTTCCATTGCCGACGAGATATTATGTTAGTCTAACTATGCCGATGCAAAAGTTGGCGGCGTGGGTTACAACTATTTTACTGAATTTGGTTAGTGAGCTGGAAGCTACGGTTAGCGGTGTGGTGATAGATGTAATTTATAAGGGCCAAAGGATGGACCCTCCACTTAATGTAGCCGAGGCGTGTAGTGGAATGCGGTTGCTGATGGCCTTTTTGGCTTTGGGCGTTGCTATGGCATATTTACACTACAGACCTATGTGGCAGCGAATCATTTTGTTGGCCAGCACAGTACCGATAGCGATATTTTGCAATATCGTACGAGTTACGTCTACCGGATTTATTTATATTCTGATACATCCTAAGTATGCTCAGGGTATTTATCATGATCTTCTCGGCATGGCGATGTTGCCGTTAGCGTTTGGCTTATATGGTCTTCTTGCGTGGTTTATGTCGAGTTTGTTTATTGAAGAAGCTGAGAAGGTTAGCAAGGATATTGTGATTCGTCGTAAAGAATAGGGGATAATTGTTATAGTGGTCAACGGGTAAATGAAAGAAAATAGCAAAAGCGGAAAAGAGCACACAAGAATAGGGGATAGCATATACGTTAAACACTATATGCAGCCGGCCTTTTTGATATGTGCAGCAGTACTTGCAATATCTGGTGGTGGTATGTCGTTAGCGATAAAGAGTTTCGGGATATACTTAAAGAAGGAACCCTTGCCCTTGAAAAAATCTTTAGACCTTTTGGATGAGAAAGGTCTGCCCCCTTACAATGTAGTATCAAAAGACAAGATTGAAAATGAAGAGATTGTTAAAGGACTTGGCACGGAGGATTATATTCAGTGGGTTCTGGAGGATCTCAATGCACCGGCTGATAGTGCTGTTCGTTATTGTTTGTTGTTTATTACTTATTATGAGCTTCCGGATAAAGTGCCGCATGTGCCGGAAGAATGCTATATGGGCAGTGGCTTTCAAAGATTGGCATCTGACAGTGTGACATTCAGGTTGGGAACCCAAAAGATTCCGGCAAGATACCTTGTTTTTGCCAGTACAGATTCTGAGTACTGGCAGAATAGCCCGAGATTTTCGGTTTTGTACTTCTTTAAGGTTAACAAGGATTATGTCAACAGCAGAGAAGATGCCAGACTTGTTCTTAACAAAAACATTCGCGGCAAGCATTCGTACTTTTGCAAGGTTGAGTGGAAGTTTTTTAATACGAGGTTTGGTGCGGAAGGGCGATTGGGCAGCGTAAAAGTGCACCCGGGTAAAGAAGAAGCAGTGACGGCAAGCCAAAAGCTCTTAAGCGTAATCTTGCCCATTTTAGAAAAAGAGTATTGGCCCGTTTGGGAAAATGCAAGAGCAGTGAGTGGTGAATAAATTAAGGTAGCAGAACCGAGTTTAAAACAAGTAATAGGATTTTCATCTTGCGATAAATCGCAGGGACCTTCAACCGCACGGTTTAGCAAAAAAAATGGGAGATATAGTCTCTGTGTTTGCAGGCTTTGATGAAAAGAAGGAGAATCTATGGCAAAGAGGAGATTGAATAAAAAAGTCGCACTTATTGGGTCGGTCGTTTTTGTATTTTTGATACTGGGTGCCATTTTGCTATTTCTGCATTTGAGCCGAGACCCACAAAAGTTTATCAAAGATGGCGATGCAGCAGTAAAGGCAGCTCATGAGGCGATAGATGAACAGATAAAAGAACAAGAGTATAAAAGGGCTGAACACAGTTATCATAAAGCACGCTCTCTGGCGAAGACCGATTCGCTTAAGACAGAAATGCTCTTTAAACTTGTGGATATATATATAGAAACGGACCAGTGGCGCAACGTGCTCGGGTGCTGGAACATGATAGTCCAGATAGACCCCAAGAACATCAAGGCTCGATTGGGACGGTTGAAGTACGTTTACATAATGGCTGATAGCACTGTGAATCAAGTTTGGCAATGGCAGGAGGTTGAGTTGCAAGCATCGGAATTTATAGAAGTCGTAGAGAATATGAACTTGCTTATGGAAGATACTGCCAAATGGGAATCCTTTGAAGTGCAGGAAAGCAAAGCGGGTAGGGAACGGATAGGCCCATACTTGTACCAGCTTAAAGGTAGAGCCCTGCTCGAAATAGCAAGGTTGGGAGCAGTAACTGACCCTAATGCTTCGCTGTTGAAGGCAATCGATGATTTGGAAAAGGCGCAAGAACTTGAACCAACTAATGTCGATACCTATCGCTATTTAGCCCAAGCAATCATCACAAAAGGAGAAATTCTCGCTTCAAAAGGCAATCTTGAAGAAAGAGATGAAACTAGAAAGCAAGCTAAGGAACTTTTAGAGCAAGCAGTTGAAGTTGTAGGTGTCGACCCAATGGCACACATTAATCTTCTGGCAATGAAATCTATGCTTGCTCAAGAGGCCGGTGGAGAGCAAATTAAAGCACTTGAGCCTGAATATTTGTCGCTTGTGGAGAAGTTTGATTCGAGCGCCCAGGCATTTTCGGCGTTAGCCGGATTTTATTCAAGGCTGGGCCACAAATACCTTGATAAGGCTATAGAGGCAATTGAAAAAGCAGTTGAATTGGACAGGGAAAATGTAGCTTACGCAATGAATGCAGCCGAGTTGTATTATCACAGGTTTTCTATTTATGGGCAAAAGCCGGATATCTATAAGGCAATAAAAGAGGCCAACGATGCGCTCACATTGCCGGATGCGCAGGACAAACCGGGGCCACGACTGGCGGCAAATAGAACGAATAGAGTCTCGTTGTATCTTTTTCTTGCAAATTGCTATATCGAGCAGGTGCTTGAGCCTTGCGAGGTAAGAACTGAGGCGGAAAGCAAGGAATGGCTGGCAGATGCTGAGCATGTGGTGCATGAAATTGAACAGCTTTTTGGTAGTGGGGAGGACCTGCAGGTTGTTAAGTGGCAGGGAATGCTTGAGCTTGCGAAGGGCAATAGAAACATCGCCGTCAAGAAACTGTATACAGCTTACGAACAGCTTAAAGCATCTGGAGTGGAAGATGCGCAGCCTTCTTTTTTGCAGCGTTCGTATGCGCAACTTTCCTATGTTCTTGCAAAAATTTTTGAGAGTACTTCTGAGATTGGCGCAGTCAGGGAATTCTTGGAGAGTGCACTCGAGACAGGTATTGCACAGACAAAACCTGAAGCTCTTTTGGATTATGCGGATGTGTTGTTAAAATTAAGGGGCTATAGCGCGGCCCTGGATGCTGTAAACTTTTTTGAGAACGGATATTGGGCCAATGAAAGAAGTCAGATACTTCGCATCAGGGTTTATATTGCCGCAAAGCAGTTCAGCGAGGCTGAGGAAGAATTGGCTAAGAGACAGCCGGATGACCCGGATACGATTAAACTCAACTTGGCACTCGTGCAGACCAAGATTGAGCAGGTTCAGGGAGCTATAGAGCAAAAGCAAACGGAAAAAGATTTGGGTGTTATTTTTCGCAGGGCCTCAGGTGTGGGAGAAGAAGGCATTGAATCGCAAACTGCTGAATTAAAAAGCTATAACTTGCTCAGAGCCGAATTGGTGGGAAAGCTACTGCTGGTGGAACCTAATTATGTTGGAGAAGCTTCTATCGCTGCTGTTTGCGATAATTACATAGCGGAAGGCAAGACCGAGCAGGCCAAAGATTTGGTTAATCGATTTTTGGAATATTTTCCGGCTAATACAATGGTTCTGTGTTACAAACAAATGCTTTCCGAGCCTGAGCCTGGGAAAATTTCGCAGCAAAGGCGTAACGAGATAGAAAAGCAGGTTTTATCAAGTATTGCTGACCCAATAGAAAAGTCTATGAGACTTGGTGTATTTTGTCAGGAGCATGATGAGCCGAACGAAGCAGCTGGAGAATTCAAAAAGGTCCTTAAAATAGAAGCTTTACAGAAAGGTGCTGTCAAGAGGTCGCTTTTTGACCAGGTCGAAGAAATAACAGATTCAAAGCGTCTTGCTGCAGACTACCTTTTTGAGATAGCGCTTGGGACAAAAGATTGGGAGCTGGCTGAGCAAATCGCAGAGACAGTTAGACGTGAAAATCTCGATGATTGTGAAGGCCGATTTTTTGAAGCACGTCTTGCTATGGCTAAGCAGGTCATAAGCAGCAAGGGCGAGGAATACAAACAAGCATTGGCAAAACTTGAAGAATGTTTGAAACAAAGGCCTGTCTTTTCCCGAGCCTTTTTATTGAGAAGTAATGCCAATGCTGCTTTGGGAAACGAGCTCACATCTATCGAGGATGCCCAGAAAGCGGCATCTTTGAATCCTTTAGATGGAGACGTTGCAAAAGAATTGGCGTTTGTATTGTACCGGCGTAATGAAAAGCTTGGCAGCAATGTATCGTCTGGTCAGGTATTTGAAACCAGCAGCGCCTTGGATAAAGCGATGGCACTGAACATAGATGATTTAGGGTTACTGAGCTTCTACGCTGAGTATATAGTAACGACACGACCGTGGGGGGCATTGGCGATTCGCCAGAAATTGCAAAAAACTGCTCCGAGTTTGCAGAACGCTGTGCTGCTTGGGAGAATGGCAGCGAGACTGGCTTTTGGAGATAGGGAACTGGAACGCAGGGAAGCATTGTTTGCTATTGCGGATTCGTCTTTCGAGCAGGCCAGAAAGATAGACCCAAACGATAAAGTAATGCTTGCTAACTACGCAGAATACCTTCGGGTTAGAGGAGAGGAGGAAAAAGCAAAGCAATTGCTGCTGGAATCGGAAGACCAAAAATTGCTCTGGACATATTATTTTAAAGGAGGCCAATTTGAGGATGCAAAGAAGGTTTTGGAGCAGTTGTATCAAGCTGAGCAACCTGCCCCCGCGTCTCCCGACGCGAGGCGGGGCGGCGGGGAAGACAATGACGTGGTTAAAGGCCTTTTGTTAGTTGCAGAAATGACAGCCGATGAGGAAGCCGTAAAAAAATATTCTGAAGAACTTTTATTGCTTGAAGACACCGTGGAAAACCATCTTTTTCAAATTCAGACTTTCCTTAAGGTTGGGCTTGTCAAAGAAGCTGAATACAAATTGCAGAGCTTTAAGGAAAAGTTCCCGGATGAGACCAGAGTACTGTTGTTAGAGGCGTGGTTGTCGATGAAAAAGGGGCAGCTTAAAGGAGCTTTGGAGCTGACAAACCGCAATCTTGAGACTTCTCAGGACAACGCAATGGCCTGGCGGCTGAGGGGGGAAATAAATCTTTTAATGGCAGATTATAGTCAGGCAATCATTGACCTTAAAAGAAGCAGGTCATTGTCAGCAGAGCCTCTTACGCGGATTTCTTTGGCAAAGGCTTATCAGCGTGCAGGCCGCGATGAGGATGCTATAACCGAGCTTGGAAGTACGATTAACCACCCACAAGCTCCTGTCCAAGCCAGAATGTTGCTTGAGCAGATTTACTTGCGACTTGGCAGAAAAGACGCCTTAAGAAGATTCTATGATGAGACTCTTGCAAGATTTCCTGATAGCGTGTACTGGTACAACCGAGCAGGGGCATTTGCCAGAGCGGAAGGTGAGCCGGACAGGGCAGAACAATTGTACGAACAAGCGTGGCAAAAAGCTAAGGAGGGAAGCGGCGGTGATGCAGTGGCGCTTGATGGATATTTGCAGGCACTGATAGCAGGCGGTAAGTTGGATAAGCTCTTTGCGGAAGCTGGAAAATATGTTGACGGTGATTTTGCTCCAATAGCTTTTATCAGAATGGCTGAGGCAAAATTGAAGCTCGGTGATAAAGAAAGCGCTATACAATATTCCCGAAAAGCCGTTGACAAAGCAGGGACAGATGAGATTTTCGCATCTGATATTTTGCAAAGAATGCATTCACTGTTAGGAGCCGAAGAAGTCCTGATGTATTGCAAAGAAAGACTTGAAGCAGACCCTGGTTCACACGCTGCTAATCTGGCCATGTTTAATTTGAAGATGCTGGATGGTGAGTACAACAGTGCCGTGGATTACATTGATAGATGCCTGCAGATAATAGGACCTGATAGCCCGTATAGAGTTGCTTATATAGTAAAAAAAGCAGTAGTTTTAACTTTGGCTTATAGCAAGACTTCCGATAATAATTATCTTAAAAAGGCTATCGCTGAGTACGAAAGTTTGTTGGATAAAGTGCCGAATAATCCAAATGTCTTGAATAATTTGGCGTATATGTTGGCAGAAGGAAATGTGCGACTGGCCGAAGCACTCGAATATGCCAGACAGGCTTATGAAGCAAGACCGAATGACCCGGGTTTTTTGGATACTTATTCTTACATATTGTATAAAAACGGCAAATTGTCAGAAGCAGCCGAATTTCTGCACTCTGCTTTGCAGCAGTATGAGCAGAGCAAAATCTCTGCGCCGGCGGAGGTGTATAAGCATTTAGGTATGATAAAAGAAGAACTTGGGTCGGCAGATGAAGCCCTTGCCGCTTATAAACAGGCATTGGGAACAGGAACAGATGAATTATCGGAGGTAGCTGTTGGGCAAATAAAATCAGCTATTAAACGCCTTAGCTCCTCAGCCGAAAATAATAAATAGCGAATAGGAAAAACTAAACGCTATACGCCAAATGGCAGATTAGAAATTAACATGGTAGAAAAGAGACAAATCGCTGTGAATAGGATGGTGGGCGTTGCTGGCACCAGGCCGATGCCGGCTATCGTAGCGTTGACGCCGAAGGAAGTTTTTGGAATATTGCGTCGGCATATATTGCTGATAGTTTCTCTGACTATATTGGGTTTTATGGTCGGCGGTGTGAGCTGGTATTTATTAAAGAAGTATCTTCCGGAATATACGGCCATGACCTTTATTGGGGTGCTACCACCCATAGAAAAAGACCCTATGACCATGGTGGGAGGTCAGGTGGCGAAGGATATTCAATATGGTTATCGTGTGTCTATGGCTGCCCTTATAACCCAACAGAGTACTTTGCAAAGTTTGATTGACAAAGACAAAATTCAAGAAACCAAATGGTTTAAGCACTTTGGTAAGGTTAGAGAAAGAAGTATTATAAAAGCCGTTGACGATTTGAGAAAGAAATTCAGTGCTGTTGCCCAAAGAGATGGTGATTATGTTGTGGTATCCATGACTTGCAGGGATGCAGTAGAGTCGGCCTTGATAGTGAATGAAATGGTGGATTTGTTTCTTGCTTCCCAACGAAGTACAAAAAGGGGAGACGTCGCTGAGAAGCTCGCAAGGCTTCAAGAGCGGCAAGATAATATCCAAAGAGATTTGGATTCCGCCGAAAGGTTATTGGGTGAAGTTCGTGATAGATGGGATTTAACCGATCTTGAGCAATATGGAGGGTATCAATTTCAGCATACAATTACCTTAAGATTGAACGATTTGGAACTTGCGCAAAATGATTTGATCCTCGAAATAAAGCAGGTCCAAGCTAATGTAGAAAATCTTAAACAACTGGCAGTAGGGCCCATTAGTGAACAGATCGAACAGCAAGTAGAAAGAGACCCTGTTATGATTGTGCTTGCCCAGCAGCTTGCTTTTCAGGAATCGGAACTTGCAGGTAGACTCACGAAGTTTGGTGAAAATCACCGTGAGGTGCGTCAAGCGCAGGAGCTAATAGATGAAATCAGAGAAAAAAGACGAGTCAGAAAAGCCGAAATTGCAGAGCAGACCAGACAGGCAAATCTTAAAAATACTCAGGACCTTTTAATTGTGTTGCAGCAAAGATTTGCAGAATTGGAAAAGTTGCGACAGGAGGCAGATGCAAAAAAAAGAGAACTTGATTTGGCCCGTGTACAGTACCAGCAGCGAGCAAGTATAAGAGATGAACGAAAGAAGACGCTTGATTCGGTTAAAGCCCAGCTTGAGAAATTGAAGATAGTGCTCGAGGACCCCGAAACACCAAAGGTACAGTTTGTCGGAGCTGCTCCGGTACCGCTGCGAGTAAGTTCTCCGAGATGGGAGTTTTATTTTCCTGCTGGAACGGTGTTGGGCTTTATGTTTGGCGTGGGCCTTGCTTTTCTTATCGAGCTGCTAAATGACCTCGTGCGGACACCGAGAGACGTAGGTAGGTATCTGCACATTCAGCTTTTGGGTGTTGTCCCCGATGCAGCCGAAGATGAACAGGTTTGGGATATTGACCTTTGTCATGTTGTTCGTCAGGCACCTTATTCTATTATAAGTGAATCATACAGGCGACTTCGCACTAATTTAAAGCTATCCGGCCCTGCAGAGTTTTTGAAGGTTTTGCTTGTTACCAGTGGTGCGGCAGGGGACGGCAAAACTTCTGTGGCGGTTAATCTTGCGACGACTTTTGTTGCTGAAAATAAAAAAGTCCTCCTTATAGATGCTAATTTTTGGCAACCGGCTTTATATACGATATTTCCAAAGGAAGCACTTGAAGAAGAGGGGGCTGAAGTTGGATTGAGCACTCTGCTTGTGGGCCGGTGTGGTTACCAGGAAGTTATAAGGTCCAGCGGTATCGAGGGCCTGTCTGTAATTGATTCAGGGCCGTTACCCTCTAATCCGGCAGAGTTACTTGGTGGGGCACAAATGGAACAGCTGGTTAAACAGCAGCGTGAGAACTACGATTATATTATAGTTGATGGCCCGCCGGTATTGCTGGTAAGTGCTACCAAGATACTGGCAAAACTTGCTGACGGCACGGTTTTGGTATTCAATGCTGCTGCCACAAGAAGAGGTGCCGCCCAGAGGACTATTCGAGAACTGGAAGAAGTGAATGCTATAGTAGTTGGCTGTGTGCTCCTTGGTGTAAGGGCTATGAAAGGCGGATATTTCCACGAGCAATTTAGATCTTACCAGGAATACCAAAAATTGCAACTTGCTGGCTCAATTTAATCGCAAGCTGAGTGACACCAACCACGAGTTTATGAAAGGATGCTTTAATGGAGAAGTTTTTAGTAACTGGCGGAGCCGGTTTTATTGGTTCAAACATTGCAGCCAAACTCGTTTCCCAGGGCTGTTTCGTAAGAGTTGTCGATAATCTGCTGACAGGCAAAAAAAGTAATCTCGCGAATATTATAGATAAGATTGAATTTATAGAAGCCGATATGGGCGATGAAGAAATCGCCCGTGCTTGTATGAAGGATGTTGATTTCTGTTTGCACCAGGGCGCTTTACCTTCGGTGCCGCGCAGCGTTGATGACCCTGCCGCCACCCACAAACATTGCCTTGATGCGACTTTCACACTTCTTTTAGCTGCTCGGGATGCCGGCATAAAGCGATTTGTGTATGCATCAAGTTCCTCAGCTTATGGCGATACACCGACTTTCCCGAAAATTGAGACGATGCAGCCTCAGCCCCTTTCGCCTTATGCAGCCGCTAAACTTGCCGGCGAATATTATGCTAAAGTTTTTTACGGGGTTTTCGGCCTTGAGACTATTTCGCTGCGGTATTTTAACGTGTTTGGCCCGCATCAGGACCCGACCAGTCAATATGCCGCTGCCATACCGGCCTTTGTAACTGCTATATTAAAAGATAAACCTCCAACCGTTTTTGGCGACGGCCAGCAAAGCCGAGATTTTACCTATGTCGATAATGTCGTCGAAGCCAACCTGCTCGCCGCAAGGGCAGAGCACACCGCTGGCGAAGTTGTAAATATTGCCTGCGGCAAGGCCGTAACTGTCAATGAAGTTATTGATATAATCAATGAACTGCTTGGCAAAGATATTAAGCCGCTCTATGATGCCCCACGCCCCGGTGATGTAAAGCACTCTCTCGCCGACATCACGCTTGCCAAAAAACTTATAGGTTTCAAACCGAAAATATCTTTTCGCCAAGGCCTCGAAAAAGCCATTGAATGGTATCGAGACAATCTTCTTTAACTGTGCCTGATTTGAAAATTGCCCTTGTCCCTCAAATCGCTGCCCTTAACTGCTATATGCTATAAACGGCCTGCAAAAAGCCATCGACTGACATCGTGATATTCTTCTACGATTTGTTTAGCGTTTTTGGGATCGTTTTTTAAGTTGAAGTAAATATTTTAAGTCTTCTATGTCTTGGGGACGCGAAGCAGCTCTTTTCATCATTATAAGGTCATCAAGCGAGGCGAACCAGACAAAGGTCTGCCCGAATTTCGCTTTCACCTTATTTTTCCATATTTTTTCAAATGTCGTCCCTTTGACATTGGGGTGAATATCGGTTTCTACACGGTATTGACGAATCAGCACTTTCTTCGTTAAAAGCTCCTCTATGGTCAAATCTGCTACATCATATCCGAATTGCTTTAAGGCCTTCCATGTTCTTTTGGCGTTTGCTTTCTCCGGTTTTATGAAGATATCGATGTCCAGCGTAGCACGTGAGTAGCCGTGGACTGGAAAGGCGGTAGCGCCGATTATGACGAATTTAACTCTGTTCTCTTTTAATGATTTCAGTAGTTTTTCTGC
>Ga0315296_10003001_pt1 | contig 14258 bp, 15 predicted proteins | sample YL17G14_18_MG_FD_203921 | JGI IMG/M metagenome (GOLD analysis project Ga0315296, IMG submission 203921) | Sediment microbial communities from Yellowstone Lake, YNP, Wyoming, USA - YL17G14_18 | ecosystem: Environmental > Aquatic > Freshwater > Lake > Sediment | place: USA: Wyoming | collected... | reverse complement strand
TTTTAATGTCAAGTGTATTAAGTAAGTAATTTGTTGCGTAAAAGCATGAAACGTCTTGACTTAAGGGTTGCAGGAAGGGTATTTTATTGTTGTTTGTTAAAAAACACATGCAAAGAGATAAATGAGGCGGAACCAGCCTCGGTAAAGGAGGGGTTATGAGTTATACAATGGAGGACTTAAAGAAAAAGTTATTTGAGATGTATCCTGAAATCAAAAAACATGATATTTCTATGGGACTTGATTTTAGTGAAGCAAAAAATGCCTATATTATAAAATTTAAAAAGGATGTCCATGAACTCACCACACACCTTGAGAAAAAGGATGCGGATGACTGCATGAATGGCATCGAGTGTGTATATCTCGGCGTTCAAGTTGCCCAGTTTATGAAAAATTTTGAAATAATAGAAAAAGAATAAAGGTCGAAGACCAGAAGGAGGTATTTATGCCTAAAAAACCTATTGTAGACTGGGACTTATGTGAAGGTTGCGGCACATGCCAGGAACTATGCCCAGAAGTATTCGAAGTGAGAGACGATGAAAAGGTATATATCATAGGGCCTGATAAATGTAATACCTGCGACTGTCAGGAAGCTGCTGACACGTGTCCAACTCAGGCAATAACCTTTGAGGGATAGATAGAGGAGTTTATCTGAGCTTACAAGGAAAGGGTTTGAGGATTCAAGGTCAGGATTTGAGACATTGAATCCTCTCTGTTTTTTAAAAGATTTTGTTTTCTTTGTGCTTTTTGAGAATATCGTCTGCCAATCTCTCTAATGCCTTTAAATCATGCTCCCGTGGAAATCCTTTTATAATGACAGGTTCAATAATTTCTAACTTAAGATTGGTGAGCATTCCTTTTAGAAGTTCTATCATTTTCCCGCCCCATCCGTAAGAACCAATTACAGATGCAAATTTCAGCTTTGGCCTTAACGCATTCACAAGATACGTTGCATATACAACATTCGGATGCGGGCCAACTAAAACTGTTGGCGAGGCGATTACTATGGTAGCGGCATCTACAAGAGCCATTGCCATTTCTCCAATATCTGTTTGTGATAAATTAAATGGTTTTACCGTTATCCCTTTTTCTATTAACGCATTCATGAAGTGTTCTACCATTTTTTTTGTACTGCCATGCATTGAGATAAATGGGATAACCACCTCATTCTTTACCTCGTCCGAAACCCACTCTTTATATGCGTTAATAATAAAATCAGGATTGAGGTAAATCGGTCCATGACTTGGTGCAACCAACTCAATCTGTAAGCCTTTTATTCTTTCCAAATGTTTCTTGATGCTTGTTCTGAATGGCATCATTATCTCAGCAAAATACCTTTTAGCCGACTCGTATACCTTTGGTTCATCAGGTGCGAACACATTGCTTGTCGCGAGATGTGAACCTAAAAAATCGCACGTGAAGAGAATTTTATCCTCTTTCACGTATGTAAACATGGTTTCAGGCCAGTGGACCCATGGTGCAAAGATGAACTCCAGTGTTTTATTTCCCAGAGAAACTGTCTCCATATCATTTACGATTATAAATTTATCCTCAGGTAGTAAGAGCAGGTCTATGAGCATATCTTTACATTTAGGATTGGTGAGTACCTTTGCTTTTGGATAAAGCTCAAGAATTTTAGGTATAGTCCCTGAATGGTCCTGCTCAGCGTGGTGAGAGATTACGTAGTCAATACTCTTAATGTCAATTTTCTCAAGATTACGTATAAGCTCGTATTCTTTGGTTGGGTCAACAGTGTCTATCAGTGCTATTTTTTCACTCCCCTTTATTACATAAGAGTTGTAACTTGTTCCGTCTGGAAGGGGTATGAGTTCATCAAATAATCTCCTGTCCCAGTCTATTGCGCCTACTGAGTAGATATCTGTTTTTATTTCTCTCACAGCCATAGTTAACCCTCCTTTTCAAACAACGATTTATCAGCTCCACACACAGGGCAAACCCAGTCATCAGGCAGTTCTTCAAAAGGCGTTCCTGGTTTTATGCCTGAATCAGGGTCTCCTTTTTCAGGTTCATATACATACCCACAAACAGTGCATTTATACTTTTGCATCTTACCAACTTCCTTTTAATGTTTTTCCGCGATATAAGTAGGTGCTGTTTTCGGAAACTTCCCTCCTTTTATCTTACTCTCATATGCATAAGTCATCAATATTTTAAACTTTTCTACAAATTCCTTCATCTTTTAGGCTTCTCATATTGTGGTATAATACAAACACAAAAAATCATATAAACAGAAATAGAGCAATGGGGGGATTATCAAAAAGTTACCTGATAGGAAAGGATATTTTGGTAATTACGGTGGTCGTTTTGTGCCTGAGACTCTTATGCCTGCGCTTAAGGAACTCGAAGAGGCGTTCTTGAGGTCTAAAAAAGATAAGGAATTTCAAGGGGAACTCAGCTATCTCCAGAAAACATATATAGGAAGGCCTACACCACTTTATTTTGCGAAACGATTCACAGAATATCTTGGTGGTGCAAAGGTTTACCTGAAACGTGAGGACCTTGCACATACCGGTGCACATAAAATTAACAATGCTCTTGCTCAGGCATTACTCGCAAAGAAGATGGGGAAGAAAAGAGTAATTGCAGAGACAGGCGCTGGGCAGCATGGTGTGGCAACTGCGACAGGAGCAGCACTTTTTGGCCTTAAATGTGAAATATATATGGGCACCGAGGATATGCAGCGGCAGGCATTGAATGTATTCAGGATGAGACTACTCGGTGCAAAGGTTACTGAAGTACCAGTAGGCTCAAAGACATTGAAAGATGCAATTAATGAAGCTTTGCGTGATTGGACTACGAATGTCCATACAACGCATTATGTCTTAGGCACGGTATTTGGGCCACATCCATTTCCTGTAATGGTGAGAGACTTCCAATCAATCATAGGGAAAGAGACAAGAAGGCAGATACTTGATGGTGAAGGGAGACTTCCTGACTATCTTGTAGCCTGTGTGGGTGGCGGAAGCAACGCGATCGGACTCTTCTATGAGTTTTTGGATGAAGACATACATATGATTGGAGTTGAAGCAGGCGGCAGAGGTATTGAAACAGGGGAACATGCAGCGAGGTTCGCAGGTGGCTCTATTGGAGTATTCCAGGGGTGTAAAACCTATCTATTACAGGATGAGGACGGAAATGTTCTTGGAACTCATTCTGTATCTGCAGGGCTTGATTACGCAGCTATTGGGCCAGAACATCCTTATCTTAAGGACAAAGGGCGTATTAACTACACATATGCAACTGATGATGAGGCTCTCTCTGCATTTGAGCTTTTATCAAATACAGAAGGCATTATCCCTGCACTGGAGTCTGCCCATGCGCTCGCAGAAGTTGTAAAACTTGCACCGAAACTTTCTCAAGAGAAAATTATTATAGTGAACCTTTCAGGGAGAGGTGATAAGGACGTCCAGCATGTGGCAAAGATTAAGGGAATAGAGCTGTGACATCGGGGATCGAAAAGGCATTTAAAAGATTAAAAAAGGAAAATAAAAAAGCCTTTATCCCTTATATTATGGCTGGAGATCCTTCTCTTGCGAGGACAAGAGATATTGTACTCATGTTTGAGGAGTGCGGAGCTGATATTGTTGAATTGGGTGTGCCTTTTACAGATCCAATTGCAGATGGCCCGACAATCCAGAGGGCATCAGAGAGGGCATTGAAGGCAGGTGTGACATTGAAAAAGGTAATTGCATTTGTAAAAGAATTGAGAAAGAGCACACAGATACCCATAGTCCTTATGACTTATTACAACCCTGTATTTAAGTATGGTGAGGAAAATTTTATAAAAGATGCGAAAGATGCAGGAGTTGATGGAGTGATTGTACCTGATTTGCCTCCAGATGAAGGAGAGTATTTTATACAACAATCAATGAAGGCTGGTCTCAGTACTATTTTTCTCCTTGCACCAACTTCAACAGTTGGCAGGATAAAGAAGGTAGTAAAGGCATCAAAAGGTTTTATATACTATGTCACAATAACCGGTGTCACAGGTGCAGCTCTTTTACTTGATAGCTCAATAGAAACATTGGTATCAGAAATAAGAAAATACACAGACAAACCTATAGCAGTCGGTTTCGGAGTCTCGACTCCTGAGGAGGCATCGGCAGTTGCAAAAGTATCTGATGGTGTAATCGTAGGCAGTGCAATAGTGAGAAGACTTCATGAGTCCCCTGATGAGCTGAGGAATTATCTTATCAGTCTGAGGGAGGCAATAAATGGCCTGGTTTAAAAAGACGAAAGAAGTAAAGACTGACAGAAAGGTAAAAATACCTGAAGGTCTATGGGTCAAGTGCGATAGTTGCAAGGAGGTCGTCTATAAGAAGGAGATAGAGAGAAACCTTAAGGTCTGTCCAAAATGCAATTACCATTTCAGGATAAGTGCTCGAGAGCGATTAAGACTCCTTGTTGATGAAGGAAGCTTCATAGAAATAGATGCAGAGATTAAGTCAGGTGATCCGCTTCATTTCAAGGATGCCATCTCTTATAAAGACAGGTTAAAAGAGAATGAAAATAAGAGTGGTCTCAAAGAGGCGGTGATTTCAGGTGATGCACTTATAAAAGGTCATCCTGTAAGTATAGTTGTTATGGACTTTGCCTTCATGGGTGGGAGTATGGGCTCTGTTGTGGGTGAAAAAATCTCACGGATTGCGGAAGGGGTTATCGAAAAGAAACAACCTCTCATTGTTGTTGCCTCATCCGGGGGTGCAAGGATGCAGGAGGGGATATTCTCCCTTATGCAGATGGCAAAGGTTTCTGCTGCAATAGGAAGGCTGAAAGATAACGGTGTTCTTTATATATCCATTCTGTGTGATCCGACATTTGGCGGGGTCACTGCAAGCTTTGCGATGCTCGGAGACATCATTATTGCTGAACCGAAAAGCCTGATTGGTTTCGCAGGCCCAAGAGTGATAGAGCAGACTATTAAACAGCCACTTCCGGAGGATTTTCAGAGGGCTGACTTTCTCCTTGAGCACGGGCTTCTCGATATAGTTGTCGATAGAAAAAGTCTGAAGGAAACAGTTGCAAAGCTCATTGAACTCCTCTCATGAGCTACAGCGAGACGATTCATTATCTTTACAGCCTCCAGAAGTACGGTATAAAATTCGGTCTTGATAATATAGTTTGGCTCTTATCTGCACTCGGAAACCCGCATACATTATTCCCTTCTGTACATATCGCAGGAACAAATGGAAAAGGCTCAACAGCTGCGATTATTGCATCAATTCTACAATCTGCCGGCCTCAAGGTCGGGCTATTCACATCACCTCATCTTGTGAGTTTCACAGAGAGGGTAAGGATTAATGGTGAAGAGATAACAGAGAAAGAAGTAATTGATCTTATAGATGAAGTAAGAGAAATAGTTACACACTCGGGTGATTTTTCACCAACATTTTTTGAAGTAGTAACTGCAATAGCACTGGAGTATTTCAAAAGAAAAAAAATAGATGTTGCAGTAATAGAAGTTGGTATGGGAGGAAGACTCGATGCGACAAATATCATTATACCTGTGGTGTCTGTAATCACAAATATAAGTTACGACCACATGAAGTTTCTCGGCAACACATTAAGAGATATAGCCACTGAGAAAGCAGGCATTATAAAAGACGAGGTGCCTGTTGTCATCTCATCTCAAGTCCATGAAGTGTTAGAAGTCATTGAAGCAAAGGCAAAGGAAAAAAATGCAGAAAAGTATCTTTACGGAAGAGATTTTTCTTCGGTACTTAAAAAGGAAGATCTTACCGGAATATACTTTGATTACCTTAATAAGGGTTCACTCTCAATAAATGATTTACATCTTCCTCTCATAGGAAAGCACCAGCTCCAGAATGTATCAGTTGCCATTAAAACAATCGAAGTTCTCTCTGATAAAATAAGTTCTCATTTCTCGTTGCTCGCTTCTCAATATATCAGGGATGGTCTTTTGAGTGTGAGGTGGCCGGGAAGGCTTGAGATTATAAAAGAAGACCCGCCTATCGTGATAGATGGTGCACATAACCCTGCCGCAGCAGAGGCGCTTACTGATGCGTTGAAAAAAAACTTTCTCGGGAAATATAAAAAAGTTATAGTTGTGCTTGGCATTATGGGTGACAAAGATATTGGAGGTATTGTGAAGCCTTTTCTTCCATTGGCGTCTGAGATAATACTTACGTCACCTGATTATGAAAGGGCTGCTTCCCCTGAAAGACTTGCCGGTATTGCGATATCTTTAGGATTCCATGATGTTCATATTGCATCGACTGTTAAGGATGCTATTGAATTGGCCACAAACTCTTCTTTCATTAATCCTCACTCCTCGCTTATCGTGATTACAGGCTCTTTTTATACAATAGGAGAGGCGAAAGAGGTTATCGGACAGAAGGGTGTGCTCACAAGGTTAAGAGAATAAAAGTGAACAGTAAACAGTTATCAGAGAACAGTAAGAAATATAGAAGGATGATTTTTTTCATATTACTATTTACTATTTACTTCCTGCTATTCACTTTTTGTTGTTTTGCAGAAGAGCAGATGACCATGACCTCAGACTCTCTTGAATATGAAAAAGAAACATCTACGTACATTGCGAAAGGCTCTGTAAAAGTTCAGAAAGGTGAGATGTCTATCGAATCAAATGAGATGAGATATAATGAGTACACATCTGAGGCTATTGCGATAGGAAATGTCAGATACAATGATAAAGACATGTCATTTACCGCAAGCAGGGCGGAGTTAAATCTTGAAACAAAAACAGGCAGACTATACGATACAGAGATTTTCTTCAAAAAAGAGAATTATCACATCTCAGGAAGGGAAATTGAAAAAAGAGGGGAGGGTTATTACTTCAGCCCGGAGGCAACTTTTACTACATGTGATGGTCCACTGCCTGCATGGTGTTTCAGGGGGAGAGATGTCGATGCAGTGGTCGGAGAAAGATTAAAAGCCAGAGATGTTTCTTTTCGTATTAATAATGTCCCCATCCTTTATACCCCTTATTTTTGGGCACCGATTCTTACTGAAAGACAAACAGGATTGCTCCCCCCGGTTATAGGTTATAGTAAATCAAAAGGGATACATCTCAATACACCTTTCTTCTGGCCGATATCAGAAAACAGGGATTTAACATTTCTCATGGATATATACTCAAAACGAGGCATTGGGGAAGGCTTAGAATACCGGTATGTAGAACCTGGGGATATAAAAGGCAACGTAGCGCTTTATCATATAAGAGACACGGAACTTCATAAAAACTTCTTTGAGTTCAGGGCTGTCCATGATCAAAGATCCACAGAAGGAATAGGCGGTTTTCTCAATATAAACTATGTAAACGAAAAGGACTTCTTCAGAGAGTTCGATCCTCATTTTCAGATACGTACAAATCGTTTCCTCCAGTCAGATGGAGAGATATCACTTCCTCTTCAAAACTCCCGTGCATACCTTTTATCACAGTATTGGGTCGACCTTAAGGAGACGACTGATCCTGCCCAGAAATTACCCGAGGTAGGATATGTCCTGAACCCTACAAAGATTGGAAATTTCTGGTTTTCGACTATAGCCACAGTCTCCAATTTCTGGAGGGATCAAGGTGTATCTGGCCAGAGGCTTGATATCTATCCAAAGATTTTCCATACATTCGGCAGTGATATTGTTGTTACGCAGGAACTCGCTTTACGTGAGACAGCATATTCCCTCCATAACAATGAAGAAAGTGGAAACTCTCCTCACAGGGAAGCCATTGAGTATAGTATTGTCACGCATACAAGGTTGATAAAAAGGTACGAATCATTCACACATATCGTAGAACCTTCCCTTAAATATCATCTTGTCACAAATTCTGAGAATAGCTTGCCTGTATTCGATTCAACAGAGCTTTTCAAGAAAACATCCAAGATAGAACTCGCTTTGCTGAACAGGTTTTTAAATAACAGTGGAGAGTTTCTGGTTTTCAGGGTTTCACAGGGTGTTGACTCATATAATGGAGACAGGCCGTTCCTCCCTTTGAAGCTCGAGGTTGGGGTAAAAAAGCCTATCTCTCTTCGCCTTGATACAAGTTATGATGTCCATAAGGGCAGGGTTGAAAGCGTCAATTCTGAAATGTGGATAAAGGTCTCAAATGCAACAATTGGAGCCGCGCAGAGATATAACAAACAAGAAGATATTACGTTTTATGGAGCAGGAATCGGGCTCCAACCCTATAAATTTTTATATACAGAAGGAAGATTCTGGTATGATGGCACAGTAAAAAAGATATCAGACATTACGATGAACCTAAAGTATATAAGTCAATGCTGGGGTATAAATCTGGAGTTTGTGAAGAAACCGCATGACTTCAGTATTGCAGTAATGTTTGAAATGAAAGGATTTGGTGCCAGAAGATTTTTTGGGATATAAGTTATAAGCACTTATAGAGGAGAGGCCTCTATCTTCCTTTTTATTATTACTATTGCTTCTTTTAGTGACGTTTTATCTGTATCGATTATAATTTCAGGATTCAATGGCTCTTCATAAGGTACCACCATGCCAGGTACAGGCCAGCCCTCGGCGCCCTTTTTATAGATATCCTTTGGTGCTCCGTGTGTCTCTATCCTCTGCTTTTCTCTCTCTCTACATAAATCAATCGGACATCTGAGATATGTCTCTATGTATCGTGGTATAAGTCTTCTTGCGAGATCACGCCATCTCCTGAGATTACCTGTAGCATCTATGATTACATCATGTCCGTGTTCTGTGAGTATCTTCGCGACATAGACAAGTGTCCTGTAAACTATTTCTCTTTCAGCATCAGAATAGGTTGGCTCAGGCGTCACGATTTTTCTTAATTCGTCCATCCTGAGAATAATAGATTCAGAATGGGCTATTTTTAATGCATCAGCAACTGTGCTTTTCCCGCTTCCGGGAAGTCCTGTTATCCAGATAGCGATACCGCTCATAAATTATTAATTTTTTCTATCATACTCGAATCTTTCTTCAAAGACAGGGGTGAGGAGATTGTCAACAGGAACGTAATCATCCCTTAACACAACAGGATGTCTTTTACTCAGGAAATCGTCCATGACCTCTTCTGGTACCACATACGATGTGCCATCACCTTGAGACTTGCTGTACCGGTTAAAATCGTTTATATCCAGATTACCATTGCCTGCAATTACAATAAACGTACTTATTCCTATATTCTTAAAGTTTGGGTTTACAGATACCAGATGAACATTTTTATCGCCGAAGACCTCTCTTAATGTCTTAAGGTATGAAGGCAGAAAAGCACCTTTTTGAAAGTTGTCAACAATGTTTGTTAATAACATACCATTCGGATTGAGAATATCCTTGAGCTGCTGGGAAAATTCCTTTGTGATAAGATGGTATGGTATTGAAAGATCATTAAATGCATCAATAAAGATGACATCATATCTTGCCTTACAATTTATCACAAACCAGCGACCATCTGTATTATAGCTAAGAATTCTTGTATTTTTAGGGAGCCCAAGATATTTATATGCAACTCTTGTTACATCTGGATCTATCTCTACAACTTCAATATGTGCATTTGGATAGAGAACCTCCATATACCGTGGAAAAGTGTATCCACCGCCGCCAATGGTCAAACTTCTAAACCCTGCATTTTTTTTGAACCTCCACTTGAAAACTTCAGAATATATTTTTTCATATCCATACTCGAGGTGGAGCGGGTTTTCAGTATCCACATATGATTGGAGAAGATGGTCCAGTACCAGTGCCTCAAGCCATGTTTCTTCATCTGAACTCAACAATTTAGTGAGTTTTATTGTGTAATAATCACTTTCTTTATAAAAGTAGGCATAGGTGTCAGGAGGTTTAAATGCTGAGTCATATACACCATAGAGAAGAAGGGAAGGAAATAAAAGGAATGCAACTGCGGGTTTTTTTGTCTTGAATAATGAGCCCAAAAAAACTGCAGTCAAGATTAAAATCGCACCCATTAGTAATATGATATTTCTTGTCCCCATCCACGAGATGAGAAAAAACCCCGTTGCAAAAGTGCCAAGGATTGAACCCAATGTTGAGAATGCATATATTTTCCCCACAACATTTCCTACCCTGTCTAAGTTCTGAATTGCAAGTTTCACCACAACAGGTGAGATGGTTCCGAGGAGAAAACTTGGGATAAAAAATACGAGAGTCGTGACGAAAAGTATACGCCACATCAGTGCTACAGAAAAGGGGTATAGTGCAATCACGTTTGTGAGCGGTGCAATTGAAAACGCTGCTACCCCTGCAAATAGTAAAAGCCATCCCAAAGTCTTTCTCTTAGGGAATCTATCTGCCAGTTTTCCTCCTAAATATGCACCTATACTAATTCCTGTGAGGACAACGCCTATAATGCTCGTCCATGTATAAAGAGAAACACCTACAAATGGCGCAAGGATGCGACCAGCGACAATCTCAATGACTAAGGTACAGAAACTCGCAATAAATGTTATGCTGTATGCTGTAAGAAGATTCATAGTAAAGGTTTTTGCAATTTCCCGATTTTTAACTATTTCTAGTGTATTGTTATTGAACTAACTCATAACTGTAACTATTATACTGCAATTGAGTTGATGAATTCTTATGCCTTTTGATCCGAATGCGTCACCAGAAATCAAATAAATAAAAAAGATGATTAATAAAAATCCAATGGATAATCAAGAGGAGTTCTTAGAGGTAGTTGGTTGCACCAGGAAAGTGGGACACCTCAGTAGGTGGTCATATCAACCATGGTGAAAGCCTCCTTGATGCAGTGAAGCGTGAGATGAACGAAGAACTTGGAATAACAATGTGTCAACCAGGGTTTCTTTATTCCTATATTCATTCAAATCCCTATGAGACTGAGCTTGTCTATACCTATTCATGCCTCTATGATGGCGAAATATATTTTAACAAGGAAGAAATAGATGAAGTCAGATTCTGGAGTCTTCAGGAGATAGATAACACTATAGGCAAAAATATCCTGAGTGATAATTTTGAAGAAGAAATCTCCACGTATAAGAAGTTTTTGAAAAGAGGACAGAAAAAAGAAAATTAAAACCATGAATAAAGAGTTGATAAAATGAGATCAGGTAGTTACCTGTAAATACCTTTCAGGATTTTCCGTGACACACTGCATAATAACACTTTCATCAAAACCCATTTCAGTGAGCCTCTTTGAGGATTCAACAATGGTCATGCAGCCGCCTAAGAGTTTTCCATGGATATCGGAGACAGCCTCTACCATCCCCCATCCGCCTCCTTCGAGGGGAGGGGGCGAAGGGGAAGGTGAATGAGCTTTTGTTTCTTTTACTGAATCTGAGACTATTATAATTCTGTTGTGGTTTTTTGTTTTAAATATCAATTCGAGGGTTATTGGATGAAGATGATATGGGTCTGCAATAACCTCGACGTAGATATCCTGATTCAAGAGTCCGAAGCCGACGATTCCAGATTCTCTATGATGAAAACCACGCATTGCATTGAATATGTGTGTGATGCCTTTTGCACCTGCCTGAACACCAGCCTTTGCCTCAGCATAGGTTGCATCTGAATGACCCATGCTCACAATAATTCCCATTTCTGATATCTTCCTGATAAGCCTTGTTGCGCCGTTTATTTCAGGTGCAATGGTAATTATCTTTACCATATTTTCAAAGCCTTCGATAAGTTCTTTAAGATTGTATTCTGTTGGTTCGATGAATGTCATTGCATTGAGAGCGCCGCATTTTGCCGGATTGAGAAATGGACCTTCAAGATGCATACCGATTATTCGTGAAGGGTAATGGGTAATGGGTGATGAGTTATGGGAAATTTTCTTATACTCATCACTCATCACGGATAACTCATCACGGTCTTTTTGTTTTTCCATTGCTTTCTTTACAGAGGCCATATTCTCCCTCATTACCTTTATGGTGTCAGGATATATGGTTGGAATGATTTCTGAAACTCCGCTGGAACCTTGTATTTCAGCTATCTTCAGAATGTGTTCTTCGTTTGTTGTCTTTGTATCATAACCGCCTATACCATGGGTATGGATATCGATACTTTTCATCTTAAAAATTTCCTAAAGACAAAAATAACAGAAATTAAGCTGAGAAATATATAGATGACTCCTTCAACAAATCTCTGGAAAAAGAACATTCCTGAACCTATGGTAATGCCATAAATAAATAGGCAACCATAAAACCAGTTTTTTACAGAAGCATATAAATTATTTTTCTGATCATTGAATCTCTCTATGTCATTTTCTATTGCTTTCCATCCGATTCCACCAATCCTTGTCTTTCTGTAGAAATCTATGAGATGTGTTCTATCAACAGGCCTTGTGAAGAGGGTTACTGTTACCCAGACTATCGTGGAGAAAAATATTATAAGAAATAGTTTTGCATAAAACGGCAGAGCTGGATGGACAATATAGACATAGGACGATAGGGCTGTAGAAGCGATCATTGCTGAGATTTCACTCCAGGCATTTATTCTCCACCAGAACCATCGCATGAGATATACAAGACCGGTGCCGCTTCCGAAAGCAATGAGGAATTTAAATACTTCCACAATAGATGTAGCAAAATAAGTAACAACTGCGGTTATCACACTCAGGATGAGAATGGAAATCCTTGTTACCGCTATATAGTGTCTTTCTGTTCCTTTCTTTTTTACAAATCTCCTGTAAAAGTCATTGATAAAATATGCAGAGGAAAGATTAAGGTAGGTGCTGAGGGTTGACATAAATGCAGCAAAGAATGATGCGAGCATGAGTCCTTTAAGTCCCTGAGGGAGTAAATCAACCATCATCATTGGATATACAGATTCATGATCTTTTATTGATGGATATAAGATTAAGGATGCTACTGCAGCAAGTATCCATGGCCAAGACCGCAGGCTATAATTTGCGATGTTAAAGTAAAGGGTAGCACCAATCGCATGTTTCTCATTTTTGCATGAGACCATTCTCTGGACAATGACACCTCCACCATCTGATGAATACTTTGACCACCAGCTCAACCCCATATAGGCGATGAAAGTAAGAACAGGAAGGCTGATAAAGCCAGCATCCATAGGGGGAAAAAAATCTGTATAATGTTGATTATTCCCGTAGAGTGATTCTATATTGGGTTGGAGCATAGATAACCCTCCAGATTTATCCACAGCAAAATATGCGAGGAGGATTGCACCAACCATTGCGACAATAAATTGAAAGAAGTCTGTGACAATCACTCCCCAATAACCTGACATCAAAGTATAAAAGATAGTGATACCGCTTGAGATGATGATTGCCTGCCACTTGGACCAACCAAGGCTCACATCGAGTATTTTTGCCATAGCAAGGATTACCTGTGCCTTTATGATAGTGTGAATGAAGACCGAAAAATATATGGCCTTAAAACCTCTCAGGATGGATGCCGGCCGTCCAGAGTAACGCATTTCGGTGAGTTCAACGTCAGTCATCACACCTGCAGACTTCCATAATTTTGCAAAAACAGCCACAGAGAGCATCCCGCTTATCACAAAACACCACCACTGCCAGTTTTCGTAAATACCCTGAGAACGCACCAGTCCTGTAACATAAAGGGGGGTGTCGGCTGAGAATGTCGTTGCTACCATGGATGTTCCTGCAAGCCACCACGGAAGCTTTCTCCCGGAGAGAAAATATTCATCAGTGTTTGACGATGCCCGTTTTGTGAAGTAAAGACCGAGAATAAGAGATAATGCCATATATGAAGCGATAATTGTCCAGTCGATGAATGTCAGGCTCATGGTTTAATATTAAGAATAACAGGCAGTTTACCCTTAAAATCCTTTTCGCCCGTTAAGCATCTTATAACAGCTTTCTGTGCCTGCTCAGTTGCTTCATAGGCAGCAATCAGCACATCAGCTTCTTTAAAACGGCTTAACACATAGGGGCTTCCAAATGATATGACTATTGAAATTTTAGCTTTTCTTATGAGTTCTGTAATTTGATGGCTTTGCTCATCATCTATTCCTGACTTGCCTTTCCATGCAGAGATGCTGGTAAATATTGCAAATACTATGATCTCATCCAGAAATTCCTCCGTACTCCCCTCTACTAATCCCATCTCGCCCCTCTCTTTAAGTAATCCCCCTTTACCCCCCTTTAGTAAAGGGGGGGTAGGGGGGATTACATTCTCATTCGTTGTAGTTATATGTCTAAAATAGTCTCTTAACAGAGAAGATTCATACAATGTTTTATCTCCAGCCAATACTGCATGAACTCTGTTAAAGTCTGAAATTGGTAACAGTCCAGCCTTATGCTTTACAAGGGA
>Ga0315296_10002999_pt1 | contig 14262 bp, 15 predicted proteins | sample YL17G14_18_MG_FD_203921 | JGI IMG/M metagenome (GOLD analysis project Ga0315296, IMG submission 203921) | Sediment microbial communities from Yellowstone Lake, YNP, Wyoming, USA - YL17G14_18 | ecosystem: Environmental > Aquatic > Freshwater > Lake > Sediment | place: USA: Wyoming | collected... | reverse complement strand
CGTAGTTCTGGAAGAATCTAGTGCGTGGAAGGTCTTCCAGCGGTAACTAGTGCAAGTCGTCACACATCATTCGCATGTCTCTTATACCGGGACATATGACGGTAGTTAGCTCACACGCAATAACGATCGCAAGCCATTTAAGATTCCACCCATCCTGACGGCTCTCTACTCTGAACCATACATTGAGGATTCGAGTGATCAAACTTGAGCGAGAGCACGGAAGACAAGTACACTGTCGATGTGGTGGAGGTGCCGAAGGCGATCCCTGCATCCAAAGAGAGCCTTGAGGCGATCAAGGGTGCGGTAAAAGGGAAGGCTCTGGCGAAGATGAAGAAGGAGGCTGTGGATTGCCCAGTCAAGGGCAAGCGAGTCTCCTTCGTTGAATGCTTCACTTGCCCCAACTTCAACAGACGAGTCAGGGGACAAGTTGGTTGCGCAGGCCTGCCGTTACCCTCATCATAGGGGAGGCTCGTCTGTGCATAATTGATTGATAGAAAAACAGCGGAGAATGGCAGCACCGAGACACTCGGTGGTTATTGCAGGAGGCGTCTACTTGACGACCTCACCGGTTGCAAATCTTGGACCAACCTGAGTGATGCGCACCTTAACGTGCTCACCAGGCTTGGTCTCGGGGACGAAGATGACGAAACCTTCCACGCGGGCGACGCCGTCGCCTTTGCGGCTGGTCTCTTTGATGTCAACCTCGTACTCTTTGCCCTCTTCAACTGGCTTGTTGAAGGATCTGCCACCGGATCTTCCTTCCTCGGAACTCATCAGATTCACCTCACGTCACAGTCGTTCTACGCTAGGACAGGGAAAAGGAGCGTTGGCCTACACGCATGCACGTTACGGCTAACACCGAACCTTCCACTGTAGACCTAACAAACTGGGCCAAGGATTGCTAACACCATATAAGCATTTTTGGTCGAACCATCAGACACGCTCGACCTTGACGGGGGGAGGGTCAGCTCATTCCCTCGCCTCAAAGCCTAGGCTTCCATCTTTCGAAGTACGCAAATGGATTATACCAATCCTCCTCGACGCATGATGATCTTGATTGCTCTTCTTGAAATTGACGACTGGAGCAGTATGGTTGGAACCCTGCTGGGCAAGTAACTCAAGATTGTGACGGCAATTAGAACCGAGACCACCAGCCAGTATGGAAACATCGTAAGAACTCTCTTTTCGACGAAAAACATCGAAGGCTTCCGAGTCAATTCAGTACTTCCTCGTAGAGCTGCACATACTTCTTCGCGATCACTTCAGGGCTGTGATGTTTCATCACATAGTCACGTGCCTGCTCTCCAAGCCTACGCCGCAACCCCGGGTCGGTGAGCGCTATCATAGCCTCGAATATCTCATCGGCTGTTCTCGCGTTGACCACAGGTGCCGTTTCACCGTAGCACTTTGTATTCCAATACTTCTCCAAGTACATGACCACGGGCTTGCCGCATCCCATTGCTTCAGGCGCGGTAGTTCCATAGCTTCCGAGCACAAACTGGTCGAAGACCACGTCAGACCGGTTGTAGAGTTCTATTAGCACCGGCTTAGAAACAGGATTCAGCCATTCAGCATCACGTTCGAGACCAAGTTTCTTGATGAGGCCCCTTGACCGTTCGGTGTCCTCTAGAGTACCCCAGTCCATCATAACCAGTTTGGCTTTGTATCCTTGATCTATGAACCTGCCAAAAGCGGTGATGAGTCTGTCGTTACCCTTCACCTTCCAAAAATGTCTTGTCGGATGGAAAAAGCTCAAACGATCATCTGTGCGTTCCATTGCAGTCGGCTTGTAGCGATCGGTCTCAACCACGAACGGGATGAAAACCTCTCTTCGATATTTGATCTTTCTGAGCAGGGAATAGCAGTCTGGATTTGTCATTACGACGCATTCTGCTTTGCTGTATCCTCTCCTCGCGAGTTTCTCGGCTGCTCCATCTAGGAATGTGAAGTTTCTGATCCATCCTGCTTCATGAACTATGAATCTCTTCCTAATGAATTGAAGATATACCACGCTCGGTGTCGAGAGTTGAAGCAGATCATATCCCTTGACCATATGCAGTAGGTCGATCACGTTCTGAGGGCTCACATGCAGATCTTTCGGATCCCATACCTTCACCCATTCTGGCAACCTGTAGTGGTTGGATAGTCCGGCCAAGTCAATCGAATATGGGTCGACTCCGACTATTCTCGCTTCTTCCCAGTGAGGAAGCCCCATTCCGAAATCTTTCGCGTTTATGATCAGCTCAGCGTCGACGTCTGCACTCCTTAGCGACTTCGCAATCAGCCACTGATTGTTGGCCATGTTCATGACCAATCCGATCTTCATGCATCAACCCCTCCTTTCCCAGACGTGGCGTTGCCCCGAAGCCCATGCAGGGCGCGACAGCGAGCGACGCGTCTCTACCGAACTGCAGTTTCTCTCTTTAGAGACTCGATGGTTACGGCCAGTCCATCTTCGACTGTTGTCTTGGGTTCGAACGCGAAAGTGGTCTTGGCTTTAGCGTAGTTATAGCGCATTCTCATAATATCGTCTGCTTTACCAAGTCCGTGTTTCGGTTGGATCTTTGAGTCCAACAGCTTGGCGATGGCTTGGTAGACCTCATTGATGCTGACTTCTCTGTTGGTTCCAAGAATGAACATGCCGCCGCGGTTTGCCTCAGGCACACTCGATTCCATCGCTTTCACGACCCCGTCAACGGCATCCTTGACGTACAGGAAGTCCCTTGTCTGCCTCCCGTCACCGTCTATCGTTGGAGCCTCGCCTCCGAGGAGTCTGTTTGCGAACTCAGGTATGACCGGCCTCCAGCCAAGCTTCTCGTTGACACGTTGGCGAGGACCGTAGATTGAGGCGAAACGCACCGCGACCGTCCGGATGCCGTAGAACTTGTGGTATGCCTTCAGCATGTACTCGCTAGCAAGCTTGTTAGTATCGTATGGAGTCAGCGGGTTCGGAGCAAAGGTTTCATCCACCGGCAGAGTCTGCGGATTCGAGACGATCCCCGTGTTACTTGTCAAGAGGACTTTGGCTCCAGTCTTCCGAGCCAGCTCCAAACATGAGATCGTCCCGGTCAAGTTCACTTCGCAGTCCCTTATGGGATTAGCGAAAGAAATCTGGCGCGGATAGCAGGCCAAGTGATAGATCTCATCCAGCTTCTCCAGCCCATCGAGTTCAATCAGACCGCGAGTGATGTCGTGTCGACGGAAGTTGAGTTGAGGCTCAACGGACTTTAGGTTGCCCATCCTGCCGTTACTGAGATCGTCCACAACGACGACGTTTCTCCCTCGCTTCACAAGCTCTTCTGCAAGGTGACTGCCGATGAATCCTGCACCGCCCGTAATCATACTGTTTGTCATTCATCTCACACCGTGTCCGAGTTCATCAAGGAACACTTCTAGCGTGTACATATCCCAGAGTTTATTGATCTCTATTGGCGAAGGTGCCTTCTTCTCTAGAACTTTCCTGTAGTAGGAGCCGTTGACGTATCCGTTTGAGACCATGTATCCGTCCAGTACTGTGTTTTCAGCAAGAGGTTTCAGCTCTTCGTAGACTCTGCCTAGGTCTGGGCTAAATCCCTGCTTCTTCTTATCCATGGTTAATTTGGGAACAAGGTCGCATACGGCTGCTCGAAAGAGTATCTTTGTCCTGCCAGTTTCTGGTTCGTATTTCCATTCAGCCGGGATGCGCAAGGAGAAGTCTATGAGCCTATCATCGAGCCAAGGATAGAATACGTCAATTCCAAGGAATTGTGCAAACCCTGCAAGTGGAACAAAGTTCTGCCGGCATTTCGCATCATAGTCGGCCAAAAACATCTGATCCAGAAGGCTAAGACTGTTGTCGAAGTACGGAAGCAAGGCATTCCAGTCGACCTCGATGTGTCGGAGCTTTTCTCCGAAGAGGTCAGATCTCGAAGTCACATAATCGTTTGGATGAGCGCCCTGCACGTAGGCATCAAGTCGCCTCATTTCAGCATTGTGCAGTTTCATGACTCGTTCATATCGGAAACCATAGCCGCCGAAGAACTCGTCAACACCCAGACCATCGAAGACGTATCTAGCGCCTGACTCCTTGGCGAATTTCAACGCATCGTAGTAGAAGCAAGCAGCACGGTATGGTTCATCGAGCGAACGATTTGCGTCAACCGTTGAAGCCAGTATTCTATTGAGTACCCGTGCGTGATGGGTGACTCCCAGAGACTCGGCAACCATGCGAGCGGTCTCTATCTCGTCGTTCTCACCTCCGAAGCCTATGCTGTAGGCCTCAGGGCGATAGCCGAGTTTGCAGAGGATCGCCATGACGATTGTCGAGTCGATGCCCCCGCTACTCAGAACGCCTATCCTCTCTCCTTTCGGAATGCTCTCGGCCGTGGACCGCACTATGTCGAACAGGATCGTCTGCAGCTCTCCGGCGGCTTTCTCGGCTGATCCTTTGAACTTGTCCACTTCTAGTTCTTTTGCTGAAACCTTCCGGGAGCTATTGCTCTTCGGACCGCGCCCTGTCAAGAAACAGTTGGCTGACGGATTGAACCGTAACGTGAGCCACGCTTTCAAGAGCTCATGGTGTAAGATCAACGCTGAACTTGTCCTCGAACAATCTGTTCACGCTCGGAGGCAGTTCTTTGTACATGCGGCATGTTTGCCACGTCGCCGATGCATCTTGGATCCCGGTACTTAAGAGATCGCCACAGGGAGGCCTTTCTTACGATGATGACTTGCGTCTTCCTCTCATGTTGATGTTGTACTTCTTTGCGAGCGTGATCTCGTCGAACGCTTCTTCCTTGAACCACTTTTCCACTTCTTTCGGTTGGTAGCTCCAATTGTAGCCGGGGTTGAATGCATCCCACCACCCATGCACGTTACCTCCATGACGCTTCACCATCTCGTCGCAGTATGCCATCCGTTGCTCGTGTGTGAACGTCTTCCATTGCTTGCGACCCTCCTCATAGACACGTTGAGTGTCCCGATGGTAAACCATAACGTGCAGTATACCGCCCCGCATGGTTTGAGACGCAGTTCTAATGAAACCTGACCTCGGATCGGCGAGATGATGAAGCACCCCCCAGCAAAGCACGAAGTCATATTTGGGGTTGGGTGTTAGGTCGAGGAGATCGAAAACATATGCTCCAGGATTCACATGCTTGCACTGCTCGACGGCTTCGGGACTGATGTCAAAGGAATGCACTTCTGCCCCGAGCTGCTGAAGGGCATATGTCCACCTGCCGTTGCCGCAGCCAGCGTCCAAACAGAGCTTTCCTCGGAAGAACGATGATGGCAATCTGACGTAACCAAGCAACTCCCTAATTCGATCCGTTGTGTACTCGATCGCGGGAGACGGTAGCTTATCCCACTGGTAGTCGAATTCTCTACTCATTTGCGGTTGTCCGTCAAAAAAAGAGCGACGGCCCCGCTTAATTTCTTTGGCCCTTACGGTACTCTATGGCCCATTCATGCGGTCTTCAACCCGTTGATGCGCGCGATAGTTTGTCATTTGCCGCCCATTCCAGCCTTTGATAGGCCTGATCCTCGCTTGGAGCGCTCATGACTGCTTGCGATTCGGAAAGGGTTCGCCGTTACTGTTTCTCAGTGGTGCGTCCCACGGCAGGCTTGGAACGCGTGCCCGCGACACAGTTGGAAGCAATAGCATACCCTTCCACGTCGCGCAGAACAAGCAAGACGCGCCAACATGGCGACATATCTCGTTCATGTACGCTCATCAAAGGCGAAGCAGCTACTGCCGTTCCAACCGAGTACAACTTGAGAGATGGTCTGAAGGATCTGTTGTTGACTGAGCAGTGAACAAATCTGTCAAGTTCGCTGCACGATCTCGAATAGGTCCGATAGTTTCACTACTTCGTAGACAGCTTTCTCATCAGAGGCTCTCGGACTTGTTGTCCTGTTCGCTCCGGTTTTCATTCGCACCGTGATCATCCGGATCTTGTTGGCGACCGCAATCTCCTGAGTGAGATCACACCCGACGAAGATGCTTTTCTCTGGCTTTGAGGCAAGTTTCTTGAGCGTGCTCTGTATGGTTTCGATGTCAAGTGCTTCCGATCCGGTCTCCTCTGATATGGTGACCGCGCGGAAGATGTGCTCCAGCCCCAGCTGGATCAGTTTCTGCCATTGCTTTACCGCTCGACCCTTCGACGCAACACCAAGCTTGTACCCAGCATCTCTGAGCTTTAGTAGCGTTGGAACGGTGTCCGGAAATGGCGTTAGGTAGATCGGGCTCGTCGCACGGTAGGCGACTACGCCTGCTGCTATGACCTCGGGGTTCCATTTTAGGCCAAGGCGTTCCAGTAAGGTGTCGAAGTGTCTCGTGTCGTCTGGGCCTCTCTCGTTGGTGATCTCCTCCAGCTTGCGGTAGGCTGTTTCAACATCGATCGGTAATCCGGCTGCTCTCATCGCCCTCACGGCGCTCATTCTGGAGGCGCTGAGCTGTTGGGACGTATCGTAGAGCACATCATCTATCGCGAACACTAGGGATTCGACTTTCAAGCTATCTTACCACCTTTGTCAATTTAGTGGGTTGGTCCGGGTTGAGCCCTCGAGAGACCGCGCTGTAGTAGGCAAATAACTGAATCGGGACTATAAATGCAAGCGGACTAAGTGGTTCAGATAGCCCTCCTGCGACGATCAGCTGGCTTTCTTCGGTCCTCGGGACATCGAATTCGCTGACCTGCAGAATCGGCGCACCCAGCCGCCTGAAACTGTCCGAGAGTGGCTCAAGTGACTCGTAGTCGTTCTTCGTGGAGATCGCAATGACAGGGGTACTCTCGTCTACGAGCTGCATTGGTCCGTGCAGGAACTCTCTTGCGGCGTGCCCTTCAGCCATCACATTGCATGACTCCTTCAGCTTCAATGCCCCTTCGAGAGCGGTCGCGTAGTTGGCACCTCTCCCGAGCAGGAAAAAGAGAGACTTCTCCCGGCAAGAATCGGCCATGACTTTGGCTCGATCAGTGCACAACCTGATCGTTTCCTGCACAGCCTCAGGAGAATTTGCCAACTCCTGACGAAGAACTGAAAGCCCTCCATTAATGCCAACGTAGGACTGAGACGCCTCGATGAGTTCGAAGTTCAGAAGAAAACTCGCGGCGAGACAGCAGACAAAGGTCTTCGTGGCTGTGACCGCCTTTTCCGGACCCGCCTGCGTCAGCACGGCGAAATCTGAGGCCTTGGCAAGTGGGCTTGACGGTGCGTTCGTGATCGCGACTGATTGGATTCCCCTCTTCTTTGCAGTCTCAACCGCAGATAGGACGTCAACGCTCTCCCCTGATTGTGATATCGCGACAAGGATGTTGCCGGTGTTCGAGGGCGCGCGAACCCAAGCGTCGAATTCAGAGGCGGGAATCGAGTTCGTTGGAATAGTGCTCGATGATGACATCAGATACTGGCTCGCGAGCGCGGCGTGATAGCTTGTGCCGCTTCCCGAGAAATAGACTAGGCCAATCCTCCCTCGCGTTAGTTCTGACGCGATCTTCCTGCAACTGCTTCCGATGGCTGCGAGGGTCTCGCGAAGGGCAGCAGGTTCCTCTAGGATCTCCCGAAGCATATGATGGGAGCCCCGTCCATTCTGCACGCCTAACCCACGCCCCAGAGATTGGAGAGCAGCGAGATATATACAACATTAGACCGGCGGACGATTCATCGCGTCTTGACTGCATGCCGCACATGCGAGGATTCAAGATTTGCCAGCGCGACTCCGCGCATTTGCACTCCGTGTTCCTTGAGTGCGAGAATGAAGGCTCCGATGACCGGTTCGAATTTCGGATGCCGAAGAACGAAGCGCGGGACTTTCTTGCGGAGTTCTCGCCTGAAGGGGTTCAACAGCACTGGACCTGCTTTGAAGACTCCTCCCGCACAATAGATGTCGGGCTTGCTCCCTGTCATGTCCAGACGCCGTGCGATAGCGGAGACAAAGTTCGCCAGTGCTCGCCCTTCATACGCAAAGAGACTGCGGGCAGCTTGGTCGCCGTTGACGGCCGCTTGTGCGACAAGCTTGGAGATGGAGGAGATCTCCTCTACGGTCATGGGTTTCTTGTACACTTCATGAATTATGTCCTCAAGAGCGTGAAGCTTGAACTTGCGAACGAGCAGCTTCGCGATCGCTGTCTTCCTCTCTGTTCTATCCAGGGCGCGCAGCGCTGCTCTTATTCCGAGCCTACCGATGTCGTAGGCGCTTCCTTCATCGTCGATGATGTTTCCCCAGCCCCCCGCTCGAATGGTTCTTCCGCCTGCATCGATCCCGGCAGCGAAGGATCCTGTGCCTGCGTTTACTACGATGCCGGGTTTGCCAAGCGTGGCGGCGTAGAGGGCGATGACTGAGTCGTGTTTGACAATGCGCCGTTTCCCAAGGCCTGTTAGATTGGCGACTCTTTGTCCGACGACGAAGTCTCTAGGCGAATCCATTCCAGCGAGACCCATCACAACTATCCCAAGATCTCCAACGGACACTCTTGCCCGTCGGCAAGCGAGACCGACTGCAGCGTAAATTGCGCCAGTGGCCCTCTTGACGCCAATGTTGTGGTAGTTGGAGGAGGGACCGCGAGCAAGACCCAGCAGAGTTCCGTCAGGTCTTCCTACGACTGCGACGGTCTTGGTAGCACCGCCGTCAACGCCAGCCAATAGAATCATGTTGCTGCCTCTCCCGATGATCAGGCATGTGGTCTTCGCCACAGCCCTACTCAACCCGGAAGAATCCTACGCTGTGCTTTCATTCTTATTGCTACTGCTGTCAGTGGCTGTCCTGAAGGCAGGGCGGTACGTAGGCCCGTAGATGATCAGCCCATCTCTGCCTTCGTCGTCGAGTTTGCGGATGACGACTTCGAGTGTTGTACCATTGACGACATCACTTGGTGCCGCATCAACGATCAGCGCCCTTCCTTTCGACATTATCTGAAAGTTCGAGGTGAGCCTCCTCTGAAGGGGAAGCTTCCTGAACGACAATAGCTTGGCCGATACTGGGAACTGCCTTTGCTCCACGGGCCCCTTGCAGTCCCATTCGAGGCATCGGTCACGTGCGGGGTAGAACACGCGCTCGCATCCGTGGCATAGCGTCGCGGTTATGTGGCGGTCATCGAGCGCGGCGATTTCCCCAATGATGCGAGGATGCGAGATCCTGCGTCTAACGTTACGCAGCTTCTGTCTCAGATGATCTTGATAGGTCTCCAGCTTGATCTCGCGTTTTCGCGTAAGATACTGCTCCACAGTTGGAGTTCGGCCACGTTTGGTCAGTATGCCCTCTTGGACTTTCAGCCAAGTCGCGATCGTGTACGCTCCGGAACCGTATGAAACTGCGAGTATGTTCTCCCCTGGAGTCGCGTGATCCAGAATGTCACATACCGCGATTGGAGTAGATGCTGCGTACGTGTTTCCTGTATCTAATACCCTGAGCCAAGGCTTGACCCTCTCCTCAACGAACTCCGACGTCAGACGAATCCTCGATTCGACGCTTGGGTCCTCCAAACCCTCGATCTTTCCCTGAGACAGCGTCTTGCACGCCTTCAGCGGCATGTACCCGGAAGGCTGATGGAATGTGAGGTAGTCAAAGTCCATCAGCTTCAGATCCTGATGCTTTGAGAGGAGATGCTCAATCGCCCCGATGACGTGCTTGACGTAGGCTTCGACTGTGGTGCGTCCGAAATGGCTTGGATAGGGCATGCCTTCGCGTCTCCAGAAGTCCATCGTGAGGCTCGAGTAAGCTGCAGCGTCTTCAATCGACGCGACAAGATCGTCTCGTCCGACCACGAACGCGCCAGCGCCCGCTCCGCATGCATACTCGAGCGGATCCCCTTGAGGCGCTTGCGCCACATCCGCTCCTATCGCGAGCCCATAGTCAATCTTTCCATCTGCGACTTGGCCTTCCACAAAACTGAGTGCCTGCATCCCGGCGTTGCACGCGCCCTCCAAGTCAGCGACATACACCCTACTTCCTAGCCCCGCGAAGGAAGCAACGTGCCTCGCGATAGTCCCAACTGCATACGGCTTTGATTCAGACCCAACGGCCACGGAGCCGATCTTGCTTGGGTCTAGATCTGCCATCTTGATGGCATTCAAAGCGGCTTCTGAGGCGATCGTGATTGTGTCTTCGTCCATGCCCGCTATCGCTTTGTATCGCAGGAGGAGTCCATCTCTGACCTTCTGCAGGAAGTCCGGGAGGTCTTTCCTCTTTGCTTCTCTAGCTTTGACGATTAACTCTGTTCTGATTCGTTGGATGGGGACGTATACCCCGTACCCTACGATGCCCACATCACTGCGACTCATTCTGAATTGAATTCCTCACACAGAACTTAGAAGGCCTCTAGAGCCCGTCAGATCCTATTTAAATACGTCCCACCGATGTGAACTTGAAAATCAACATCGCAGAGAACTGTCTACTGCATGACTCCGCATAGGTCGCAGAAGACCGCACCGCTAGGAATCTGCTCACCGCATGATATGCAGTATGACCCCCGTGCCTCACTTTTGGCGACTTCGGGCTCAGGAGTTTGAGTAGCCGGAACCGTTCCCACTTTCGGGAGGTCAGTCCTCAGATTCTGATCATGAATATACTTATGCAGACCTTTCTGAATCTCGGCATAACTCACGATTGTACCTTCCGGAGATCCGATTATCGTCCCGAGATTTTGGTCAACCTGAATCCTCTTTTTCAGAAGACCGCTCAAAGCTAATCCTCGTTCCTCGTCTTGAGCACAATGTACGTGTAGATTCTATTTAGAGCCTTCTGCGCTGGCATTTCCGGCTCATGCCCAAGGGGGTTGTGTCTTTCTCAGAACGCCCACTACGGTGACCAAGCAGCCAACTGCAAGGAGACCGTACGCGACGTACAGAATGCGCTTTTCTGGTACGTTGATCGTGACTTGCTTTTGGAGATCTACTGTCATCGTCACCCTCTTCTTCACCGGCGAGTTCGTGTTGTCGAAGACGAAATGATAGATACCTGTTCTGGGGACGGTGAAGGAGAAACTCTGCCCGTTCGATATGTCCCTCTGGTAGGCGTAGGTCGGGTTCCCGTGAGCGACCCACATCTGATAGTTTGCGTCATCAGCAACGAACATCGATATCTCAGAAGCTGCTCCCGTGAGTGCAGAAGTGACTGCGACTGTCCCGTTGACTGTGACTCCTTCATCGAGTTGCACTGACCGTTCCCAAACGTCGCCTACCGCAAATGCCTCGTCATGAAACAGACCGACGACCTGAATCTGCGTCGACGGAACCATAATCAGCTGAGGGCCGGCAAAGAATAGAAATGCTCCAATGATGACAAGTGCAACGCCAGCGAAGAAATTGCCTGCATTCATAGAGTGACTGATCCCCGTTTGAGTCTGTCAGAGTCCGAGCGACGTGTAAATCCCTTCTTGTCACGAACCTGCTCATATGCGACTACGTGTCGGATCGGCATGTGGTTGTGCGATCAGAGATATATAGACAGACTGCCGATTCTTCTACCGGCTGATTAGCATGACCGAAAAGAAGGGAGAGTTTGTTCCGACCCAGAAGTTCATTGGCATGCAAGTCATCGACAGCAAGGGTTCCGCCATCGGAACAGTCAAGGACCTCGGAGTCAATGTGATCGAGAAGAAGTTCAACCTCATCGTCACAACCAGAGCGAAATCTGACCTGCAGGTCTCATGGGAAGACATCCAATCCGTCGTGGATGTGGTGCTTCTCCGCAAAGAGATCGAAGTTCCAAAAACGACCGAGCCAATCGCAACTCCCGTACCTCCCCCACCGACGAGCGCTTGTCCGAACTGCGGAACATCCGTCGTACCGACGGCAAGATTCTGCCCTAAGTGTGGAAGCAAGCTCAAGTAGACGGTACCGGTTTTCGCATCTCGTTAATTGCCCAGACGAACGCAGCGACTAGCTGTGCTCCTCAAGATCGCTGAGCTTCTCGAATTCGGGAATCCTCTTGATCCTATGCCTTGCGATCGTGGTTTCAAGCTCTTCCTTCAAGAGCGAGAATATGCTCTTGTGAGCATGAATGAACTCTGAGTGGGTTCTGTCTCTTGGCCGCTCCAGATCCACGTCCATTATCTTCTTCACACGTGCCGGCCTCGCGCTGAGAACTATGATCTTGTCCGCCAGTTCCACAGCTTCGACGAGATTGTGCGTTACGAGAACAAACGTCTTCTCTGTCTCGGCGTGGATATCTGCAACTTCCTCCCTCAGAGTCTCTGCCGTGAATTCGTCGATCGCGCTGAATGCCTCATCCATGAGTATGACGTCTGGATCAACGGCCAAGGCTCGAGCGATTCCGACACGCTGCTTCATTCCGCCGGAGAGCTGCTTCGGATACAGATGGCTGTAACCGGCGAGTCCAACCATCTCCAAGTACTTCTGGACTGAGTCGATGCGCTCACCTTTCGGGATACCCTTGGTCTCAAGACCATATTCCACGTTGCCTGCGACTGTTCTCCAAGGGAAGAGCGCGAAAGACTGGAAGACCATACTGATCTTCGGGTGAGGCCCTTTGACCGGTTCTCCGCAGAATCGTATTTCACCTGACGTAGGTGTGTCCAAACCGGCCGCCATCCTCAGGAGTGTCGACTTGCCACATCCACTAGGGCCAACGACGCAAGCGAATTCCCCTCGATCCAGGGCGAAACTCACGTCTTGAATCGCAGGCATTGATCCTTCTGTCTGGCCATATTCCTTGCAGACGTTCTTGAGCTCCATCAGATAGCTCAGTCCATCCACCGCCGGATCCACTTTTCAGCTCGGCCGAAAACTAGCCGATCAACCATGATCGCCAATGCACCAACCGCGAGTATCGCAGCAAAGGCTTGCGTCACTTCGCCTGCTTCGACGGCTCCTGATATGTACGAGCCTATCCCGGTAACGCCGGAGAAGATCTCGATCGCGAGAACGATCTCCCAGACGAAGTCATACGCCAATCGTAGCCCGGTGAACAGCTGCGGAGATACGGCTGGTAGTATCAACTTCCGAAACGTGCCGACTCGACCTGTGTTAAAGACCGCTGCAACATGGAACAGGTCTCTCGGGATATCCTTCGTGCCTTCACGAATGGTGAAGTACATTGGGAAGAATGCGCTAAAGGCGGCTATCGCGATCGCAGCGGCGCTGCCAGGTCCAATCCACAACACAAGCACAGGAAGGAGGGCGATGTCAGGCAAAGCCCCGCCCAGCATTATCAACGGAGTCATCGCGGAATCCAACCTGTTGCGTAAACCTGCAAAGATGGCAAGTGGCAAAGCAATTGCAAGCGCGACGAGTATCCCGCCTGTAAGGTTGAGGAAACTCTGTAACACGCGCATCAAGAAACCCTTGTCGAGAAGAGATACTACGAGAGTACCGACCGTCGCGGTGAATGAGGGCATTTTTGACCCAGGTACTAATCCGAAGCGGACAGTTGCCTCCCAAACAAGAAAGATGCCCGCCAACGATGCAATCCAAATATACTGTTCGAATGCGACTTTTGGATGAGCACTCGCCCTTATCGAAAGCGTTCGCTTCGAAAAAGCTGCGCTCATCTCGTCCATTCACCGAGTCGCATCAATCAGGATCGACGTGCCAGATTAGGCTTCGACGACCTAATGCCTCCGAGATGCAGCCTCATATCTTGAGAATCTGGCAGATACGGCATCTCGTTCTCTCGCAAAAAAATCACTAGATGGCGTTGACATCACGACGCATTTACAGGCATGTGTAAAAGATTCCAATGACGACGACGGGAACCACGGAAGTTCGCCGAGCGTCCACATCCGAGGCTGACATCTCGAACGAGGATATTGATCTGGATTCATGGACGGTCATCCAATGACGTGCGGCGGGGCAGTCATGGACAAAGGAGTCTGTTGAATACGAGAAAACGATGTCAAACCTCTTTCTCAAACGAGAAACGCGATTGTTGAAACCAAATCATTCTAGCGATTCTTATGAGAGCACAACGGTTCCGAAGCAGAATGGATCGACAATCATCCGCTTGATCTATATACGCCGAGAAGCCCCTATCCCGAGGATAGACGGTAATGCTCACCGTAATAACCAAGGAGCGTCAACAGAACGACCGAATTCAAGACATTTGCCGATTTCCGGGCAGAGATAATGCGCATCATAGACGGAGCAGCTCAGAGAGGTATCCCACTCCGGATCCTTGGAGGAGCTGCAATCCGAATGCACTGCCTCGGCTCAGATCGCCTGTACGACCTGCTGAGGCGAGCGCCGAAGCACGACATGGACTTTGTCAGCTACAGCAAGTACAGACCGCTTACTAGGCAATTCATGAAGGACATGGGCTATACTCCA
>Ga0315296_10002998_pt1 | contig 14271 bp, 16 predicted proteins | sample YL17G14_18_MG_FD_203921 | JGI IMG/M metagenome (GOLD analysis project Ga0315296, IMG submission 203921) | Sediment microbial communities from Yellowstone Lake, YNP, Wyoming, USA - YL17G14_18 | ecosystem: Environmental > Aquatic > Freshwater > Lake > Sediment | place: USA: Wyoming | collected... | reverse complement strand
CTCTATGCGGACCTGGCCGAGCTCAAGAGGACCGTGCTGCGGTTCCTGAGGCACATCAGAGATGGCAAGATGGATGACTACGACTTCCCAGTCAAAAACGGGAAGAACTTATTTGCTTCCCCCTAGATGTGTACTGAACGAGACTGCACTATTTTCAGAGGAATGATCACAGCTTGCGATGTATGCGAGAGGCGTACTTCGACCAACCCGCAAAAGCCCTGCCTGGCCGAGCGCATGATGCAGGTGCAGGTACAGAACTAGTCACTTCTCGGACACCTGCTTGATCCTGTCGCTGACGACGATCGAGTCCTTCTTCAGCTCCAAGGTCATGTAGTCCCTGGCGGCGACCGTCTTGACGCCCGACCTCTCCTCGATCCATTTCGCCTGCGTCTCCGGGTTCTCCTGGATGACCCTCATGCCGAAGTGCGTGATGACCGCCAGCTCGGGCTTGATCTTCTCTATCATGTAGCCCGCGTCCTCCGTGCTCAGGTGGTGCGGGATCCTCTGGCCGAGGGGTCTCGTGACACACGCTATGAGAAGCCTCGAGTGCTTGTGGGCCTTGATGACATGCTCCACCAGCTGCGTGTCGGAGACGTAAGAGACCATGCCCCCCGAGGTCTGAATCCTGAACCCTACCGAACTCGTGTCGGAGTGCGCCGACGGCGTGGCCGCGATCTCGATCGGCTTGATGCTGACCTTCGTGAAGGGCTGCATGACCTTGACGACCTTGGGCTTCGAGAGGTGGTACTTCGATATCGCGGGCCCGAAATCCCCGTTCCCTTCGATGACGCTCAGGCTCGCGAGGAGCACGCCCTGTTTCCTCGAGCCTCCCTCGGTCATCGCCTCGATCAGTATCTCAGCATCGACGTAATGGTCGGGGTGGCAGTGCGAGACCAAGATAGCGTCTGTCTTGAGCGGGTCGATGCCCACCGAGCGCATCCTCACGAGCGCTCCAGGGCCGGGGTCGATGTGCAGGTTCCTCTGATCCTCCAGGTATATCCCGCCCGTCGCCCTCGCCTGGTAGATGGTGGCGAACCTGCCCCCGCCCGTGCCTAGGAAAGTTATCTTGGCCATCGTTCCGAAGGCTTAATGCGTGGGCCCTTTAATACCGTTCCGGGCTTCGGGAGCGTGTGAATCTGAGCATACTGGTCAAGGGCGGGCTCGTGGTCACTCAGAACTGGAAGAGGGAAGTGCTGAAGGGGGACGTCCTGATCGAGGGGGACAGGATATCCGGCGTGGGGCACGTGAAGGCCCGGCCCGACGAGGTCATAGACGCCTCGGGATGCATCGTCATGCCCGGGCTCATCAACTGTCACACTCACGTCTCGATGGCGCTCATGAGGAGCGTCGCGGACGATGTCAAGCTCGAGCAGTTCCTTGACAGAACCTTCGCGATAGACGCGAAACGCACCCCGCAGGATGTGGGCATAGGGGCCGCGCTCGGATGCCTCGAGATGGCGAGGTCCGGGACGACGACCCTTCTCGACTTCTACTACTCCGAAGATGTCATAGCGAAGGCTGTCGAGCAGGTCGGGCTCAGGGGATACCTCGGCTGGACTGTGCTCGACGAGAAGTTCACCACGCAGAAGGGCAAGCCCATCAACAACTGCGAGAGCTTCATCAGGGCGCACAAGAACAGACCGCTCATCAGGCCGACCATCTCGCTCCAAGGAGTCTACGTCTGCTCCGACGAGACTTTCTTGCAGGCGCGGGAGCTTGCCAAGAAGGAAGATACGTTCTGTCAGTATCACCTTTCTGAGACGAGGAACGAGGTCTACGAGCACATGAAGAAGACCGGGAAGAGGCCGGTCGAACATCTCGCTGACATTGGCTTCCTGGCCAAGGGAGACATCGCGGCGCACGGCGTCTGGATCACCATCAACGAGGTGAGGGAGCTCGCGAGGGCAGGGGTGAGCGTCGCCCATTGCCCCACGTCGAACATGAAGCTCGCCAGCGGAGGAGTCGCACCTGTACCCGAGATGCTCGCGGAAGGAGTCGGGGTCTGCCTCGGGACCGACGGATGCTCATCGAACAACTCACTCGACATGTTCCTCGAGATGAAGTTCGCATCGCTTCTGCACAAGATGCACAAGTGGGACGCGACCGTGCTCAACGCCCAGAAAGTGCTCGACATGGCCACCGTTGACGCCGCGAAGGCCATCGGAGCGGAGAAGGAGCTCGGGTCGATCGAACCCGGGAAGAAGGCCGACATGATTATCGTGGATGCGAGGAAGGCGGCGATGGTGCCTACGCGGCCGGACAACTTGGTCGCGAACCTCGTCTATGCTAGCCCCAGCCGGGCCGTGAGAGACACGATAGTGGATGGCAGGTTCGTGCTAAGAGACGGTAAGATAGTGAACTTGGATGAGGCCGGACTCGTCATGGCCGCAGAACAGGCCGCCCAGGAACTCGTGAACGGATCACGGTAGAGACTAGTAGTGAAGCCTCTACGGCTCTCGACATCTATGTCTTGTTCCACCGGACGCGGCAGACCAGGAAGGATTTCCCCCGGAAACTGTTATGCTCTTTCAGAGCAATGGCATCGCGGAGAAATGAAATGGTTGGACGGGGACCGCCACCGATAGCACGGCTAGGTTATGAATTCGATCCGTCGGAGTTGACCCTTGAGATGGCAAAGACGACTCCACCGCCCGTTATTGGTGTATTGGTCTTTCTGGCAGTCTTCTTCGGGTTCGTCTTCGGGACGATGATCACCTACGAAGGTGACCAGGCATTGGGGATAGCCGTCTACATCATTGCCGCAGTCGTATCGGCATCTCTCTACATCGGCTGGAGAATGGCAATTCGAGCGTAGGACAACTCAGCAACCGCGATTCCCGGCGGACCAGGAACTCTCGAACAGATCACGGCAGAGACGAGGAAAAGAGCCTCTTGTCAATTCGACAGCTCCTTCAAGTTTAAGCAGACAAGGCAGAAGAGCGGATACCCGTTCGGAAACCGTTATGGTCTTTCAGAGCAATAGCATCGTGGAGAAATGAAATGAGCGTCATTGGGTCGCCAACGGGGGCACTTGGGCATGTCTACGATTCGAAGGAGTTGAACGTTAGCATGGCGAAGAAGGCGATGCCGCCCGTTATCGGTGTGTTCATCTTCGCAGCGGTGTTTTTCGGATTTGTCTTCGGGACCGTATTCATCTATGATGGTGACGAAGCATTGGGAGTGGCCGTCTACGCAATTGCCGCGATCGCCTCGGTGCTCATGCTCGCGGGCTGGAGATTCATGGCTCGTAGGTAGGATCGCTCAACAAGCTCATCTTCTGAATGGTGGCAGCAGGTAGACAATGGTGACTGTCACGATGATCGTGCCGAGCAAAGTCAGCAAGATGCTGGCCTCCAATTGCCATTTGTGCCACCGGAACTCCTCCCACCCGTAGTCATAGTGCTGGTCGCCGATCAGCACCGCGCCTGACACCATCGAGACCCCGCCAAGAAGCATTACTAGAATGGCCCGTGCAAGCCGTCGGTTGCGGTCTTCCCTCTCTTTCAACCTCTTGAGCGGCTCGCTGAGCTGGGGCCCCTCAGCACCTGAGGACATGATTTCCTCCCGCGCCTGAATCGCTTCTCCGGCCATATGACCCTTCCCGTCGACAGAGGCACTTCAGACGATTCCGAATAGGGTCTTGAGAAATACAAGGAAAATGAAAGGGAGTTTGTAAAAGGGTTTCGAGAGGCGGAGCCGTCACCCCTCTTTTTCATCGCCCGAGATTTGCTTCGCCCGGTCCTTCTTGGCGATCTCGGCGATCGCCTCGGCCTCGAGCCTCTCCTGCCCCATGACCTCTTCGATCGACCTCAGGCTCTCCTTGAGCTCGGCAACCGTCGGGATCGGCCCGAGTATGGTGTCGGTCTTGCCGATGGCCCTCTCTAGCTCCTCGAGCTTCGTGACCTCCCTCATCGGAGTTTGCCTCGCGATCCCAAGGTACTCGCTCGCGCCCTCCATCAGGCGCGTGAGCTCGAACGGGAAGATGATCTTGGTCGCCTGGCCGTTGCCCATCGATTTGACTGTGTCCAGGCTGAGCACCGTCAGCGCCTTCGAGTCCAGCGGCGCTGCTCCCAGGGACAGGATCCTCAGCCTCTGTGCCTCACCCTGCGACTCGAGTATCGTCGCGAGCCTCTGGCCCTCTGCGACAAGTATCTTGGACTGCCTCATACCTTCTGCCTGCAGGATCCTGGACCTCTTGTCACCTTCAGCGTTGAGGACCGCTGCCCTCTTCTGTCCGTCAGCCTTCAGGATCGCGGCTCTCCTCAGCCTCTCGGCCGAGGTCTGCTCCTCCATGGCGTCCTTGACCTTGCCCGCGGGGTCGACCTCTCTGATCTCGACGCCTTCGACCTTCACGCCCCACTTGTCGGTGGCTTCGTCGAGCACGTCCCGCAGGTGAAGGTTGATCTTCTGCCTGTTGGACAGAATCTCGTCGAGCTCCATGTCACCGATGACGGACCTGAGCGTGGTCTGCGCGAGGTATATCGTCGCCGTCCTGTAGTTCGTGACCTGGAAGTACGCCTTGGTCGGGTCGATGACCTTGATGTAGATGATTGCATCCACGTTCGTGGGCGAGTTGTCCTTCGTGATGACTTCCTGCCTCGGGACATCGAGCACCTGCGTTCTCAGGTCGAGTCTCACGACCGTGTTGATCAAGGGCGCCACGAAGTTGACACCTTGATTGAGCAGTCGCATGTACCGCCCGAGCCGCATGTATATGCCCTGCTCGTACGGTGTGATGATCTTGATGCTGCTGCTCATCACCGCAAGCACGACGATTATCGCTAAGGCCAAAAAGGCCACTATAGTTCCAACATCTACTGCCATTCCTCTCCCTCCTCCTTGTCAACCTCTCCTCATTGAAGAACGAGGTTCCGTCACTTCTCGGGAACCTCTTCGACCATCACGTGTACACCCTCGCTCGCCTTCACGACCACTTTCTTCCCCACCGGTATGACCGTGCTCGATGTCGCGCTCCATGTGTCGTGGTCTATTCTGACCTTGCCCGAAAGTTTGTTGGGCACGACCTCGTACTCGACGACGCCCTTCTGCCCGACGAGCGAAGTCGCCACAGTTGTCTCAGGCGGCGCGGGCGGCGCGAGCTTCTGGTACATCTTCATGGTCACGAAGGTCATGGGTATCAATATGATCACGGCCAGCAGGGGCGACCACCAGGTCAGTAGCAGGTCAGGCGCCACCATCCCCATCCCCCCGAGGACGATCAGCACGGTCGCCGGCACGAGTATGAACGCTCCCGGCGATGCCAATTCGGCCAAGACCATGAGTATGCCGATTATGAGCAAAGCCAACCCCAAGGCCATTCCAGGCTCCATGGTTCATCAGAACAGGGTCGAGTGTATATATGTGTTATGTTGGTAGGCCGCCATCTGGCACGAGCTAGGAGTTGAAGAGGAAAAACATAGGGTTTTGGGCCTCGTTGGACCCTAGCTCAACGCAGCCGCAGCCTCGGTATGTGATAGCACCAAAGGCCGTACTTCCTAAGCGCATCGTTCGTGTTGTCCGCGGTTACCCTCTCGGGCTCGGTACGGTACCTGAGGATCTCCTCCAACGGGAAACCAACGTAGTCCGAGAGCTTGACGAGCTTCTCGTACGGGAACGGCTGCTCCCCCACCAGGATCTGCCGGACGCTCCAGCCCGGGTGTATCCTCGATCGGTAGCCAAGCTCGCGCGCGAGCCTGTTGATGCTCCCCGCCTTCTCGATACCGTTCTTGATGAGTTCTACTCTGAATGTAGAGACCAACCAGACCCTTCTGTTCGTGTTGTAGGCCTTGAAATGCCTGCCGAAATATATCGAATACGAGCTCATCTGAGGCCGTCTATTGTGAAACCACCATATATATCTCTTGCGAGGTGCTGTTACGGGTGAGATGGTACTTACCATCTCAAGATTCTCGTTTTCCAGCATCGCCGCAGGGGCAGAAAAAGCATTATCGATTTCGAGAATGATAGGGTCGCCCGGTGTCGGATTTGGTTGTGAGCAACGGTAGCATCAGCATCAAGACTTCTGCGAAGGACGAAATCTTCGATATCACGAGCAAGGTGGCGGAGATTGTTTACAGATCGAAAGTGAAAGACGGCCTCGCGTGCGTGTTCGTCGTGGGCTCCACCGCGGCCGTCACGACCGTCGAGCACGAGCCGGGCTTGATCTCGGATATGCGCGACGCGATGGAGAGGCTCTATCCGAGGGACATCGACTACGAGCATCACAAGCGCTGGGGGGACGGGAACGGCCACTCGCACATAAGGGCGTCTTTCGTCGGCCCTTCCCTGACGGTGCCAGTGGTCGACGGACAGCTGCAGCTCGGCACTTGGCAGCAGATCGTCTTCATGGAGTTCGACAACAAGCCCCGCACAAGGGAGCTCACGGTCCAGGTGCTCGGGGAATGAGGGCCAATGCGGGTGCGTGGTCGTGGGACAAGCATATTATAGCCATTGCCGTTGGCGATGACGCATGAAGATAGACGGATCGTTCCTAGGAGGAGGCCACGAGGTCGGCAGGCTGGGCATATTGCTCAACTGCGAGGGCTCGAGGCTCCTGTTCGACTACGGCATCACGGCGACGGACCCGCCTCTGTATCCTAGCCCTTGCCCTCCGGTCGATCTCGTTTTCCTCACTCACTCGCACCTCGACCATTGCGGCATGATCCCCTGGCTCACTGCGAGGTATGATATCGAGATACTCTCCACGGGCGTCACGGCGGACATCGCGATGATGCTGATAGAGGACAGCATCAAGATAGGGGAGGCCGAGGGCTATCCTCAGCCCTACGACAAGAAGGACGCGAAGATCGCCTCTAGGAAGTTCGACGACATATCGTTCGGCCAGACCATCGATGCGGGGAGCGTGAGGGTGAAGGCGCACTCCGCGGGACACATACCAGGCGCAACGATGTACGAGCTCCAGGGAGACCGTACAGTGCTCGTGACGGGCGACCTGCACACGCTCGACACACGCTTGGTGGCAGGCGCGAGGGCCGTGAAGTGCGACTACCTGATCATGGAATCAACATACTCCGGCAGGAACCATCCACCTCGGGTGAAGACCGAGTACAACCTCCTGAAGAAGATCGAGGAAGTGACGAACAGGGGAGGCACGGCCGTGATACCGTCGTTCGCGGTCGGGAGGACGCAGGAGCTGATGTTGCTCCTCAAGGACAGCAAGTACGATTTCTGGCTGGACGGGATGGGCAAGACGGTGAACAAGATCTACCTCAGATACCCCCAGTATGTGAGGTCCATCAAGAGGCTCAGGCAGGCGACGAACAGGACCAAGGAGGTCAGGAACCATCACGCGCGCCAACGCGCGATGAAGGGAGAAGTCATCCTGACCACGAGCGGAATGCTCGACGGTGGGCCCGTGCTGAGCTACGTGGACGCCATCAGGGACGATCCGAGGAGCGCGATCCTGCTGACCGGATACCAGGTCGAGGGGAGCAACGGTAGGAAGCTGCTCGAGACTGGCATGATGGACTTCAAGGGAGTGAGCGAGCGGGTGGAGTGCGAGGTCCGGAAGTACGATTTCTCGGCGCATGCGGGCCACGACGAGCTGCGGGCGTTCGCGAAGGCGTGCTCGCCCGAGAAGATCGTGCTGATGCACGGGGACGAGCGCGAGATACTTGCGGGGGACCTGAGGACCGATGGGTTCGAGGTGCTTCTGCCAAAGAACGGGGAGAAGTTCTCGCTCTGAGCCTAGCGTGTCTTTCGGAAAGCTAGTTAAGCCCCGAAGCTCTCACACTTTTCGGATGAGATCCAAGTACAGCCGGTTCATGGAAGAGGACATCGGCCCGGGGGACATTACCTCGGAGCTCGTCGTCCTCGCGAGCGCGCAGGCGAAGGGCAAGATCGTTTGTAAGAACGCGTGCGTGCTCGCGGGCGCGAAGGAGGCCTCCGAGGTTTTCAAGGAGCTCGGGGCAAAGGCCGTCATGAGGAAGAAGGACGGCACGCGAATCAGAAAGGGCGATGTGGTGCTCGAGGTCCGCGGGACCGCCCGAGCCCTGCTCGCCGGTGAGAGGCTAGCGCTCAACATCATAATGCGCATGAGCGGAATAGCGACGCTCACCGATTCGTTGGTGAGGAAATGCAGGAAGGTCAACCCGAAGGTCAAGGTGGCTGCCACGAGAAAGACCACGCCCGGGTTCAGAGAGTTTGAGAAGAGAGCGGTCGTGCTCGGTGGAGGCTGGCCGCATCGGATGGGGCTCTACGATGCGATCCTCATCAAGAACAACCACATCAAGATCGCAGGCGGCGTGAAGGAGGCTTTGGCTAAGGCCAAAAGGAAAAACCGTGGGCAAAGGGTCGAAATCGAGGTGGAGACCCCCGAGCAGGCTCGCGTCGCGCTCGAGAATGGTGCGGACATCATCATGCTTGACAACTTCAAGCCAGCTGAGGCTGGTAGGCTCGCGAAGGAGCTCAAGAAGAAACGCCCTGGCGTACTGATCGAGCTCTCGGGAGGCATCACACCGGAGAACATCGGCAAGTACGCTCAATCCGCGGACATCATCTCGCTTGGTTGGCTGACGCACTCAGTCAAATCGATCGATTTCTCAATGAAAATCGAACCCGAATGAGCAAAGCGTTTTTCGCCTGAGAGCGCCTTCTACAGGCGAGGATATGGAACCCAAGCAGGCCTGGGGAGCATTCTCCATAGTAGTCATATTGGCAGATGCGGTTGCCACCGCGGTGCTGATTGACCTCGAATACGAGCCCGTGCTCGCGGCGGCCATTGCGCTCATCGCTTTGCTGGCCTACTTCTACGTGCTCTACAAGCGGTACCATGTGGAGGTCGTCCCGGAGAACGACATCATGCAGTTCAAGGACCCCGACGACCTCAGGATACTGTGCGGGATCTACGGGCTCGAGACGACGGGCAACGAGACGGAGCTGAGGAACCGCCTCCTGGGATTTGCGCGGGCGCACAACGACAGCGCGTTCGTCTGGGTGGCTCCAAAGACGGTGCTGTTCTTCGGGACCGCCCTGGAGATACCTCAAGCACCCGGAGGGAAGTCCGCGCGGCCAGCGAGATCGCTTCTGGGTGGAGATGCAGGGTCATCGGCGAGGCTGGCCGGGGTCACGAGATGTCCGATATGCGATGCGAAGGCTCCTAGAAAGGGCTCCATATGCAAGGAGTGCGGGGCAGACCTCGGGTTCTATCTCGCTCTGGGAGTGTCTAAGGTCGGGAAGCTGGTGCTCTCGGAGAAGGCCGGCGAGGTACGGCGCAAACTAAGATACGAGGTTCCTTCCATGGGGGAGAACAGATGAAGACGAACGAGATGTGTGAGATTTGCGGCAAGCCCGCCAAGCATTTTCTGTTCGCCTCCTTCGTGTGCGACTGCGAGGAGTGCGTCCAGAAGGCAAGGGAGCGACGCGGGGGCCCCGGCGGACACCAGAAACAGAAGTTTTTTTCGAAGCTCAAAGTGGAATAATGTCTAGGAAGGTTTAAGCAGAGCTTTCTGTTCCCGAAAACCATGGACAGACGGGCGTTTGCGGGCCTTATGGTAATCAATGTGATGCTCGCATTCGCGAACACCTTTGCAGCATCCTTCAACATCATCTACCTCTTCAAGGAACTAGATCTGGACCTCTGGCTTGGCCCAACCTATCTCGGCCTTGGATTCTTCATTTCAATACTCATCAGCCTTTGGATGTCCTGGAAACCTCATCTCGATCCCAGAAATGCGATGGTCGTCGGCCTCGGATTCCTCGCCGGAGAGTATTCGTCCTTCTTGTTCATAACAGACCCTGTCGTGCTGTCGCTCATGGCCGGGTTCGCCTTCGGCATGTTCTATCCGTTGTTCTGGACGCCGTGTAACATCCTGATGGCACAGTTGACGCAGAAGTCAGACCGGGGCGTGACCTATGGCGCGTTCTTCTTCGTGTGGCCTCTGGTGACATTCGTTGCGCCCTTCCTCGGAGGCCTCGTGATTGGATACGCCAACTACAAGCTACTATTCACCTTGGGGATAGCGATAGTCGCGTTGACCGCACTCGTGGTCGTTGCGTACAGGAAGTACATCCCGAGAGACCAGGTCATGAGAATAAGGCTAAGCGCGATAGGCAGGAGGAACATCATCGCGGTTCTCGGTGAGGGAGGGTTCGAGGGCATCTTCTGGATCGACGTTGTGCTCGTGGCCTATGTGTTCTCGACGGACGAGATCGAGCTTGGAGCACTGTTCTCGGTGTTCGGTCTAAGCGCTGGAGTGATGGCAATCATTTTCGGGAAAATCTCTGACAAGATCCAGAACCGGCGACTGTTCTCATCCGCGAGCGCGATCGCGTCCATCCCATGCATAGTCCTGATCTACCTTGCCACCAGCCTTGAGAGCTACGGGTTTGCGAACGGTGCGCTCGAGTTCGCTAGCTTCGTCTTCCCGGTGTTCATATTCGCCATCCTGACCGACAAGCTGGAGGAGACGAAGAACGATTCCGTACTAACAAGAGAGTTCCTGCTGGATATCGGCCGAGCTTCGACGATCGCGCTGATGATGGTCTTGCTCTATGTCGGTTTCACACCTCAAGAATGCTTCCTGTTGGCGATACCCTTCCTCCTGATGGGTGCAGTGGCGAGAGAAGAGAAGAAGACCAAGATATCAATGCCCGTCGGAGCAGGCCATTCTGACCAGCTCCATTAGGTCCATCATCCTGAGCTTCGAGCCCTTCGTCTCTACCGCTGCTTTGAGACTCTGATAGCAGAACGGACAAGAAGTTGCGAGTATGTCAGCTCCTGTCTTCTCCGCGTCTTCGACTCGGATGATGGAGATCTTCTGAGTTAGATCGGGAAATGCGGTCTTGACGCCGCCGCCGGCTCCGCAGCACCTTGCCTCGTCCCTGTTCCTTTCCATCTCGACAATGTCGAGCCCTTCGATGGCTTTGAGGATCTTGCGAGGCTCGTCGTAAAGGCCGTTGTGCCTGCCAAGATGACAAGGGTCGTGGTAGGTGACCTTGCCCTCGACCTTCTTGTCGAGCACTAGCTTCCCCTCATCGATCAGCTCGTTCACGTGCTGCGTGATGTGCAGCACGCGCGCGTTAACCTTCCCGACCTTGGGATAGTCCTGCCTGATGGTCTTGTAGCAGCCGGAGCAGCTGGTGACGATGACCGAAGCAGAAGCCTTCTCGAACCTTTCGATGTTCTTCTGGACCATCCCCCTGGTCGATTCGAACAACCCAGTCCTCATCATGGTCGACCCGCAGCACCCTTCCTCGTTTCCGAGAGTCCCGAAGTCGACCTTGGCCTTCGCGAGCACACGCGCGGTGTCTATGGCCATGTCCTTGATGTTCGGGTCATAGGCCGCAGTGCACCCTACGAAGAACAGCACCTCGCACTTGTCCTTGAGCGCGTCCTTGACCTTGACTTCCCTCTCGATGCGCTTGGACCACCTCGACCTCTGCGTGCGTGGCTGCATCCAGGGGTTGTCGTAGTTCTCGATGCTCTTGACAATCTGCTCGTGAGCGGGAAGAGGCGCGAGCCCGTTCGCCACCAGAAACTCCCGCATGTTCTCCCACATCTCGATCGTGTCGAGATGTGCGGGACATACAGTCTTGCACTGGCCACAGATGGTGCATTCGTAGGCTCTGGATGAGAGCTCCTTGAGCTGCTCCTCAGGGATCTCCTTTGGCCCGAACAGCCTCGCTTTGAGACCGTATTGCCTTTTGTAGAACTCCCTCAGTCTCAGTATCTTGCCCCTTGGAGTGACGAGTTCGACATCCTGGGCTTCTCCGCCCGTCGGGCATGTCGATGTGCATTCACCGCATCTGGTGCAGGCGTCGTAACTCATCAACGCCAGCACATCGAGCTTAGAGATGTCGAGCTTCTTCACTGGGCATCACCCCCGAAGGCAGCATCCGCTCTGCCTCGATGGCGATCGGCGTCGCGATCATGTGGAAGAGCTTGCTGAAGGGTATGTACGCGATGAACAGGGCGCTCATCACCCCATGGATGAGCCAGGCCTGGTCGTAGTACTGATCCCAAGACGACGGCGTCACGAGAGAGAACGCGTAGCCTACGAACGAGTACTCCTGGTTCACCGTGTGGCCAGGGATGCTCCCGGCGATGCCTATCCCCTCTAGGATGAACCCGCCCAGGACGACCCCCAAGAGGAACAGGATCGAGACCGCGTCCGGCAGCTCCGTCCTGACTATCTTGGGAGGGAGGACAAACCGTCTCACCGCAGCTATGATGAGGCCGAGCAGCATCATGAGCCCGCCGACCTCGAACCCGAAGTCCCTGATCCAAATCTTTGCCCAGCCGGACTCCACGATCATCGGCTCGTAGTTGACCAAGTCCATGGCGAAGGTGACGATGAGATCGAGCGCGAAGGTGAGAATGAAACCCCCCAAGATCAAGAGGTGCATCAGCCATCTCAGGGTGCTCCTGTCCTTGAGCTTTGACAGATACAGCGCATCCTTGACGAAAACCGCGGTGACCTTCGCGAAGCGCTTGCTAAGGACGAACCTCAGTGACTTCATCATCACTCGCATCAGCCGCCTCTCCGGCGTGCCTGACAACCCCTTGCCCTGCATCCATATCAGCACATTGTAGAGCGTGCCGATGAAGAACAGAGCGACGCACAGGACTATGGTAGCGAGGAAGAAGAAGAGGTACATCCGGTCCTGAACATAGACGGTCCCGTACGGCAGGAGAAGGATTATCGCGGAAACCAGAATGATCGCTCCGAAGAACGGCAGGTAGAGCCACGCCTTGTCCTTCAGGTACCTGCCCTGAGACATATCGGTCGCTATCAGGTTGGACTGCTATAAAATCATCTGTTTCTGGATTCGCGGAGAACCTTGAAGTGATTGTCGACAACGAGCCTTGCGGCCTCGACCAACCGGTCGGGCCCCTCGTCCGCGTAGAGCAAGGATTCGGGTTTGGCTTTCAGGATCTCCGCGCGAACCCGCATGAGGCTGTTGGTCACTTCATCCGCGAGCGATCCGTCTGCTGTATGAAGCCTGCTCTCCATCGCGTTCACTAGTTTCAGGAATCGTCCTCCATCCCACAGCTTGTTCCCGACGAGGAACGAGCGATTCTCAAGACCGAGTATCGCCACCTTGAGGTCTGCAAGAGCGCGTGCCAGGAACTTGTTGGGCTCTTCCGGGGATTTGACCGTGGGTGTCGGAGAAGATCCGCCTTGCATGCCAATTAGCTTGACGAAGAGACTGTTCGCATCCGGATACCGAGGATGCTCGAGGTGCGGACCCAACAACAGCAGTTCGCCATGTCCATGCCTTGTTCTGATGACCGCAGGTTTTCCGACGACCATGGAATCTGCGCGCAGTCGATCGACCTGAAGCTCCGTGTCGTCAGTGAGACTCCGGTAGCGGGCGAGTACCTCGTCCGCGGTCGGTTCCTTGAAGACCGGGCCGCCATACAAGGGCGCTCTGAGAATCGCCTGGCCTGCCTCAAGTTCGACCTCACCGCGGACGGGATGAATAATCAGGCAATTGCCATACCTCACTGCCTTGCGAGGAGACCCCTCCTCGCTAGACCGCAGCTCGCAGTCTATGTTCTCGATCTTGGTGGTCGAGAGATTGAACTTGTCGAAAGGGTCGATCGACGACGGCAACGGGAGATATGCTCCTGCGCACATCCCGACATAGGTCCCGCCTCTGTGAATGAACCCCTTAAGATGAGAGAAACCATGAGGACCGATAGCAGAGGCGATCCTGAAACCATCTCCTCCGGAGATGATTACCGTCTTGGCCTCGTCCGTGAGTTGTTCCGTGAAAGCAGCCGTGTCTGCGAATCGAACATCGGTGATGCCCTGAGTCTCGAACAGATCGGCGAGCCAAGTCCAAGAGTGCGATGAACCCGTACCTGCGTAGACGACAACGGACCGCCTTGCCATGGTTAACGTGGGTTGAGAGCGGTCGACGGCAATAAACCCGTTGGCCACCATCTGGCACCCCATTGGCAGGACAGAAAGTGTTATAGACGCCCTTTACTTATCTCGCAATCCCGCACGGGCCCATGGTCTAGTGGTTATGACGTCTGCTTGACACGCAGAAGTTCACCGGTTCGAATCCGGTTGGGCCCACTCCATGTTGCAGCCAGACAATTATCCGCATTCAGTCACCGTGATACCGCCTAAATCACTGGTGATGAAGCCTAATCGAGCCTGATTGATTCTCCGGTGCACACACGCTGCTTCTTCACAGCTGGTCATCACGCATCAATCGTATATGAATTCTTACAGGGCGGAAGGAGAAGATTAATCCCCTTCTCCTGCACAATGCCCCTTTGGCATCATGGGCAAGTGC
>Ga0315296_10002996_pt1 | contig 14275 bp, 16 predicted proteins | sample YL17G14_18_MG_FD_203921 | JGI IMG/M metagenome (GOLD analysis project Ga0315296, IMG submission 203921) | Sediment microbial communities from Yellowstone Lake, YNP, Wyoming, USA - YL17G14_18 | ecosystem: Environmental > Aquatic > Freshwater > Lake > Sediment | place: USA: Wyoming | collected... | reverse complement strand
CCAACCGAACGACTTCTGGGTGAGGCGTGGTCTTCCTTGGCTGCGTCGAATCTAGGTCTCGTAAGGGGGGAAAAGTCGTAACAAGGTGGCCGTAGGGGAACCTGCGGCCGGATCACCTCCTAAGTAAACAAAATCGACTGGAGGAGAAAAGAGGACAGAAACCAGGAAGCGTCGAAGCCCATTCTAAAACTAGTTTTTTCGCCTAAGCTTCTAGGATTCTTGCCTTTCCGAAGGGAACGAAATCTCTTATTTGTTCGACAGAGGCTTTGAGTACTTTTTGCCGGTCTTCCTTTGAAGCTTTCTCAGCTAAAACAGTAAGGATGTGCCTGTACAGTTCTTTACCAGCTATGTTTCCAGGCACGATTATGACGTAGGCGTTTGTTTTGGCTTGCACCGCATTGACTGGACCTCCGACAAAACAGATACTATTGTCTGAGCTGACTACACCGATTGCCAGCTTGAGAGATGTACCGCGATGCCAGTTGCGTTCTCCGCGGACGACGAATGCGCCGTGTCCCACGGACTCGCCTGATGGTCCGCCCTTGCTTAACTGTTCCGGTTTGACATGGTAAACGTCCACGGCCCCGAAGCCTTCGCGCCATGCTCTGGAAAATGCAGCTGCAAACTCTGCTGCTTCACGTAAGCACTGCGTCGAGGGAGCCTTGCCTTCGGTTTTAAGGACCACGAACGGTGCGCCCACGATATCGGCGTGGAAAACGACATCATTATTTTCAGCATGTTTCTTGACTAGAACCTCGTTGGTCACGGCGTCCTTGCCGGCTACAAATAGAGATCCGTCGGAAGACACAGACCATCTGAATTTTTCAAACCATTCCTTTTGTCTGACCTTGCGTTTTTCGAGCTCTTCAATGATCTCGGCAGGCTTGCCAAGTCTAACGGTTTCGGCTTTTTGAATTTTCTCTCTTATTTCCTCAGACTTTTTGCGGGTGTCAGACAAAGCCGTCTTTACTCCCTCAAGCTTGAGTCTGGCTTTCTTGCTGCGTTCGTAATAGAAAGCAGCGTTATCGAACAACGTCTTGCGCGGGTCAAGCTCGAACGTTAAACCGTTTACACGTACGGTTAGCATGAGGTTCTTGGCGTCAAGAGACTCAAACGGAGACAATGACCCGGCTGCCTTTTCTCTCAGGATTTCGTTTGCTATTGTCTTCAATTCTCTTCCTTCCCTTTTGTCCGCGGAGAACTTCCTCAGCAAGGTCTGTAACTCAGCCTCGTGTGCGTAGATTATGTCTCCTATTCGCCTATTTCTTTCAGCATCGACTTCAGCTTCACGCAGAACCTTCTCTTGGTCAACAACCATCCGATCAAGTCTTTCAGCCTCACGCTTCAGCCCTTCAACAACTTCATCGGAAGCAACCTGCTCAACAGAAGAGACCCTGATATAAAATTCGTCCAGAGCTTCGTTGAAACTGCTGAAGACTCGATGCTTGAAACCTAATGACTCATAGCGCTTAAGCTCGAAAGGTATGACATCGACGAAGGCGTCCTTTTCATCCAAAATCACTTGCGGCTCTAGCTTTCCCGTAGAGACCCGTTCGAGCAGGCTCTGCAAAGCATCAAACACTCGGCTCAACTCGTCATTCATCAGCTTGATGCAAAGCTTGGTCTTTTCTATGTTTGCGGTCAGCAAGATTTCTTCAGCGTAGATGCCGCCGACACCAAGAAAGCGGGCGAGGGCCCTGACAACTTCAACGTCACCTAACCTCTGCATCCCCGCCAGGAATTCTTGCTTGCTGATTTTGAAGGGGTTCTTTCCAAACGGTGGGGGAAACCTGAAGATTTCTCCGCGAACGATATCGCGGTCGCGCATTCTCTTGTATGTGAGGGCCTGCAAGATTCTGCTGTCATCACCGACTAGGATTATGTTGCCGTCACCGAACATTTCGCAGACAAGCCTCAGGATGTCGGAACGAGACTTGAAACACAGAAGGACTACTCTCTCAAACTCGCATTGTGCCACATCAGTTAGCCAAGCATTCCGCAGATACTTTCTTAGAGCCATGCAAAAACTAGATGGAGCTGGAGTTTTCTCCGGGGCGTAGGCGGTGAGGTTCAGTCGGTTACCAGCCTCCAGAACGAGCCGAAACGCTGGCTGATCGGACTTATGAAGTTTGAAAAGCAGGGTTTTCTTCTGCAACTGATAAATGTTGTTCACACGCGAGTCAACTAATGTTGCCTTAAGCTCACGAACGGCCGCAGCCACATCAAAACTCGTGAACTCCTTGAGGCGCAAGAGGATTCACACTGCCCTTGGGAATACTAGTCTCAAACACTATAAATAGGCAACTTTAAATCGGGTTTCAGAATATAGGATGCAAAGGCGTTAGAATGATGAGGCCCTTGGAGAAGGTGTATTGGTTTCGGTTCGTTTTCGGTATTCTAGCCGCGCTACTATGCGTTGGTTATGCTGTGGGAACTAATAGTATTTCAAACGGCCCTGCTTTCCCGACGTACCTTTTTTTGAACAGTGCGTCACTCGCGATAATCTTTTACTTGCTGACCTACTACCTGGTGAGGTTCAAGTACAGGTCCTTGGTGGAGAAAACCACAAAACTGATGACGACAGGGATCGGTATATATTTTCTTTCATGGATTGTCTTCTGGACTCTTCTTTACACTCTGATCGCTGGGAAGCCCCCGGGGATTTAGTCTTCTTCCGTTAGAAAGTTTTCTATCGTGACTTGGCTCTTGTCAGCCTCGACTGTCTCCAGCTCTTGCTGTTGCTCTTGAACGGTGACGTTGGAGCCGTTCGGGGCGGGGGTGGTGAGAACGGTGATTCTGCTGAAGATGCGCATGCAGTCTGCCCATGCTGAGAAGAAGCCGCGGTCGAAGTCTCCGTGGAGCTTGTTTCTGACGTGGTCAAGGAATTCGCGTCTGTAACTGTGCAGTGTGGCTTTATTGTCGAAGTCCATTTTTGATATTAGAGCGTAGGAGTCGCCGTTTGCTTTGCGTGCGAGATATATTCCGTATAGGGCCCTGAAGTATCCTCTGTTCCATTCTGTCTTCTGCATTTTCTGTTTGAGGCGTTCCAGTTCTCGTTCTGCTTCTGTGAACTGTCTGTTGGCTATTAGTTGAAAGAATCTTGTGACTAGTGCGGAGGGAACAGGCATCTTTTAACGACCGCGAGGTTTCGCTTTCTCTTCTTCGGAAACGTCCTCTATTCCGTTCTCAGTTACTTTAAATATTTCCTCTCCTTCTGGCAAATATGGACTTGAAACGAGACGAGCGATGCGTATCGGGCCGTGTGATGCTCTTCTGAGGTAAACGCGCGTGTGGCTGGTGTGTCCCACGATGTGGCCGCCGATCGGGTGGACTGCGTCTCCGAAGAACACGTCTGGTTTAGCCATGACTTGGTTGGTCACGACGGCGACGGCGTTGAAGGCTCTTGCGAGTCCGATGAGTTTGTGCATGTGCTTGTTTAGTCTTTGCTGTCTGGGGGCTAGCATTTCGCGTCCGATGTATTCGCTTCTGAAGTGGGCTGTCAAAGAGTCGACGATGATGAGTCTGACGTTGTTGGCCTTGATCACTTCGTCTGCGTTCTCGAGCAGGAACATTTGGTGGTCTGAAGTGTAGGCTTCGGCGTAGATTATGTTCTTCACGACTTGTTCGGGGTCAAGTCCCAGATGCTTGGACATTGACACGATCCTTTCGGTCCTGAAAGTGTTCTCAGTGTCAACGTACAGCACGGAACCGTTCAACCCGCCTTGTTCAGGGGGCAGCTGAACGTTCACGCAGAGTTGGTGGCAGATTTGGCTCTTGCCAGTTCCGTATTCGCCGTAAAACTCGGTGATTGTCTGGGTTTCCAGGCCGCCGTCAAGAAGTTTGTCCACGACCTTGCTTCCGCTAGTTAAGCGGAGCACGCTTTTGCGCAGTCTGAGCAGTTCGTCCGCGCGGATGAAGGATACGCCTATGGATGAGCGGGCAGTTTCGATGACGGCGAGAGCTTTTTTTTCGCTTATGCCGGCAGGTTCGAGCTCACGAGCAGTTGCCATGGCTAGGGATTCGATCGTGTGATAACCCATTTCTCGAAGTTTCTGTGCCGTGGCTGGACCGACACCTGGGAGGTCTTCCAGAAACTGGTATTTCTTCCTCACTGCCTCTGGACCTGTGATTTCCTTCTCTTCTTCTGTGGTCACAAATTACCTCTCCCGTCTACGACTCTTACAACAGATGAGTAGGCCATATTTAAAACGCTCGAAGTGTAACAGCCCGTCGTCTGTGGAGAGACGGGTTAAAGTGGACGAGGAAACAGAAAATCGGGTGCTGTTTTCTTTGATGCTTCCTTGATTTATGTTTCTGGTTTAAGACAAAACATAAGTACGCGATTTCTTGTAGAACAGGGCTGTGGAGGGAAAGACCGTGGACACGGCGAAGGTTTTGGAAAACGTTGCTTTTAACATTCTGAAACAAGCAGTGATCTATTTGCCCGATGACATTAAGCAGGCGTTGAAGAAAGCTTATGCTGAAGAGACTAGCGATACTGGGAAGACGCAGTTGAAGGCGATTTTGGACAACGTTGAACTTGCGGAAAAGTATGAGGCGCCTGTGTGCCAGGACACGGGTACGATAATATTCTATGTGAAGGCGGGTGCGGAGGCTAAGGATTTGGATAGGGTCGAGTCGGCGTTGATAGGTGCGACGCGTAGGGCGACGAAGGAAGTTCCTCTTCGTCCGAATGCGGTTGAGCCGTTCACGGGCAAGAACAGTGGAGACAACACTGGAAGGTATTTGCCTTATGTTAACTGGGAAATAGTGACGGGAGACGGCATGGAAATGACGGTTATGACGAAGGGCGGGGGTTCTGAGAACGTTTGCTTGGGCGGAATGATCGTTCCTGGCGAAGGCATTAAGGGGCTAAAGAAGTTTGTTGTTGATGCGGTTGTTAAGGCTGGTGCGCAGCCGTGTCCGCCCACCATTTTGGGAATCGCCATGGGTGGCGGAGCTGACATTTCCATGAAGCTGGCGAAGAAAACGTTGCTTCTGCCGTTGAACGAGCATAACCCTGACCCTGAGATTGCGAAGCTTGAGAAGGAGATTTTTGAAGCGGTCAACATGACGGGGATCGGGCCCATGGGGTTGGGTGGGAAAACCACGGTGTTGGGCGTTCACATCGACTATGCCTACAGGCATCCAGCGTCGTTTCCAGCTGCTGTGGCCTTCAACTGTTGGGCGTCCAGACGGTCTTCGGCAAGGATAAACGCTGATGGAACGGTGGAGTACCTGACTCATAAGCTTAAAAGTTAAGGTGAAAGAAGATGGTGGTTTACAAGCTTAAGACGCCGATAAGCGAGGAACAGATTCGAAAGCTGAGAGTGAACGATGTTTTGTATGTGACTGGAACGGTTGTGACCGCGAGAGACCAGGCTCATCGAAGAGCGCTTGAATTTTTCAAGGAGGGGAAGCCTATTCCGTTGAGTCTTGACGGGTTGGCGGTTTTCCATTGTGGACCGGTCGTGGCGAAAAAGGGAGAGAAGTGGGTTGCTGTGGCTGCTGGGCCCACGACGAGTACGAGGATGGATATTTTTGAGGATGAGTTTATCAAGGATTTCAAGGTTAGGGTTGTGATTGGGAAGGGTGGTATGGGAAAGCGTACGACTGATGCTATGGCCAAGTTCGGTGCGGTTTATGGGGCTTTTACGGGTGGGGCGGCAGTGTTGGCGGCTAGGGCGATAAAGAATGTTAGGAGTGTGGAGTGGTTTGACCTTGGGATGCCTGAGGCTATGTGGGTTTTTGAGGTTGAGGAGTTCGGTCCGTTGGCTGTTGCTATAGACTCGCATGGGAACAACCTGTTTACTGACGTGCAGAAGAGCGTGGAAGCGAATAAGCAGAAGATCTACCAGAAATTGGGCATTACTTCGTAGTTTCGACTTTTCTATTTTTTGTTTCTTTTGTTTCATGTTTGTTGGGGCCTAGGCTTTGTGTGTGCGCTAGGCCTCCCCCTAGGGTCTACTATATGGTCCAAATATGTTTCGGGTTCATGGTTTGGTGGGTGGCCTGGTGTGGGTGTGTCTTGTGTGTTTGGGTTGTTTGTGTTCGTTTTTTTGATATGTAGTAGTGATAGTGTTTCTTCTGTAGGAAGATTTAATATGTCTTTTCTTGTTGGGTAAATCTTTGAGTGAAGAAGTATGCTTAAGCGTTTTAGGGATAAGATAGCTGTTTCAGGTATTGCTGTTCTCTTGGTCGGTGTAGGCTTGTTGATGTTCACGTTCATAAGTGCTTACGGGTTTCTCACGCAGAGTCTGCCCATAATAGCTACTCAGGACCTTGTTGAGACGTTCGGTGGGGCTCTTGCGCCGTTGATTGCGACTAGTATTCGCGTTATGTATCTTGGAGTGATGGGCTGGGTAGGTTCTTTGTTGACGATAAGGGGCGTAACGATCATCGCGCATGCTCCCCAGACGCCAACGATTGTTCCTCAAAAGCTCGACGAGAACGTGCAGTCGCAGCCAGTTCAGAATTTGAAGGACCAGAAGCCTCAGAAATCTGCAGAGGGCAAGCAGTCTACACTGGAGTTCATGGTTATTCCTCCGCGGGAAGTGGCGCAGCCCGTCCAGCAGAACCAAGAGAAAAACAAGAAGCAGAAATAATCATTGCCACCAGCGTTGTGGGAATCAGGTGAGAGCGAGATCCTATGAGGGTTGCCATCAGAGCAATAGGCATAGCTTCGGCGGTCTTCTGGGTTTTCTTGATCATTTTCGGAGTTTTTGCAGTGTTGTCGATGCAGAATTTTCAGATGAGCTTCGGAAAAATGCAAACAGGCATCAGTTCAGGCAACGAGGTTGAGTTGTTGCTTCCGATTTCTATCGCTAACAAGGGCTTCTTGAGCGTAGGCGATTTCAATGTTTCAACTCGCATCGTAGATGAACAGGGTTCAACTCTTGCGGCGGGGCAAACGTTTATCCCAGAAATAGGTGCAGGCGAGACTGTTAACGCTACACATCAGGTTAATCTGGGTCTCAACGAGTTTTTGGCCGGTCATGTGCGCATGCTTCTCAATGACTCTGAGCTGCGCGTTGAGGAGATGGTTGGTATGAAGGTTGCTCAAATCGTTCCAGTCAAGGCCTCTTCGAATTTTTCTATTCCGTGGGGGGCACCTCTTTACAATTTTGCTGTGGGTGCTCCTGAAGTGTCTTTGTCAGGTTTGAATTATTCGAGAATCGTTGTTCCGATAAGTTTTGAGAATCATGCTTTCTTCAGTTTCAACGGGACACTGCAGGTGCGTGTTTATAACAGTTCGAATTTGCTGGTCGGTGTTGGGCAGGGTCCTGTGGATGTACAGCAGAATTTAGTGTACAAGGAAAAGTTAGGCATCGACGTTTCGACGGGGAATGCCACGCTGATTGGGCATATTGAAGTGTTTCTAGAGACGCCTGTTTTCAGTTATGGGCCAGTGGTGATTCCATATGGTGTATGAGAAAAGGAATGATTCTGGGAATAATCTTAGGAAGATGGTTTTCAGGGCTTCGAAGGCAACGATTATGGGGAGTGTTCTCTATGTGGTCTATGTGATTCTTTGGCAGTATCTTGGCCCTATGTTCATGTTGCTGCCTGGTTTCCAGCAGATGGTTGAAGCATTCGTTGTCACTTACGTAGCGTTACTTGTCGGAAGCGAACTGACTTCGGGGACGATTTATCAATATTTCTTCAATGTTGCCAAGGCGTTGTTTGTCATTGGGTACATAATGTTCTCGTTGAAGACTGGGATTTTTGAACTACCCTTGGGTGGCATAAGCGTGAGTGTCGACCTGCGGCTGTTTCTCATAGTAGCCATGCTCTTGGGTTTGCTGGGGCTAGCGAAAACGATTCTTCAAGCAATAGACTTCATGAGTGCAAGGTCAGAATCGGTCGTTATCTAGGATCTATCATTTGTGTTGTTTCTTGGGTGGATTAATGTTGAAGTATTACCGCGCCTGTTCCTGGTGGTGCAGCGTGTTGACTTGCGGAACAAGCAAGTGCCAAGGCGTAGAGTTGGTCGTCATGTCGGCTTGGTGGATGCCAGAATTTAAGGTGGATTCTTTCTTGGGCTGTTTTGGGTTTTAGGTATTCGTATTGTTGTTCGTTCATTTGCGTCATTAGCTGAGTGTCGTCTCCGATGATTTTTAGCAGTTTTTTCTCCATGAGCAGCTTCAGATGGTTGAGCATGTTTTCTTTTTCAATATCTGTGAAGAAGACGCCTTGGACGCTTGGAATTCGGATGTTTTGAAGTTCGTCGACTATTGCGTCGCCGATGCCTGTTTTATCGACGTTCAGACCTTCGAGATTGAATATTTGGTTTGCTCTGGCAGCGTATCCGATCACGTCTGGATACGCCGTGCCCAGTGGGAACTGGTGTTTGTGTATCAGCTTGATCTGGCCATTTTGCATTCTTTGCACAACTGCTAGGACACTGTGGTCGACTTGTTTGCCTAGGTCTAGGCCTGCGTAGTAGGGCCCTTTGAGTTTGTTTTGGTCGGTTTTTTCGATGTCTTCGATGTATGCGTTTGGTGAATTGAAGTTTCCGAGGTCTGGGTCTAGGCATTCTACAATTAGGTCCATTGGGAAAAACGAGTGCGCTGCTTCCACCCACAGAGCTTCGACTTCTCGTTCCCATTCTTCCTTTGTCATCATCTCTCTCCATTCTGCCAGCTGTTCTTGGCTAACGAGTGGGCTATTGTAGCTCGGATAGTGATGCACAGAGTACTTTTTTCTGTCGAGGAAGGCTTTGCGGAAAACGTGTTCAAAAGCCATCGGCGTTCCTGACATGACTAGACTGGCTCTTGGTCTTGTCAGCATCATCATTATTTCTGAGGTTATCATGTTGCTGGGGATTACGCTTGCCTCGTCCAGGAACACCCAATCTGGGTGGTATCCTCTGAGCTTGTCCTTGCTGCAAGGTAACGCCACGATTCTGCCGCCTAATGGTTGTTTCAGCTTTATTATAGTGCGCGTTGTTCCTGGTCGTTGGATCATCTCTCGCAAGAGCTTGTTTGCGTTGATGGTTGAGTAGCAATAGTCAAACATAATCATGCTCTGCCGTTGCGTGCTGCTGATGATTAGACTCTCAACTTTAGGCCTGGTGAAAACGAGCCACAGGTTTTTTCTGCTGAGGACTAGGGATTTGCCCCAGCCGCGGCCGCACGCGGCAACCTGCCTGGGGTTCATGTCTCGGAGTAGTTTCTGGTGTTCTGGTGCTTCTGTGAGCCATTTGTCTCCGCACATCAGGATGGCGAAGAACACTGGGTCTTCGATCAGTTTGCGGGTTACTTCTTCGTGGGCGAGCAATTGTCTTAGGGCTGTCGGGCTTTGAATCAGTTTGTCAGAGACAGAAGAGACGAAGGCAATGTCTGTGCTTATCTTCTGTGCAAAGTCGCTCTCTTCCAAGTTCTAAAATCCCTCACGACACGTCTGCAGGTTCGGTTTCCGTATCTCTTTACGAAGTGTCCCAACGTTTCATCGTCAAATTTCGGGGTTTCGCCTTTCTGAACGAGAAGCTTGTTCAGGACAGTCGCATGATAGGCCAAAGCGTTTGCGGCGCGAATTTTCTCCACCTTGGAGAGTTCAGGGTCAGCCAGCATGTTTTTCAAGTCTGCGATCGTGTCCCATTCGATTTCGATGAGTGTGTCCACGTTAGTCGGCCTTCTAGTGGTGCTTTCCAACTAAACTGATTCTCCTCTATGAGTCTGATATGTTTCTGACTTCGGCTGAAAAACACCTGTGGTGCCGTGGGTGTTCTGCAGTGCGGCTCTGGATGCAGCTTTGGCATAATCATGTCGAGGCATTTGACGTGCTTCTTTGGGTCTATGCTTCCAAGAACCTGTCAACAAACAGCACCGTTGTCGCGTGAGAGTCTGGTCAAAGTGGAAATGGTCCTTTGAGTATTGATTTGGAAGGCTACAAAGTAGTAATCGTAATTCTCGCGTTGGGCATTCCTGCTGTGCTGATTCTGTTTGGTCTTATTTCGCAGCTGACTGGATTTCTGAATCCACAAGGGATGATGAACGGCTACATTTACGTTACCAGCGGGGTCGTCATATACATCGTTGAATTTGGCGTCTACGTCTATCTCAAAAATCGACGAAGTGTAAGCTAGCTCAGAAACTCATTATGCGCGCAACAGCGGCCACTGACATTGATCATGATGTTACAAGCGCTGGCTTCTGTTACACTTTGATGGTCATGACGTATGCGCCTTCGCCGTCTGCGTAGTACCCGTGTACCGTGCGGGTGATCTCAAAACCGAGGTTCTTGTACAGTATGACTGCGGCGTCATTGGTTACTCTGACCTCCAAGTAGCATTGCTTTGCGCCGTAATGGCGCATACCTTCCATTGCCGCGGTTATAAGTGCCTTTCCCACGCCCTTGCGTCTGTGTTCAGGCATGACTGCTATTGAGACTACGTGTCCTTTCTTCAATATGCCTGTCAGTCCGAAGTTTGAAAGGCCTACTTCGATGCGGCACATGATGTAGCCGGCCACATGCCCGTTTTCTTCAGCGACTATGAAGGTTTCTGGGGACCTGCGGTAAAGGTCGACGAAGAAGAGGTCGGTGTAATTTTCTGGAAGACAAGTTTGGTTGATTTGCGTGACGCTGTTCAGGTCTTCCGTGGTGAATTTGCGCAGTTTGTAGGTGTTCTGCACGCTTTTCTGCCCCGTCGAGTCTTATTTGTAAATTGTCCGTGACTTAAACGTGTTTCCCACCTAAGTCTTGGCGGGAACGACTTGTTCTTCAGTAGCAACAACTTCGGGCAATGTTAGACTTCCCAAGGGCAGTGCCCAAACCTTAGCGTTACTGCCTGCAGCATCGAAGGCCAGGCTTAAAGCATTGTTTACTGCTCTCGCTGTTTTGAGTTTGAAGACGCTTGCGGCATAGTAGTCAGGCATCAAGGAGACCAAGATAATCCGCGCTTTCTGCAGCGCTTTAAGGTAGTAGTAGGCTTTCGACCCGCCGATGACGAAATTGCGTTTTATCTCTCTCTCGACGAGTTTCAAGTCGTTATACTTGGACATCCAATCGTAGAAGTCTTGGTTTCCGTGGCCCTCGGTCAATTCTGCGACGAGCACTATGACGCCGCCTCTTTTCACCACTTCCAATGCGTTGTCCACGGCTTTGTAAGCTTGAAACAGGTTCAAGTCTAGAGGCTCGCCGCCCGCACTTACCACGACGACATCAGCTCGTCTGTCCACTTTAACGCGGTACATTTCGTTGACAAGGCCGACTCCTTCGAGGAAGGCTTTTTCCAAGTTGCCTGCGAAGGCTTTGACAATTTCATGTTTGCTGTTTGTGACAACGTTGAGTATGAAATCGACTTTGGCCATTCGCGCAGTTTCCACCATGTCTTCGTTGACGGGGTTTCCATCAAGATTTCCAGCCTTGGCGTTGGCCTCCAAGAGCATTGCGTGATTGTGCTTTATGGTCTCTTCTCCTGCGACTCCTGGAAGCACACTTTTTCTTCCGCCTCCGTAGCCTGCGAAGTAGTGAAGGCATATGTCGCCTGTCAGTATGCGTACGTCGGCTTCGACGAAAGTCTTGTTGAGGAGGACCTTTGTTCCATGCTTGGTCGTGCCCACATGGACTAGGTCTGGAGCACGGGGGTCGTGGCTTATCGTCTTGACGCGGTTCAGAGCATTTTCGCCTAAGAGCTTGGCTGCTTCTTCAGATGTGACTGCCCTGTGCATTCCGCATCCAAAGATGATTGTTATGTTCTCGTCCTTGACGCCGATCCCGCGGAGTTCATCAAGAATGACGGATACCATCAGAGAGCTTGGCGACGGTCTTGTGGCGTCGTCTACAACTATTGCGACTTTGCTTTCTGGCTTGGCGATTTCGCTGAGGCTTTTTGAGCCCATTGGCTCTCTCAGTGCTCTTAGAAGCTCAGCTTGAGCATCTGAGACGCCTAGTTTCTCTTTGGGCTCTATTGAACCTAGAAAATTTCGAGCTGGAATTCTCGCACACACTTCTGATTTTCCATAGGGAAGCCAGACGTCAACCATCTGCTGTCACTTGGATATTGAACACGACGACAGAACAATTTAAAGATTATCAGCAGGGGCGTCTTCGCTATGGTTGTGAAGGCGACTGATTTCTTGGTCGCTAGAGGTTTGAAGCCGTAGAACATGCTTGGATAGCATAAGCTCTTTAAAACATGAGAGCGTTAATTACGATTGTGAGGTATTGACAATGTCCATTGGCAAAAGTCCTGGAAAGAACGAAGTCTTGTTTGTTTGGTTTAATCGTTATGCGGGTGTTACTCTCAAAACCCCTTCGAAAACGTTGGTAATAGACCCTGTTGATGTTAAGCCGCGTGATTTCAAGACCGTTGATGCAGTTTTGATTACTCATGAGCATTATGACCATCTAGACCAGTCGTTGGTCTCAGAATTTTTTAGGCTTACTCAGTGCACTGTCATTGCTGATCCCACTTCTCACAGGAGACTGCGGAACACGATACCCGCGGAAAAACTGCAGGAGGCGACTCCTGGCTCTGAGATCAAGCTTGACAAGGTCATCGTGAAAGTTGAGAAGAGCAATCACCCGCCTGCTGCGACGCCTGTCTGCTACGTAGTTACGAGTGAGGATGGGCTGAAAGTTTTCCACACGGCAGACAGCCTCCCCTATTCTGATATGGTGGACATAGGAACGAGAGAAAAGCTTGATGTTGCATTCTGCACAGTGGGAATTGCTCCAGGCGCTTCACCAGAGTCAGGTGTTGAAATTGCCAGGTTGACGAGGCCCAAAGTGGCGGTTCCATACCACACGGGCTCAACGGCTGACCAGAAAAAGTTCGCTGAAGTGTTGAAGAACGAACTGCCAAAGATGACATGCGTGGTTCCTGAGATAGGCAAGATCTATCAGGTTTCGAGAAGGGCGTGAAAAAGTGCCGAGCGGTTTGAAGAATGAAGAGATGAAAGTTGAGATATGCAAGATACTGAACAAGATCGGAGCCCTTAAGTTCGGAGCCTATAAGCTTTCAAGCGGAAAGATCACTCCGTACTACATTGACCTCCGAATAGTCCCCAGTTTTCCAGACGCTTTTCAGAAGATATGTACTTTCTGCATTGACTTCATAAAACAGGAAATAGGCGTTGGCGAGATAGACAGGATGGCAGGTATTCCAGTTGCGGGCATACCTTTTGCTTCCGTCATAGCTTACGGTTTGAAGAAACCTTTTCTCTATATTCAGAAGGGTGTGAGCCTCCAAGGAAGGCAGAGAAAGATCGAGGGTGTCATCGCGCCTGGAGACAAGATTCTGCTGATTGATGACCTGATCACCACGGGGCTATCCTTGCAGAAGGCGACGAAGGCGGTCACGGCTGAAGGTGGCATTATCACCGACGCTGTAGTTTTGCTGGATCGGCAGGAAGGCGGAAAGAAGAAGCTCGCTCAGCTGAACATAAAACTTCATGCGCTGCTGAACGTCGGTGAAACGGCTGAAACGTTACATGAGCTGGGAAGCATAGACGAGGAACAGTTGAAGATGATTTTGAAACAAGTCAAGAAAGACTAAGACAAGAATCAGACGCGAGAGAAAGCTTATTCGTAGAAAATCAGCTCTTGCTCTTCCAAGATTCCGTGCAGCTTGTGCACTGCGTCGTAGACGTCTTGTTCTTTTTTGGCTCCGGTGCATACGAGTTTTCCGCTTGCGAACAAAAGTATGACCACCTTGGGCTCATCCATGCGGTAGATGAGGCCTGGGAACTGTTCGGGTTCATACATGGTTTTTCCAAGAGAACATACCGCTTTTTCCAGGTCAATCATGCCGCCGAGGCTTGCAGAGGCTACGATGTTCTGGATTTTCAGTTCTGGTTTGCTGATTATTATGATGCCGCCCTTCTTGAGTTCTTTGACTACTTTCATGACCGCGAGGCGTGCTTCTTTTTCTGATTTTGCGCCTGTGCACACCATTTTTCCAGAATTAAATATCAGCGTGGCAGTTTTCGGTCTTTTGAGTCTGTAGACTAATCCTGGAAACTGTTCTGGTCGGTATTCTACACCGGGATAGCTCTTGACGACAGCGTTCAAGTCGACTTTCTGGTTTAGCGTGGCTGAGGCGACGACGTTTTCGATTTTTATTATTGCTTCGCTTTTGGGCATTGGACATCGCTTCTGGTTGGTGGAACGCTTAAATACCCTGTTATATTTCTCAGATGTTGTTATATAATATATATATTTTTACGTCTAAGGCTTCGTTGCGTTGCTGTTCTCAGAATTGTCCGTTTGCGGCGTTTGTTCGTTTTGTTGCGGTTGTTCTGTTGCGGGCTTTTTTCGTCGCATCATGGGG
>Ga0315296_10002995_pt1 | contig 14277 bp, 12 predicted proteins | sample YL17G14_18_MG_FD_203921 | JGI IMG/M metagenome (GOLD analysis project Ga0315296, IMG submission 203921) | Sediment microbial communities from Yellowstone Lake, YNP, Wyoming, USA - YL17G14_18 | ecosystem: Environmental > Aquatic > Freshwater > Lake > Sediment | place: USA: Wyoming | collected... | reverse complement strand
TTCAATGCACTGCCCACTACCACCGGTATCTCGTCCCCGGGAAACTTGTACTGCTTCAATAAATCCCTTACTTCCAATTCCACTAAGTCCACTAATTCCTTGTCCTCTACCATGTCCGCTTTGTTCAAATATACTACCATCGCAGGCACCCCTACCTGCCTCGCCAATAATATGTGCTCCCGTGTCTGAGGCATCGGCCCGTCCGGCGCACTCACCACCAATATCGCTCCGTCCATCTGCGCCGCTCCCGTTATCATGTTCTTTATATAATCCGCATGCCCAGGACAATCTACATGCGCATAATGCCTGTTCTTCGTCTGATACTCCACATGAGATATGTTGATCGTTAATCCCCTCTCCTTCTCCTCTGGCGCCTTGTCTATCTGCTCGTATGCCAAATACTCCGCTAACTTGTACTTCGCCAATATCTTCGTTATCGCACTCGTTAGCGTCGTCTTCCCATGATCCACATGCCCAATCGTTCCTATGTTCACATGCGCCTTCGTCCGCTCAAATTTTGCCTTCGCCATAAATCACCTCCTGGTTAATTAACTTAAGCCCCCCTCTCAAATCCCCCCAAGGGGGGGAACTCAGCCCCCCTCTTCAATCCCCACAAAGGGGGGAAATTATTAAAGCCCCCCTTTCAAATCCCCCCAAGAGGGGGGAACCTCATAAGCCCACGATCGGACTCGAACCGGTTACCTATGAGCCCTCTGTCTTTCTCTAAGCCCACGATCGGACTCGAACCGATTACCTATGAGCCCTCTGTCTTTCTCTAAGCCCACGATCGGACTCCAACCGGTTACCTATGAGCCCTCTGTCTTTCTCTAAGCCCACGATCGGACTCGAACCGATGACCTCTTCCTTACCAAGGAAGTGCTCCGCCGCCTGAGCTACGTGGGCAACTCTATTTCTAACAAATCCCCACTTGCATGGAGCGGGAGACGGGATTTGAACCCGCGACCAACAGCTTGGAAGGCTGTGACTCTACCAGACTGAGTTACTCCCGCATTCCCGTGCCATGAATCCTCTTCCTGCACCATTTCCTATGGAGAGGGGAGGATTCGAACCTCCGAAGGCTTATGCCGGCAGATTTACAGTCTGCTCCCTTTGGCCGCTCGGGAACCTCTCCTCTACAACCAATAAAAAACAATAGAAATCATGGAGCTAGCGAAGGGACTCGAACCCTTAACCTGCTGATTACAAATCAGCTGCTCTACCTATTGAGCTACACTAGCACTAATTAAATATACTAATTTATACCTTATTTGGCTTATAAAACAAATCAAATTAATTTGAATAAATTATCATTAATTGTAATAAATATAAATATATTTTAATTATATGCTATATTAGGAGTTTTTGGCCTTGATGATCCGCTGCCTCATTACCTCATAAAGGACCGTTGCACCAGCCACAGCAGCATTTAAAGGGATTTTGCACACCGTTGGAATCCTGAAAAGAACATCACAATGCTTCTTTATAAGCCTCCTGATACCCAAACCCTCCCCTCCTATAATAAATCCCATGTCCGTATCCAGAGAGAATTCGGAGAGGTCTTTGGAGGCGTCCGGATCGGCTCCATAGAGCCAGTAGCCTTGTTTTTTTAAAAAAACCATCGTTTGGGAAAGGTTTGTAACCCGTGAAATCGGAACATATTCCGTCCCGCCTGCCGATATTTTAATCACAGTGGGACTTACCTGTGCCGAACGATCCTTTGGAATGATAATGCCGTTCACACCCCACGCTGCAGCGCTCCTGATAAGAGAACCAAGATTTACCGGATCAAGTATCCCATCAAGAATAAGGAGCACCCCTTTTTCTCCTGAGTTCCTTACGGTGGAAAGAATGCTTTCCAGAGAGACATAGTTATATGGTCCTGTCACAGCGGCAATCCCTTGATGGACAGCTCCCTTGCATAGTCCACTCACGATCTCCTGAGAACAAAAAAGCGCCGGGATTTTCCTTTTCTCAGCTTCCTGGAGTATTTCCCCTACAATTCCGGAGTGTTCTTTGCGTGCAATGTATATCTTCTTTATATCGCGGTTCCTCCTGAAGGCTTCTCTGACAGGATGGACTCCGTAGATCACATTGTGCTCATCCATGAGAATCCTCTGCTTCCTGTATTTCCCGAATTATTCTTTCACAAGTCTTCACCCGATCTTTTGTCTTCAAGATAGGCCTTCCCACCACGATAAAGTCTGCCCCTGCGCGGATTGCCTCTCCAGGAGTCGCGGTCCTTTTTTGATCATCTTTCATCCAATCAAGCCTGATCCCGGGAACCACGATCAGGAATTTTTTGCCACAAGCCCTCCTTATTTTACGGATCTCGTGAGCAGAGGAGATGGTTCCATCCAAACCTGACCCCTTGGCTTTTAAAGCCAGCGAGATCACAAGTTCAGAAACAGGCTTGCGACAGCCAAGATCCTTCCTCATGCTCTTCTGATCCATACTTGTCAAAACAGTAACGCCAAGAATGAGCGGCTGCCTCCGGCCTGTCTTACGCGAATAGTCCTTAACCTCTTCAACTACGGTTTTCATCATGGCGCTACCACCCGATGTATGAACATCGAACATAAAAATATCAAGATCTACAGCCCTGCACCCTGCTTGAGCCACTGTGTTTGGAATATCGTGAAATTTCAGGTCAAGAAAGACCTCTTTACCCATATCCCTGATATTTCGAATAATCCTTGCACCCCCAAGCAGAAACAAAGGGCTGCCAACCTTAACAATATCGCAATAATCCCTGCATTCTCTGAGGATATTCAGTGCCTCGGCGGGATCGCCTACATCAAGAGATAGAATGAGTTTTTGTCTCACTGGCCCTGCTGCAAGTTTCTGATTTCTTTTATGATTTTTTCGGACTTCTCGGAGGGAAGAGCACTCTTTATTGTAAAGAATTCAAAGTTCAGAAGCTCGTTCATTCCCTCAAGAAGAAGCTGAGAAATGAACAGCTCATTCAGTCCTGCAATTTTGTTGAAATCATCGCTCTCCAGGAGCTTTAATCCCTTCACATTTTGAAGGAGGCGGTCTGTATCAAATCCACCAGTCTCATTCAGGGAGATGCGATTGAAAAGCTTCTGAAGCTTTTCCGACAGCTCGGAGAAAAATGAATTAAATGTTCCAAGGGCATCAAATTTGGGATTCTCTTTCTTAACATAGGAAAAGACCTTTTTGCAAAGATCGGAATATTTTTCAATTGTCTTCTTGAGCGCAACGATCCCTTCGTCCTCCTTTGCTGCCGGCTTCTCTTCTTTTCCCACAGCATGAAGAACACCTTCATTCACAAGCTGATAAAGGATCTTGTAGGTGGTGAATTCCCCAAGCTCGCAGCGCCTGATGATTTCGGCAACATCTGTTTTTCCATCAACAACAGTTAAAATTTTCTCCATTGTAGAAGAGAGCTCTACAGAGGGTGTTTTCTCACGAATCGCCAGAATAACATCCTTGGAGGGTATTTTCTCAGAGATCAGTTTCCATTCGTCGAACCTTCTGAAACCCTCCATTAATAGGTTCTGGGTATTTAATGAAAATCTCACAAGATCCTCCTCTGGACTTACTCCCTCAATAAAAAGGAACTCCCCGGTGATAAAGGAAAAAATGCTGAATATGATTTCCTCCAACTGATATTTTACCCCCCACCAAAGATCTTTTGGTGCTATCAATCCCTTTTGAAGCAAAATCTCGCCAAATCTCTTGCTTGTAGAAATGGTCTTCTCTACCTCCTCCAGCAACCCCTTTTTGAGCTTTCCTGTCTTGTATAGGATGTTCCCAAGCCTGTCCTCCGGAAGGTTAGAAGATGCAAAAACGATCTCGCCCTTCCGAAAATATATGGTTTTTATTGCATCTTCTGACCAGACTGTGAGAACGCCTGTCTTCTGTGTCATGTTCAATACGGAGAAAAGGTCAGCAACACCGAAGCTCTCTATGTTTCCGCAGAATGTTACCCTTGCATTGACCTGAGCGTCTCCAGATTGAACTTGCTCTTTTTTTAGTAAGACATACTGGCGGTTCTGAGAGACAACCTTAAGAAAATCATTCTCTTTCACACCAAGTTTCTCAAGGATGTTAGGCGGTAGGACAATTAATCCGTTTCTCTGGATCCTCACAACAATACTGGGGGCTTCCTTTGTCATGTCGCAGTCTTCATCTTATTGATGATCTCCATGAGCTCTTCCGCCTCCCCCTTCTTCAAATATTGTTTAAGCTCAAAGAGCTCAAAATAAAGGAGCTCGTTCATCGCCCTGATGAAAAATGGCCCGCGCTCGTCGTCGGTCAATTTTTCAACATTGGTTATAATCTCTGCTATTGCAAGGCCCCCCTTCTCGTCCAGTGAAACGCCCTTGAAGACACTTGCAATATCCCCTGTGAGATCCGTGAAAAAAGAGTTTAATATCTTGCCAACATCCACATCGGGTGCCTTGACCTTGATGATGGAGTAAATATCCATAAGAATGGTGTTTGTGTTCTCAAGGACGCCGTGACACCGATCGATGCTCCAGCCGCGGCCTGTTATTTTTAATGCCTCACCCTCCCGAAGTGTAACGAAACCTGCCTGAACCAAATAATATAAAGCCCTGTATGTTTCAAACTCTGTCTTGCCGCTCGCCCCGCAGATCTGGGATACGGTTTTATCACCATCCACGAGATCCAATATTGCTTGTTCCTCGGGATTGAGCTCTAAATCCGGAGAAGGCTTTCTCTTTATGAATATTATATCGCCGGAGGGAATTTTCTCTACGAAACGCTCCCACTCATCAACCCTGCGTATACCTTCCATGATCAGTTCGTGTGTCATCAGGGAAATAGTAACAATCTTCTCCTGTTCCACTTCTCCCTCCAGAAATACAAATTTCCCCTTCCTATATCGGAAAAGGCTATATACAATTTCCTCCACCTGTCTCCTGACACCCATCCATAACTCTTTGGACGAGATGAAGCCCTTTTCTACGAGAAGCTTTCCGATTTTTTTCCTGGGTGTAAGCTCCTTCTGAATCCCCTCAATTTGGTCCGCTGTGATTTTTCCCGATCTTCGCAAAGACTCTCCCAGCCTATCCTCTAAAAGAGAGGATGATGCGAAAACCACCTCTCCATCCTTAAAATATACCGATTTCGTTGCGTCTACATCTTTGATAGAAATATGAAGGATCCCTGTCTTTCTATTTGCATGAAGCATGGAGATCGTATCCGCCAGGGAAAAACTCTCAATATCGCACTTCAGTGCTGCCTTCTTCCCCTTTTCAGAAACGGCATCCCTGCCTTCACCGAGCCTCTGAATGAGGTAAACACCGTCATCCAGATCGGAAACAGACACTTGGTCTCCTTCCGTAAGTCCAAGAGACTTAAGCTGGGCCTGAGAAAACCTTAATCCCCCCTCTTTTAATGAAATCACCCGTTCTTTTTCGCTCATTTGAACTCCGCTGTTGTCAATGTGAACTTCACTATCCATATAATATTCCTGTACGCTTTATGAGAATCTTCTGCCACTGCTTTAATATCTATAGACTCATCATGAGGGTAATCGCTCCCAATCAGAGAAAAAGTTGTCCCCACGTTCGGAAAACACATGGTCATTTCCTCCTGCCCATCAAATTTCTCCCTATAAATTGTCCAATAATATTTTATTGGATCTCCCTCCGGGTCTTCGGCGCACATGGTAAAAGTCTGGCTGCCGGTCCTAAGGACATCAACGCTGGGTGACTCAGGATAGTATTTATTGACCTTTGGGGCGGTGTTTTGAACATAAATTGGCTCAGGGACTCCGCACCCAGTCCCAATGGTTAAAAGCGCAGCGAGATAGACGCACATCCGTGACACCTATCCTCCCTTCCCAAGGTATCTGTAGATTGTCCTGACATTGACCCCAAGAACCCTGGCGGTCTTTTCTTTGTCACCATGATGGTATCTCAATACTTTCTCAATATACGCTTTTTCAAAATTTTCCTTTGCATTCGCGAGCTGAGGAAGGGGTTCAAAATCTTCGGGTCTGATCTCCAGGTCGCCCTCCGTCACAACCGGCCCCCTGGACAGAACTATTGCCCTTCTGACCTTGTTTTCCATCTCCATGATGTTCCCGGGCCACGAATATCTTAGCATAGCTGATACCGCTTCCTCGGTAAAGTCCTTCTTCTCAAACCCCATGGTGCGGGAGATCTCGTGCAGGAAAAACCTTGCCAGAAGCTCAATATCCTCCTCACGTTCTCTCAAAGGAGGAAGCTTGATAATGAAGTGCCCAATACGATAGTAAAGTTCGTCGCGAAAATTGCCCTTTTCCCGCTCTTTCTCGAGATCCACCGAAGATATGGCAAGGAACCTCACTGTCTTGCATTCCTCAAGGATCTGAAGCACCTGCGCCTGAAGCGACAGGGGAAGAGAGGATATCTCCTTAAAGATTAGGGTCCCATCCTTGGCCTCACTTATTCTTGAACTCTTTCCGGTCGACCCAAAGAATTCCTCCCGGAAGATATCTAAAGACAAAGAGGAGCAGTCAACTTTAACCAGAGGTCCCGGACGTCCGCTTCTTCTGTGTATTTCACGGCAAAGCAGGTCCTTGCCGGTTCCCGTCTCACCCATAACAAGGAGCGAGGAATCAGAAGAAGAGATTTTGTCAAGGGTGCGAAAGACCTTCTGCATCGCCGGTGATGTCCCGAGAAGCGAACCGAATTTTGCATCCTCTACCCTCTTAACAAGACCATCGTATTTCATCTTGAGATCGTTGAGGAGGATGGCGTTATCCAATATTAGAGCAGCCTGTGATGCAAATATGGTCAGCACCTCAAGGTCGGCGGAGGTAAACAATGACGCAGCCCGATCGTTCCCCAAATAGATCATTCCAAGATTATTCCCCCGGACAAGCAGGGGAACACCCATTACGGACCGGAGTTTTAGATTGACGATGCTCTCCGCATGCCTGAATCCATCGTCCTTCAATGCGTCAGAGACAATAAGGGGTCTCTTCTCCTTCAGGACCCAGGAGACAACAGTGTCACTCAACTCCAGAAGGCCCTCCTTGATGTCCTTTCTGAGCGAGCTGCGGGCCACTTTCACGGCGAATCCATTACCTTCCGAAAGGATTAAGTAGCCCCTCTGTGCCTTGGTCAACTCAATTATGGAATCCATGAAAGAGACAAGGAGATCATCCAGCGAATATACCCTCATAAGAGCCTCACTGAACTCATACAATCTCCTGGTGTAATCAAGACCGGAATGCGGTTTTTCCTCGTCCCCGGCAACGAAACGAAGCATTGCCCTTCCAACGGAGATTACATCGCCGTCCCTCAGCTCCCTGCGTTCCGTCTGCTCTCCATTTATGGCAAAGGTAATGCGTGGATCAAGGCTGATCATGGTATAGCCTGATTTTTCCTTGAGGATATGGGCATGGTAACGCGAAACGGACGGATCATCGAGCAGAATGTCGCTCTCGGGATCCTTTCCAAGGGTAGTGATCCCCTTGAAGACTTTAAAGGACCGCCGTGTTACGCCCTTTTCATCGAGGAGTAATAGAGATGCCATCGCGTTCTGCCTCGGTAGGTGAATTCCATACTGCGTCAACAATGCCGTAGACCCCTGTTCCAACAAAGACCCAGAAAGCTATAAGCTGAGCATCCTGAAGTCTGTTGGCAGACTTAATATCTTCTTTCGAATAAACGTCAGGAGATGTCTCCATTGTCTTTCGGGCATAATATGTCACAAGGTTTGTGAGGAGAGCGGTCCCCTCCACACCAAGCAATACATATCCTTTTGCCTTTTGCCCGTTCTGAAACTGCCCGACCCCAAAGGGGACAAAATTCAGGTAGAACAAGGCCCTTCTCCGCTGGACCTCCATACCGATCTCACGCTTAAGCCCATTAAAAAAATCTACGATCTGGGGAGGAGTGAAAAGGGGATCGAGAGAGTAATGGGGCTCTGTCCTCAGAATTGCCCGAAACTCGTTTTCAGCCGCCAGCTTCTGATCAAGGATGTAATAACAGATCCCAAGGTATTGATAGGCCTTTAGGATCTCATCTTTGTCCTTCAATACCAAAGGATACAGGAGGGAATGAAACTGTTTCGCAGCCTCCTTGAAGTCTCCGTATGCATACATTGCGTACGCCTTCTGAAATCCCTCAGACTCAGCCAGGGCCACCTTCCAGGTGCACACACACAGAGCACAGACGAGGATGAAAACCCTCACTTGCGCTCCTGCTCCTGAACAGTGAGGCGTACCCTCTTATCAAGGATCTTCCCGGGCATGATCTCAACCCTTTCTGTATATGGGCGGCAAAAAGGATTTTCAAGCCTGACATCGTGGCCGCCCCTCTCAAGCTCTACGGTCTTCACAAAGGGAGTCTCCCCGACATAATTCCCATCAACAAATACACGTGCCCATGGAATCGTAGTCAATCTAAGGGTCCCCTTCATTTCCTCCTGGCGTGCCGGTGGAACTGCGTGCGCAACAGAAGCGTTTGGGGTTTTGGGCTGACTCTGAGAAGGGGCTGGCTCTTTCACCTCAACGGCTGGCTCCTTCACATCAATGGGCATGCGGGGCGCAGCTCTTTCAATCCTCGCAGAGATGAAATAAAAAGCTCCGGCGCAACCCGCAATGAGAACAGTAGCAGCAAGAGCGCTCCACATCCTCTTGCCCCGCCTTGATGCCGTCACAAGCTCGCGGGCCTCGGCGCATGATGGATCCAGCACAAGGACCTTCTCGAGCGCCCTGAGGGAGGCGCTGAATTCTTTTTTGGCGAGTAACTTTCTTCCAGAGTCAAGAAAGTGTGCGATGAGTTTCTCCCTGAGCCCCTTTTGATAGGCAGACGGAGCAATGAAAAATTCCTTCAGCTGGCTTTCCGGAGCAACTATGCCGCTGCCATCCAGGTAACTCTTGAGATCTTTTTCAAGAGAGTCCAGATTGGGAAACCTTTTATCAGGATTGACCTGAAGGCAGCGGTTGATCGACGAGGCAAGAGCATCGGAAATTCCTTCATTGATCTCCCTTGGGTCAGTGAACTTCCCCTCGGCAATCGCCTTCAGGATCGCTGCAGTAGTGGTCCCTTGAAATGGCAGGCGGGAAGTGGAGAGCCAGTAAAGGAGTGTCCCCATGGCAAAAATATCGGTCCTCACGCTCGCCCGCTTTCCTTCAACCTGCTCAGGAGACATATAGACAGGAGAGCCGATGATCCCTCCCGTGACTGTGAGACTCTCCATATCCATAATCTGGGCAAGACCAAAGTCAGTAAGCTTTAACAGGCCGTCTTCCGTGATCATTATGTTTTCCGGCTTTATGTCCCTGTGAACGATATTCATAGAATGTGCGTATTTCAGCGGAGCGCATACATTGAGGAGGATCATGGCAGCCACCTCGGGAAGCAGTGGGCCAACCCCATCAACAAACGCCTTGAGATTCTTGCCTTTGATAAACTCGGTGACAATATATGCCTGGTCGCCGTTTCTCCCGGAATACTCATAGATCTCGATAATCTGAGGGTGTTTGAGCCTTGCAACGAGCTTTGCCTCTCTCTCAAATCGTTCCCTGTCTTCGGAACTACGACAAAGATGCGGATGGAGGATCTTGATGGCCACATCCCGATCGAGGGATAGGTCATGACTGCGGTAGATAGAAGCCATGCCCCCTCTTCCCAGCTCCTCCATTATCTTATAGCCCTTAAGTGTTTTCCCGATCATGCCGTTTTCTTCCGTGCCGCTTCGAGAATACCGAGGACCCTCTTCGTCACCATTCCGATATCAACACGATCAACCTCCTGAGAGTCCCGCATCTTGATCTCGGCTTTTCCCTCCTTCATGGCCTTCGGACCAAAAGTGATCCTGATGGGAATACCAAGAAGGTCGGCGTCCTTGAACTTTACGCCCGGCCTCTCATCCCTGTCATCATAGAGCACCTCTACTCCTGCTTGCTCAAGCTCCAAGTGGGTTTTCTCTGAAAGACGCCGGGTCTCCACATCATTAATTTCAAGTGGAAGAATGATGGCCTGAAACGGGGCAATGGACAATGGGAAGGACGCCCCCTGGCTGTCATGGCCCTGCTCAATAGCAGCAGCCACGGTCCGGGTGATTCCAATCCCGTAGCATCCCATGACCATGAACTTCTCTTTTCCGTCCTTGTCCAGAAAGACAGCCCTCATTGCCTGGCTGTATTTTGTCCCGAGCTTGAAGATATGGCCCACCTCGATCCCCCTGGTAAAAGCCAGGGCCCCTTCGCATTTCGGACACCCATCGCCCTCCTGGGCCATTCTTATATCCCCGAATGCCTCCACGGAAACATCCCTTCCAAGGGACACATTCACCAGGTGATGATCCTCTTCGTTGGCGCCCGTGACAAAACTCTCCATCTCCGCAATGGAATTGTCTGCAAAGACCTTAATCCCCAGCTTCACAGGGCCTGCAAATCCCATTGGGGCCCCTGTGGCCTTCTGGATCTCCTCCTCCGATGCCATCTCCAATTCATCGGAACCAAGCATGGCGCCAAGCTTGGAAAGATTAAGCTCATGGTCGCCCCTTACCATTGCCGCGACAAAACCGGAGCCTATCCTGCAGATGATCGTCTTCACAATGTCTTGGGGAGACACCCCCAAAAACTTGGAGACCTCCTCAACGGTCTTCACGCCGGGTGTTTTCACCTTTGACATGGCCTTTCCGCGCGGAGCGGATCGTCCTCCCTTCACATCCTTCCTGCGAACCTCTGCCTTCTCAAGGCTTGCTGCATACCCGCATGAGGTGCAGGAAACAATGGTGTCCTCTCCGCTCTCTGCAAGGACCATAAATTCATGGGAGAATTTCCCACCGATATTCCCTGTCACAGCCTCCACGGGTTTATACTTGAGGCCGCACCGGGAGAAGATCCTGGAGTATGCATCGTACATCTTTTTATAGGTTTCCTCCGCACCCTGCTCATGGGCGTCAAAGCTGTAACCGTCCTTCATAATGAACTCCCTGGCCCTCATCACACCAAAACGGGGTCTCACCTCATCCCTGAACTTGATATGGATCTGGTAGAGGTTCAAGGGAAGCTGGCGATAGGAGCGGACCTCCCGGCGGACAAGGTCTGTGATGATCTCCTCATGGGTCGGTCCCAGACAGAACCACCTATCATGCCTGTCCTTGAATCGGAGGAGCTCCTTCCCGTAATGATCCCACCGGCCGCTTTCCTCCCAGAGGTCGCTTGGCTGGACAAACGGAAGGAGAACCTCCTGGGCGCCTGCCCTGTTCATCTCCTCCCTGACGATCCCCTCAACCTTCCTGATGACCCTGAGGCCCAATGGAAGATAGGTATGAACACCGGCAGCGACCTTCCGGATCATCCCTGTCCTGAACATGAGCTTGTGGCTCGCTACCTCTGCATCGGCAGGAACCTCGCGTGTGGTCGGAAGTAGGAGCTTGGAATAGAACATGGTCAGTTCCCCTTCCCTGCTGCGGAAAGAAGGACCTCTTTGATCAGTAACTCAGCCATGTCCGATTCTTTAATCTTAATAGCCTTCTTCCCCTTCTTGAAGAGAATCCCAACCCCCTTGCCGCCAGCGATCCCAACATCAGCCTCCTTTGCCTCCCCTGGCCCGTTCACCACGCACCCCATGACAGCCACAGTGATTGGCATCACGATGTCCCTGAGCCCCTCTTCAACCTTCTGGGCAAGCGGGATCACATCTATCTCTGCCCGACCGCATGATGGACAGGACACAAGGTTGAGCCCTCTTTTCCTCAGGCCCAGGGCCTTGAGGATCTCGTATGCAGCCCTCACCTCCTCTACAGGGTCTGCAGTTAGAGAGACCCTGATGGTGTCCCCGATCCCTTCGGCGAGAAGGATCCCCATTGCCACAGCAGACTTTATGGAGCCAATTAAGGTCGTCCCTGCCTCGGTCACGCCGAGATGAAGGGGGTAGTCTGCCTCTTTTGAGATCATCCGGTAGGCCTCCACGGTAGTCATAACATCAGAGGATTTTAAAGAGAGCTTGATGTCCTCAAAGCCCATCTCATTGAAGAGCTTCACATGACGCAATGCGCTCTCAACCAGGGCCTCAGCAGTAGGACGGCAGTTGTATTTGAGAAGGATGTCCTCCTCAAGGGAGCCTGCATTCACTCCGATCCTGATTGGGACCGAGAGCTCACGCGCCGCCTTGACAATGCTTTCCACACGCTCCTTCCTCCCGATATTCCCTGGATTGATCCTGATCCCATCCACTCCCTGAGCGAGGGCCATGAGTGCAAGGCGGTAGTCATAATGTATGTCAGCAACAAGTGGGATATTGATCTTCTTCTTAATTTCCTTCAATGCCCCTGCTGCCTTCATGTCCGGAACAGCGACCCTGACGATTTCGGCACCTGCCTTCTCCACCCTCAGGATCTGCTCCACCGTGCCCCGGACATCTCGCGGATTCGTTGTAGTCATGGTCTGGACAACAACGGGCGCATTCCCCCCTATCTTAACCCCTCCGAGGGAAATCTGCCGGGTTTTCCGCCTCTTCATATTGACAAAAATATCATTTTATAGAGGCAAACGCAAGTAGCGACAAAAATGTCAAAAAAGGACAAGTTTTACATAGACAATACTAATTATCTACTTCAAAACGGCAGGACGAAATTCCTATGCTCAAGCTTCCCGAACAGGACCTTCTGTGCCCCACCAATGAATTCGTATTCACCCCTTGTTATCTCTGTCCATTTCCTGCAATTTTCACATGATGTTCTGTAAAAATTCTGAATCAAGCCATCTGAATAAACCCTGTAAATCACATAACCGCCAGGGTATTCCTTTGGAGCTCCGGTCTCCACAAATGGCACTCCAGGGGCCTGCTCAGAATACGTAACCTTGCTCCTATGGCTGTGTCCTGAAAATACCCCATGAATCTGTGAATTTTGTTCAACAATATTAACCAGCCTTGTCCTGTCCTCCTGATCGGTTAAGAGATTTACAAAACCTACAGAATCCCCCTCCTCACTTGCAAGAACGTAGTGTAGAAAGACAAATGTCTTTTTATCTGTATTTGCTGCCAAATCGTCCTCCAGCCATGTGAACTGTTCATCGCAGATCTCTCCTCTGCCACTTGTAAGATTAACAGAATCAAGTGTTATGAAGTGCAACCCTTTATAATCAAAACTCATATCAAAATGACCATGGGTATCAACAGTATATTTATTGCCCATAAACAAAATATTCCTGAGGTCAAATACGCTGATAAAGTAATCCTCCGGATTATCCCCAACTCTGTCGTGGTTGCCCCTTATCAATAGATATGGCATTTCAAAATCGCCAAATATCTCCTTTGCCTTTTCAAATTCTTCCCTTTTGTGTTCGCTTGTGATGTCCCCTTTGATTATTACAAAATCTGCTCCCCTTTGGTTTATCTCACTTACAGCAGCATTATTCATAAAAAGCCAGTAGGGATTGTTTTCATCAGGCCAGGTAAAACCCTCATTAATGACCTCATTACCAATAATAATCAAACCCGCTATGTCCTCGCCCACATGAACATCATTCATTGTTACAAACTGGAAAAGGAATTCACCCTGTGGTGGTGTTAGCGTTACAAAACTACCAGGCGAATACTCAACGGGCGCTCCAATAATGCCCCCGTCCCCGCTCTTTGTCACATAATAATACTTGGTGCCCGGAGCAAGACCTGTTATCTCGCAGTAATGATAAATGGTCGCAGGTTCCTTGCAATTAAACTCTCGTAAAGCACCAGGGGAGGTCCCGTAAAGCACCTTTGAATCACCAGGAGCATCGGTTATCCATGTCAAAACAAAAGAAGACTCAGTAACTGTGACGAGCTCTTCATTGGAAATCATCGTCACAGAATTGACTTTTTCCCTGCAGCAAAGGAACATACAGAAAACAATTAAAAATATACAAATTAAATTTCTCTTAGAGAGCATTTCCATAAATTTTCCCTTCATAATTTTAAAACGGAATTATACCGTTGGCAAAGTGTGACCCCTTTTGGCCTCATTTCTTCCTCATTGCCCCTGGTTATACATTTTATCAATGTCTTTCATGATCCTTATTGATTCATTTATGGCCACGATCATTTTTTGGTAATGCTCTATATCTTTATTTGTCAATGTTCTATCCTTACGATCTTTGAGCCACTTTTGCGCTGGCTGGTAGCTGCCGATGTAGAAATTCCATGCAATTTCTGGGACTTTCCCAAAATATTGTTCGCTACATTCCACCAGCAATTGCACCACTTAGCACCTCGTTGGGCGTAGCATAATTTAAGCATTTTCTGGGCCGATTGTTAAGTAGGTGTTCCGCTCTCTTAACCGCATAGTAACTGACATGTT
>Ga0315296_10002994_pt1 | contig 14277 bp, 8 predicted proteins | sample YL17G14_18_MG_FD_203921 | JGI IMG/M metagenome (GOLD analysis project Ga0315296, IMG submission 203921) | Sediment microbial communities from Yellowstone Lake, YNP, Wyoming, USA - YL17G14_18 | ecosystem: Environmental > Aquatic > Freshwater > Lake > Sediment | place: USA: Wyoming | collected... | reverse complement strand
TCCCGGTATTCCACCTGGGCAACTGGGTGCGCTTCGCCCGCCCGATAGAACGAAATCAAGTACTTAATGTGACTCGTAAAGTTGAAATCTCTCTGCTGCTCGGCCTCGGAATACTTCTTGTGCTCGATTTCCTCAAACGCGACCTCATGGCGCCCGGAGGGGGACTTGAAGCGAACAGGCTCAGCGCCTTCCCCCACGCAGCCAACGATCACCAACCCGACAGACAATTCCAGGCCACAGCGCAAAAGGGAATTCACCTTTCCCCCCTCATTTCCCGAGCACACGGCGCAGCGCGCCCTCCAGTTCCGGATGACAGAAGGAATAGCCGCTCGCCATCAGCCGCGCGGGTTCGACCCGAGTGCTGGCGAGGAGCAGGCTGTCTGCCATCTCGCCGAGGGCGAGGCGGGCGCCGAACGCCGGCAGACGGAGCACTGTCGGCCGCCCGAGCACTCGCCCCAAAGTCTTTGTGAACTCCAGGTTCGTAACGGGATTCGGCGCCACGGCGTTCACCGGACCCACGAGTGTTTCGTGAGTCAGCGCGTGGAGTATTCCACCCAATAGATCGTCGATGGCAATCCAACTCATATACTGCTTCCCGCTGCCGATTCTGGCGCCCAAGCCCAAGCGGAAAGGAAAGAGCATCCTGGCCAGCGCGCCACCTCGGGAGCTGAGGACCATGCCGATCCGAAGATTGACCACGCGGATGCCCCTGCGGACTGCCGGTTCGCATGCTGCCTCCCACTCCCGGCAGACCTCCGCCAGGAATCCCACCCCGGAAGGGCTCTCCTCATTGAGAATCTCTTGGCCCCGGTCTCCGTAGTAACCGATGGCGGAAGCACACAGCAGGACGCGGGGCGGTTGTGTTAGTCGGGCGAACGACTCGCTGAGTAACCGCGTTCCCCGGGCGCGGCTCTTGAGGATCTTGGCTTTCCTCTCGGGCGTCCACCTTTGGGCGATGCTTTCGCCGGCGAGGTGCACTGCTGCGTCCACCCCTTGCAGCCCCATCGGGTCCACCTTCCCTGCCGCAGGGTCCCAGTGAACCTCGCCCTGTCCGGGTCGCGGCTGAGCGCGTACCAGACGCAGCACACGGTGTCCACCCGCGCCGAGGAAAGAGACCAGCGCCGAGCCGATAAGTCCCGAAGCTCCCGTGACGAGGATTCTCATAACTGCTCCGCAGGAACCGACGCACTACCCGACGTCGAATCCGCGGCCGCTAGACCTCCCTTCGACCGAGCATGGCACACACGCGATTGAGTGGCAAGCGGAGGCGGCGCTACGGTTGATGTACAGCCGCCACTCGCCCGGCTCTCCCGGCGAGCGGCTAGGTCGCGCTCACACGAAGTGCTTTGGTAGCGCTGGCCTTCAGGCCAGCAGGTGCCGGGCTAAAGCCCGGCGCTACGTCAGCCGCCAGGATGGCGGCGGCACGGTCGATATGCACCCGGCCAGCAGGTGCCGGGCTAATGCCCGGCGCTACATCAGCCGCCGAGACGGCGGCGCTACCGTTGATGTACACCCGGCCTTCCTTCAATCGTGGAAGAGCCGCCCCGATGAATCGGGGCGCTACCCAGACGGGCTCCGGCTCGCCGGGAGCGACGTGCTTCGGGAAACCCTTTTCGACCAGATTCGAACCCTCGGCCGGAAAGCGGGCTATGGGCTTTTCGAGTTTAGGAAACTCGCGCAAGTGCAGAGCGACCAGTGACGCGGTGTCTGCAAGTCTTCCGTCGCGTGCAACCAGGTTGAGCGCGCGCCTACTGCCGGATTGTGCAGAGAATGCTGCGGCTCTCGTCCAAAGTGACCTTATCGGGCCGGAAGGGTAGAGGCAGCTCGCCCGTAAAGGTGTTCTGCCCCTGAATTCTTATCAACCCCAGGCGTCGCGGCTGGCCATTAACGTAAGCGTAGAATGGCACTCGCATCTCGAACGCATCTGAAACACCCGACTGGGTGAGCGAAATCTGCAGGAGGGTTTTGCCACCCTCCCCCGGCTTGAGCTGGTATTTGAAGTCGTAGACGGGGGTTTCAGCGCCGTAAACCCACTCATTGAAGAACCAGTTCATAGGTTCGCCCATATGCTTTTCGACGACGCGGCGGAAATCCTCCGTGGAAGCGTTCTTTCCCGTATAGGTGGTGACGAAGTCGCGCATCATGTTAATGAAGCGCATGTCAGGGTTCCTGTCGCGAGGGTTCTCCATAATCATGCGCAGCATCTCCATGACGTAGGCGCCCTTGTAGTAGGTCAGGATCATGGCGTTGCTGGGCTCAACGTGTTCGTTCAACTGGAAATTGAGCCAGAGGGGACCTACATCCACCCGGCGCTGCCCTGCCAGGTTCTTGTTCAGCAGCCAGCGGCGCTTCAGGTCCCAGAAACTGTTCCACTTCTTCGGCTCAAACTGTCGCAGGTAGAGCGCGGAGGCAAACTCCGCAACGCCCTCGGAGAGCCATTGGTCGTGGTAAGTCTTCCAGCCCACCAGGTGGCCCCACCACTGGTGCGCCATCTCGTGCACGGCGACCAGGTTATAGAACTCGCGCGCTTCGGCAGATTCCTGCAAGCGCAGACTGTTGCGTGTGGTCGCATCGAGCAAGGAATCGTAAGGCAGAAAGATCAGCGTCGGCCAGCTTTGGCCGTAACCACGGATCGGCTGCTCCGTGACCGCGACTCTCTTGAAGGGCAGCGTCCCGAACAAGTACTCGAAGAATTTGAGAGCTTGAAAGCTGAGACCTGCCGCATGTTGCAGCATGCCGGTCGTACTGAATCCACCCTGCATGATCCCGCGTTCCGCGGACACATCGCCGTGGCCCGGCCCGCGAGCGAGTTCCGCCGTGATAATATCTGACGACAGGCCCTTCAACTCGTCGGGGGGCTCTTTTCCGCCGTAAGCAATTACCGTAAGGTTGGGATCGGACTGGCTCTTGTCTGCGAAATTGCCGTAGTTGAAGCCCACGACGCTGTACGGGATTTCCGATTCCCACTCACTCTGGACGACATCCTTGTCCTTCTCCGACTTCGCCGCTCGTCCCGTGGCGACCAGCGTGAATTTCTTCGGCGAGCGCATGCGAAGGGAATACTGGGTGCGATCATCAAACGCGCCGAAGCTGGGAAACCAGGATTCCCGCGCCGTAACGTAGTAGAGCCCGGAACCCATCTGGTGCACGATGCGACTGTCGTGGGTGGAATCTTCCGCGTAGGCGATGCGGATTTTATACACTTGGCCTGCCGTGGCAGGTGCGGGAAGGATGAGCCAGGGGTCGTTATCCAGTTTTCTGTCCTCTTGAATGAAGGCGACTTTCTTGCCCTCCGCGTCCTGGATAGCAGAAATCCGCAGCACGCCGCGCAGATTAAGGGGCAGCAGCCGTGCCGCGCCAGCCGGCACCTCGAACTCAAGGTCTGCGGTGGCTGAAAGGCGATTGTCCTTGGCCACTTCGGCATCGATGCGGGCCTGACGACAATGCGCCAGAAGGGTGCGGTGGTCCGGCTGAGGCGTGCGGGCGTACTCCTCGGCCAGGTGGAAGCCTGACCACCATTCGAAATAGTTGCCGCGATTGTAGTGGAGCAGCATCACCTCTTCACCCTTCGCAAAATCGGGCAGAAGCAAGGGATCGCGGTTCCAACTGACGTGGTACAGCAGGTCGCCACTGCGCTCCCCCTTGAAGTCGGCCAGAAAGAAACCGCGACTCGATGGGTCAGTGAGGTCAGCGAGCATGCGCGCCGCCAGATTGCGCATCTGGAAGTTTCCCTTGGCCTCGTTCTCCCACCAATCGTTGAAGCTCTCGGCGTACTTCCTTTGCGCCGCCGACAAGGAGCCACCAACGGCTGAGGCTCCACCGCCTTGAATCTTGACGACCTTTTGGAGTTCGCTCCAGGAATCGTCAGTGAAGAAAAAAACCGCCTGATGGAACTGGTCCTGGAGCAGTGAACCCTTGGCGAAGCGGGAGATTTGCCTCTGGTCGAGGGGGCTCGGCGGGTTCAGCACCACGGTTCCCTGACCCTCGAAGACGGCACCCAGCACGCGCCCCTCGATGGGCGCAGCAAAGAAGAGCCGGCCTTCCCGAAAGGTGAACGTTGCCGCGGCGCGTTTCCAGACCACGTTCTGCGTGACCGCCGACTGGTCGCCTATCGCCAGTTGACGAAGCTGGCCATATACGCGCAGCAGCTCCTCCGGCGGCGCCACCGAGAGATCAGCAGCCTGTGCTGGCGTGACGACTGCCGCGCCAGCTACCCCAAGAACAAGAAGGAAGAAACGCCTTCGGATCGCACGCCACATGGGGAACCCCCCTCCGGGTCAGGAACGACCCGCGTTGCCCTACTGCCGGTGCGGATGCACACCCGCTATTAACAGAGAGATTAGATATTCCCGTTCTAGATGTCAAACGCCTTTTCCCCCGCCTCTCCCCGGCAGCCCGCCGGCTGTTGTGCGCCAGGGAGCGAGACGGGCAGCGCCTTTACAGAGAGGGATGAGACGAGTATAGTTGGGCCGCATCGGGAGAAAGTTCGGCCCGCACGGGAATCCTGAGCACGGCGAAGGAGGCATATGGTCGGCACGATGGTCATTGTCCTGCTCGTGGCTTTGCTGCTGTTTGTCATCCTGGCTTACAACACTCTGGTCAGGCTGCGCGTGCAGTCAGACAACGCCTGGGCGGACATCGAAGTCCAGCTCAAGCGGCGCTACGATCTGGTTCCTAACCTGGTCGAAACGGTGAAAGGTTACGCGGCTCACGAACGGACCACGTTCGAGAAAGTCACGGAGGCGCGCACGCGGGCCATGTCGGCGAGCGGCCCGGCGGCCAAGGCCCAAGCCGAGGGCATGTTCACCGAAACCCTGAAGACCCTCTTCGCTGTATCGGAAAACTATCCCCAGTTGCGCGCGGTAGAGAATTTCACGCAGCTCCAGTCAGAGCTCACCCAGATTGAAGAGCAGGTGCAACTGGCGCGGCGCTACTACAACGCCGTGGTGCGCGACCTCAATACGCGCATTGCGCAATTCCCCACCAACCTCATTGCCGGCACGTTCAACTTCCGGGCGCGCGAATTCTTTGAAGTGGCCGTCGCCGCCGAGCGGGAAGCGCCCAAGGTTCGCTTCGAAACCCCCGGTGCTTAGCCGGGGCTGCACGGAGGCCCCATGCCACGTCGTCGGTTCTTCGTCCTGGCGCTTGGCGCCTGTCTTGTTGTGTCCTTCCTCCCTACCCGGGCGCTGGCCCAGCGCTCGTGGCGGCTGGAAAACTTCGAGGCCGTGCTGGAGGTGCAGCCCGATGGCTCACTGGCTGTTACCGAAACGCTCCAGCCCCGCTTCGTCGGCTCGTACAACGGCATCTTCCGCACCATCCCCATTGATTACCAGACCAACGAAGGGTTCAACTACAAGCTCTTTGTCAAGCTGCAACGCGTCACCGACGAGAACGGCAACGACTTGCGCTGCGAGACCTCCCGCGAGGGGCACTACCTCAAGTACAAGATCTGGATCCCCGGGGCCCAGGACACCTCCAAGACCGTAGTGTTAGCCTACAAAGTCGAGAATGCTCTGCGCTATTTCGAGGATCACGACGAGCTCTACTGGAACGCCACCGGCACCGAATGGCCGGTCCCCATCGACCAAGCCAGCGCTTTGATCAAGTTGCCCGCGACCTCCGTGGAACCGAACCTGCGCGCCACCGCCTACACCGGCGCTTATGGCTCGAAGGCCTCCGAGGCGGATATCGAAATTACCGGCAGCCAAGTCTCGGTTCGGGCGCGCCATGGCCTGGGCTTCCGAGAAGGGCTGACGGTGGTGGCTGGTTGGAACAAGGGGCTGGTGGCCGAGCCCGGGACGCTGGCTCTGGCTTGGCGTTTCTTGCGCGCCAACTGGATGTTTGGCCTTCCCCTCCTGGTCTTTGTGGTCATGTTCTGGCTGTGGTTCACGCGGGGCAAAGATCCCCGCCTTTCCGAATCGGTGATGGTCCTCTACGAGCCGCCGGAGAAGCTGACCCCCGGAGAAGTGGGCACGCTGGTGGACAACACGCCGGACATGCGCGACATCACGGCGACGCTCGTCGATCTGGCGGTGCGCGGCTACCTGCGCATCGAGGAGGGGGAGGAGAAAGGCCTGCTCTGGAAGATGCGCGATTACACGTTTCGGCTGCTCAAGCCCGAACCAGAATGGGGCGAGTTGAAGGAACATGAGCGCGAGCTGCTCCGGGGCGTGTTCACCAACCCCAGCCATGCCGGAGCCACTACTTCCCTTTCCAGCCTGGAGAATGAGTTCTACCGGAAGCTGCCCGGGATTCGGGAGGCGCTCTTCAAGCCGCTCATCGCCAGCCGGTACTATACGCACAATCCGCAGAAGGTCAGGAACCTTTACCTGGGTCTCGGAATTGCCGTGCTCATCTTCGGCACAGTTGGGCTCGGAGTGCTCGCTGACCGGAGTGGGACCTCCATGCTGACAGCGATCCTGTCCGGCGTTTCTTCCGGCCTGATCATAATCCTGTGCGCGCTCGTGATGCCGGCGCGTACCATCCACGGTGCACGCGTGCGCAACCAGATCCTCGGCTTCGAGGAGTTCATGAACCGGGCCGAAAAGGATCAGCTCGCCCGGCTGGTGAATTCCCCCGCGATGTTTGACAAGTATCTGCCCTACGCCATGGCCCTGGGCGTCGAGGGCAAGTGGGCGCGGGCTTTTGAGGACATCTACAAGCAGCCGCCGAATTGGTACCAGGGGCACTACGACGGCGCCTTCCGGCCGTCCCTCCTGATGTACAACCTGAATAACCTGTCGTCTCGCACCGCTTCGACGTTCGTCTCGACGCCGCGGTCGGAAGGCTCGGGCTCTGGCTCTTCTGGCAGTTCAGGCTTTGGCGGGGGCGGCTCTTCCGGGGGCGGCTTCGGTGGTGGTGGCGGCGGAGCATTTTGATATTGCCGATTGAAGATTGATGATTGAAGATTGGTCTCAGCGAGCCGAGGAGATGGGTGGCTCAATCTTCAATCCTCAATCCGTCTCCATCGGGCCGTTGTACAATAACAAGCGATGCGGAAATCGCTGCTGCTGGCGCTGAGTCTGCTCGGACTGTTCGACTCCACCTACCTTTGGTGGGTCTACACCTCGCCTTCACGCCCCATAGTCTGTTTAGGGAGCGGCTGTGACACGGTGCGCGCCAGCTCCTACTCGAACCTCTGGGGCGTCCCCCTGCCCGCGTACGGCGTGCTGATGTACGTCACGCTGGCGCTGCTGATTTTTGCCGGGCCGATGGTCCCCGCCGCACTGGCCCGGGCGCTCCGCTATGCCGTCGCAGGCATTTCAGGCGCGGGGTTCCTTTTTTCTCTCTACCTGACGGCGCTTGAGGCTTTCGTATTACACGCATGGTGCACGTGGTGCGTCATCTCAGCGCTGGCTGTGACATTCATTCTTGCTTTGGCCAGCGCGGAGCTTTTACGCCCCGCGCCATTGCCGGAGCCCGTGGTGGCATTGGCCGCGGTGCGCAGGCATTTTGTGCTATTTGTTGCTGCCCTGGTAGTCGGCATCCCAACCTTCATTTTCCTCTCGCGGCACGGGGCACTTCCCCCGGTGCAACCAGCCGCTCCCGAGACCCTAGCCCAACGCCTCGTGCGGCCCGACAGCCGGGTGGCGGGAAACCCGGAGGCGGCGGTGACCGTAGTCGAGTTTGGAGATATCGAATGCCCCATCTGCGCCCCAGCAGAAGCGAACGCCCGCGAGATTCGCAGGAGGTATGGTAGCCAGATTCGGTTTGTCTTTCGGCATTTCCCGTTGGCGCGGATTCATCCTCAGGCAGAGAAGGCCGCCGAAGCTGTTGAATGCGCGGCCGCGCAAGGGAAGTTCTGGGAAACCCTCGAGAGGTTTTATAGGGGACAGGACGATTTGAGCGAGCCGGCGCTGGCGCGCTATGCCCGCGAAGCCGGGGTGGATGTGGCGCGCTTCAACCAATGCCTCTCGAGCGGCGCTATGGCGGCCCGGATTAACCGCGACCTCGAGGACGGCCGGGCGTTGGGCGTCCGTGCCACACCCACCTTCTTCATCGGGCAGAAGATGATTGAAGGCCCTTTGGAGCTCACAGAATTCTCGCGCCTGCTCGATCAGGAACTTGCCCGCGCGGCTGCGCCGCGTGCCCCGTCTCCGACGCCAGCGGCACCGGCCTCAGTACCGCCGACAGGGGGCCTCCCATCCGCCTCACCCGGCACGCTGGCCAACAGCGGCACAGCATTCTTCACGCAGTTCCAAGGTCCCCAAATGGGGTGCAGTGAGAACCAAGCCGGAGAACCCCAGCCCCGCCTGATCGGGACAGCCGAAGCGCGCCAATTCTTCAACAGCACCCCGAAGGCTTTGTTCGTCGACGTTCGGGAGCGCAAGGAATTTCAGAACGGACGAATCCCCGGAGCCATCAACCTCCCGCTGGATAAGATGGAGAAGCGCGGGAGCAATCTGCCCAAAGACAGGAGCATTGTGCTGTACGAGAGCGGGAGGTCGCCGGGCGACGTTTGCGCGGCCAGCCGCGCCGCCGGGCGCGTCTTGCTCAGGAACGGCTTCTCCGCTGAGAGAGTGCGGGTTTATCAGGACGGCTTGGCAGGGTGGGAAAAAGCCGGATTGCCGGTGGAACGCTGAGCCTGTGGACAACGCAAGAGGGGGCGAGTCTGGCGCGCTGTGCTTTCTTCAAGTTTGGACGCTGCCCCTCCTTGCCTGCACAGACCTGGGGAAGATAGACCCGCGACAAATAGGCGTATTGCACAACGAGTAAGCGCCATCCGCGAGTCTGTAAAAAGGTATGGTCTTGACTAAGATTCGGTCTTATAATCGGCGACTCTGTACTTGTTTTCCCAGAGCAGTAAAAGTGCCGTTCTAACTGATGCGGAGTGCGCCGGGAGGCGTACGTCCCCAGAGCCGGGCGAGTGGGGCTACCCGGCCTCGACCCACAAGGCCTAAGCGGTCTCGCTTTTTAACACTGGGCACGATGTCTCCGTCAGCCACTGCAAGCGCCCGCGCAGAAGGAAATCGAGAAGCAACTGCAAGAAAACCTTTCCGGCTCCATGTCGGGCGCCTCCTCAGGATTGCGGCTGCGCATCGGAGTAAGGCACGGGCGCAGACTTACCGATGCGTGTGTAGTTCCGGCGAGGGGCTCTGAATTCGTCGCGTAGGAAGGGAGAAGCTGCGGGGCCAGGAGATCAGGCGGAGCCCGGGGAGCCCCGCACGGGACGTTGCAGCTAGATGCCGAGCCAAGAAAGGCTGAAGGCGCTCGGGAGCAGGCACAAACGATATGCCGTTCCTCATTGAACATATCACCGAGGTCGTAGTCACCATCCTGTTTCTTGTGCTGCTGGGGACGGGCGCGCTGATGGTGGCGACCATCGCGCGGCGGCAGCGGCGAGATAAGTACTTCCAACGGATCGACGACCTGCGCCAGAGGTACAGCCCGGTCATCACCTCGTTGCTGGCGCAGAAGCTTGAATACGAAAGAGGTCTGGCTGTCCTGAAAGGCATCTCTGGACGCGACCGGATCTTTGTTCTGGAGCAGCTCTGCTTAGAGAAACGGCCCACGCTTGACCAGGTGCCCATCCTGCGCCGGCTTTGCGAGGACCTGGGTCTGGTGAAAGTGTGGCAACAAAGGCTGAGTGGCCGGCTGGACGCGAGCACCATCCGTGAGGCTCTAGGACGCCCGGGGGGCCTTCTGGAGCGCGTGGGTCGGCTGCACTTCCTGGTACGCGCCAAAGCTGCCGATAACCTCGGCATTATCCAACACCGGCCCAGCTGGCCCTTGCTGGTAAAAGCCCTCGATGACCCCCACCCCGATGTGCAAGCGGTTGCGGTCCGATCCCTGGCCACCATTCAGGAACCGGACAGCTTTGCGCCGCTGGTGGCGCGCCTGCACGCGGTGGTCCTCAAGCCGTCCAGCACCCTCTCCGTGCGGGCCGTCAAGACAGCCCTGGTCAGCTTTCCGCTCAAACAGACGGTCGGGCTGATCCCTTCGCTCAATTACTCCAATCGGCGGATTCGCTTCTTGGCCACCGACATCATTCGGGAAATCGTAGAGCGTCACGCCGCGTGGGAAGAGGAGTTCGTCCTGGACGTGAAAGTGTTTCCGCCCGAACTCTCTGACGTGTTCCTTAATCAGCTCTGCTTCGACGAAAACCCCGATGTGCGCGCCCGGGCAGCACCGGTAATCTCGCACCTGGAGGACCCTCGCGCCACCCCAGTACTGCTGACGCTGCTCGAGGATACCCAGTGGTTCGTGCGCCTGCATGCGGTACGCGCCCTGGCCAAGCGCAAGTATCTCTCGCAGGCGCTGCAAGTGGCCCAGCGTTTGACGGATCTCCACTGGATGGTCCGGGAAGCCGCGGCGCGAACCCTCCTGGTATTCGGTCGGGCGGGCAGTGACCACCTGGCCTCGCATTTCCTGAGGACCGAGGACCGCTACAGCCGCGAACAAATCGCCGACGAAATGCAGCGCGCGGGACTGATTCCCAGTCTTCTCGCCCAGTATGGCAGCGGGGAGGACGGCGCGGAGGGGCGGGTGATCGAACAGTTCGCTCAAATGGGAAAGACCAGCTACTTGATCTCGGTGTTGCAGAGCAGCTCGGAGCGTGACCTGCGCAAGAAATTCCTGCAGGGTTTCGGACGGCATCCTGACCCGCAGATCCGCGCCTGGGTAAGACATCTGGCAACCCGGGAACCTGACGAGGAGTTGCGCGCGTTGGCCGAAGCCACCATCCATGGTGCGGTGAGCAAAGGAGAATCCTAAGCCTATGGAAGAGTGGAGACAGATCTTCTATCACGCCATGAACATGTTCAACGTGGTGATCGTGTCTTACTTCTTCCTGGCCAACGGCACTTATACTCTGCTCATGCTCATGTCCCTGGGCTCGGTGTGGCTCCACAACCGCCAGCTCAGTTACCAGGGCCTGGATGAGCTGCGGGAGTCTGCCGTCACCCCCCCGGTGACCATTATCGTGCCGGCTTGGAACGAGCAAACGGTCATCGTGGATTCTGTCCGTTCCATTCTCAGGACCGACTACCCCAGCCTGGAAGTTATCGTGATTGACGACGGTTCTACCGATGGTACGCTCAACGGGCTGATCACTGCCTTTCGCCTGATCAAGATGGATTTGATCTATCGCCCCCGGCTGGTGACCACGCCCATCCGGGGCTTTTATCTGAACCCGCGCATCCCGAACCTTCTGATCATCAGCAAAGAAAATGGGGGCAAGCCGGACGCCTTAAACGTGGGCATCAACGTGTGTCGGACACCCTACTTCTGCACCCTGGATGCCGACTGCCTCCTGGAGCGCGACGCCCTGTTGCGCCTGATGCGCCCCATCCTGCGCTCGCCGATCAATACGGTGGCCAGCGGGGGGATCGTGCGCATCCTCAACGGATGCGAAGTGCAAGACGGCAAGGTGGTCAAGGTCCAGCTGCCTAAGACACGAATCGAGCGCTTCCAGGTGGTCGAATACTTGCGCAGCTTTCTCTTTGGTCGGACCGGATGGGATCTGCTAGGGGGAACCTTGATCGTCTCGGGTGCCTTTGCCGTGTTCCACCGGGAGACGGTCCTTGAGACGGGGGGATTCCAGCACGAGACGGTCACCGAGGACATGGACCTCATCGTTCAGATCCATCGCTGGGCCGTCCACCACAAGCGCAAGATCAAGATGAAGTTTACCTCCGACCCGGTCTGCTGGACCGAGTGCCCCTCGACCATGAGCATGCTGGCGCGGCAGCGGCGGCGCTGGCAACTGGGGCTTTGCCAGACGCTGTGGAAGAGTTCCGAGATGCTCTTCAATTCCAAATTCGGTGTCATCGGAATACTTAGTTTCCCCTTCCACCTCTATGTGGAAGGGTTGGGCGCGGTGGTGGAGTTTCTGGGCTACTTCATGGTGCCGTTGGCGTTGCTGTTTGGCATGGTACCGGTGACCCTCTTCATCCTGTTCGTCGTCCTGAGCGTAGTCTACGGGGCCTTCCTCTCCGTCGGCGCTGTCCTGCTGGAAGAATTGACTTACCGCCGCTACCCCAGTCTTCGAGATCTGATAACCCTGCTTTGGTACGCCGTCCTGGAGAACATCGGTTACCGCCAGCTGGTGCTTCTCTTCCGCGTCCAGGGTGTCTTCCGGTTCCTCACGGGATTCCGGAAATGGGAGAGAGTAGTCCATGTCGGGGCAGCAACCTCATAGGGCTTGACACATGCGCCTGCTAAAGAACCGCATCATCCTTTCGCTGGCTGTAATTGCGGCGGTCACCTACGTTTGGGAGTTTTGGATCAAGCCGGTGACCGGGCCGCTCTATACCGCGGCGGTGTCCGAATACAAGAGCCAGAACTACTCCCGCTCGCTGCAGCTCCTCCGCCAAGCGTACCAGATCAACCCCAATGACACGGCCATCCTGGGCTTGATGGGCTGGAATTACCTGAAGTTGGGTGACGCCAAAACCGCCGAAGAGCCGTATTTCCGTCGCGCCCACGACCTCGCCCCGCGGGTGGTCGACATCACTTTGGGGTATGCTTATACCGAAATCGCCCTGGGCAAGTTCGCCGAGGCCACTCAGCTTCTCACTCAGCTCGTCGCCCAAGGTGAGAACACAGCGGATATGCATGTTGCCCGGGGTGCCCTCTACCGCCAGCTAGGGCGCAACCGCGATGCGGCACGGGAGTTTCAACTGGCCTTGGCAAGAGATGAAGAAAACAGCGTCGCGGCGAAAAACGTGAGAGAACTTTACAACATTTCGGGAGACGTAAGGAAAGCCAGCCTGGAGTTCCCAGCGTTCGAGCGCCCGAAGGATCTCCGCTATCCTGCGAGGGTGCAAGGCGACTTCTTAGCTTGGCGTACCGGCGACACCTGGAAGCCCGTCTATCTGGCGGGCGTTAGTCTGTCCGCGACGCTGCCCGGCCGTTTCCCCATCGAGGCCGTCTCGGATGTCGCCGTCTACACCGACTGGTTGAACAAGATTAGTGACCTGGGCGCCAACACCGTGCGCGTTTACACCATCCTGCCCCCGGCGTTTTACCGCGCCCTTTACGAGTTCAATAAGTCTCCCTCCCGACGCCCGCTATGGCTCTTGCAGGGCGTCGCGTTTGCGGATCCCCCGCGTGACGACATGTTCGAGGGCAGCTACTATCAAGCCTGCCAGAAAGACCTCCGCGAGGCCATTGACGTGCTCCACGGGCAGGGTGATGTGGCGCCGGCTAGAGGCCACCCGGGAGGAGTCTACACTTACGAGGTGGCCCCTTGGGTGACCGGTTTCCTGGTGGGCCAGACTTGGCTCTCGCATGTCGTCACCGCCAACAACCTGCTGCACCCTGACGTCGAGAGCTATCAGGGAGCCTACATAGAGGTGCCGGCGGGCAGCCCCACAGAAATCTTCCTGGCCCAGATGATCAATTACGCGGTGGAATATGAGGCGAGCAAGTACAACTGGCAACACCCCGCCGCCTTCGTCAGTTGGCCGACGCTCGACCCCATGCGCCATCCGACGGAGAGCACTCTCCTCGAGGAGGTTTCTATCCGGCGCGCGCGGGGTGAACGGTTGCCCACACCCGTCGGCCCTTACGACGACGATGACGGCGTTTCACTTGACCCGACCCACCTGCACCCCCGCCCGGGATTTGTAGCGGGATACTTCGCCGCTTACAGCGTCTTTCCCTTTTATCCGGACTTCATCAACCGGGACCCGCGTTATCAAGCCGCCCGGGATGGGGAGGGCAGCAATCCATTTCTGGGCTATTTGCAGGATTTGAAGGCCAACCATCGCCGCATCGCCCTGGTCATCGCCGATTACGGGATTCCCACTAGCCTGGGGATTGGGCATTTCAGTGCCGCCGGGTTTGACGAGGGCGGGAAAACCGAACAGCAACAGGGCCAGTTGCTGGCGCGCTTTACGCGCAATATCTACGATGCCGGGGCTGCCGGCGGCATGGTCTTTGAATGGGTTGACCAGTGGTTTCGCGAATCCTGGCTGCAGCGCTGGTACGCCGTGCCGCGGGACCGCCGGGTACTGTGGAGCAATCTGATGGCTCCCGCCGGACGCTATGGCCTGCTGGCCGCCGATTCTGGCCGACTTGCTGTTCACCTCTTGGGAGGGGACCCCGCAGAGTGGGCCAACACCCCTCCCCTTTATGCGAAGATCGAGCCCCGGCTATCCCAGCCTGTGGGCGACCGGTATGATCCGGCTCGAGATTTGAAAGCCCTGTACGCGGATGCCGATGAAGCCTTCCTTTATCTGCGCCTCGCGGTGGCGAAGCTGGACAACGACAACGACGGCCAGCCCGATTGGCAGGCCGTCAACTACCTGATCGGGGTGGGAACTGCTCCGAATC
>Ga0315296_10002993_pt1 | contig 14280 bp, 12 predicted proteins | sample YL17G14_18_MG_FD_203921 | JGI IMG/M metagenome (GOLD analysis project Ga0315296, IMG submission 203921) | Sediment microbial communities from Yellowstone Lake, YNP, Wyoming, USA - YL17G14_18 | ecosystem: Environmental > Aquatic > Freshwater > Lake > Sediment | place: USA: Wyoming | collected... | reverse complement strand
CCGGTGATGCGCTTGACCTGGCCCCAGGCATACGACTGCAGCACGTGCGGGCGGGGGAGGGTCAGCAGGGCCCGGTCCCACTCGGCGCCGTCGTGTACCTCGCGGATATCCATGGTCCTCTCGGGTGTGCCCCATGTACGTAGGGGCGACGCATGCGTCGCCCCCACGCCTGCCACATACGAATGGAGCACTCACAGTTTCGCCAGGGCTGCCTCCATCCACTTCAGCGCCTTCTGGATGTTTTCCACCGAGTTGGCATAGGAGAGGCGCAGGTAGCCCTCGCCATATTCGCCGAAGGCGGTCCCGGCCAGGGCCGCCACGCCGGCCTCCTGCAGCAGGTAATCGGCGATCTGCTTGGCCGGCCGGCCGAACTTCTTGACGTTGGGGAAGACGTAGAAGGCCCCGGCCGGCTTCAGGCAGCTCACCCTGGGGATGGCGTTCAGGCCGGCCACGATGATGTCGCGCCGGCGGCGGAACTCTTCCACCATCTTGTGGGCATCGCCCTGCGGCCCGGTAAGCCCTTCGACCCCGGCCATCTGGGTGAAGGTGGCCGTGCAGGAGTTGCTGTTCGTCATCAACCTGGCTTCCAGGGTGGCCAGGGCCTCCGGCATGACCCCGTAGCCCAGCCGCCACCCGGTCATGGCGTAGGTCTTGGAGAAACCGTCCAGGATGATCGTCCGCTCCTGCATCCCCGGCAGCGAGGCGATGCTGGCGAACTCGCCCTCGTAGAGGATGTGGCCGTAGATCTCGTCGGCGAGGACGTAGCAGTCATCGTACTGCTGCACCAGGGAAGCAATCTCCTTCAGCTCGTCCGCACTGAGGACCCCACCGGTGGGGTTCTGCGGCGAGTTGATGATCACCAGCCTGGTCCGCTCGTTGATCCGCTTCCGCAGCACGTCCAGGTCAAAGCCGAAGTTGTTTTCCTCCAACAGCGGGACCGGGACCGCCTTGGCCCCGACAAAGTTGATCATGGACTCGTAGATGGGGAATCCCGGGTTCGGGTAGATGACTTCGTCGCCCTCGTTGACCAGGGCGAGAATGGTGAAGAAGATGATCGGTTTGCCCCCCGGGACGATGACCACGTTCTCCGGCTTGACGGGGATGCGCCGTGTCTCGGCAATCTGGCTCGCTACGACCTGGCGCAGCGGTGGGATACCGGCCGAGGGCGTGTAGTGGGTAGCGCCGGATCGCAGCGCCTTGACCGCTGCCTCGATGATGTTCGCTGGGGTATCAAAGTCGGGCTCGCCGATCTCCAGGTGGACGATCTCGCGCCCCTGGGCCTCGAGGGCCTTGGCCCGCGCCAGCACCTCAAAGGCCGTCTCCGTGCCCAGTCGGCTCATCCGTTCGGCGAAACGCATGGCTTCCTCCTCTCTGAGTCTACCTGGGGCAGCAATGCCCCACTTGGCCTTTCCGACAACCATGAAGACACCAGGACCGCCAGTTTCCCGCTCGACACCTCTCCTTTGCCCGCCGCCGCGTTGCGGAACGGGGCCTCCTACCCGCCCCCCAGCAAGGGGATCAGTTTGACCTCTTCCCCATCCTGCGGGCGGTAATCCTTCTGCACCAGGACGCCACCCACCAGCACCCCACCGACCAGCGGTGAGGGGATACCCAGGTCTTCCAGCATCTCGCGCACGGGCCGGCCGGCCCAGCCCTCCAGGTCCAGGGCCTCCTGCCCGTCCGTGTATTGGCGCAACATCCCCACAGGAATCACGTGAATGGGTGCCATGCTGCCTCTCGTTGCCGCTCGATCCGGCCGCTCCAGGATCCTCGGCCCTTCGAACACCGCCATTATACCACAGCCCCAGCCCAACGTCCACCAATGCCGACCCAAAGCCGGTCACCATGCCGAGCGCCCCACTTTCGTGGGCCCCCGGCCACTCCGAATAGGGTCGTTTGCCTCCTCTGGCGTTTCGACCGTCGCGGGAAGGGGCTCGACCCACTATTCGTGGTGCATGAGCATGAATAGCCGGTTCAGATGTCCGGCCAACGTTCTTCTAGCGTCCCTCTAATGTGCGCTGCGTAGGATAGCCTCAGCATCCAAGACGGAGGTGAAACATGTCCAAGATTGTCGGGATTGACCTGGGTACGACCAACTCGGTGATTGCCGTGCTCGAGGGCGGCGAAGTCACCGTCATCCCCAACGCCGAGGGGGGGCGGTTGACCCCGTCGGTAGTCGCCTTTACCAAGAACGGCGAACGGCTGGCCGGGCAGATCGCCCGGCGGCAGGCCATCACCAACCCGGAGAACACCGTCTTCTCGATCAAGCGATTCATGGGCCGCAGCTACGACGAGGTGGCCCGCGAGCGCGAGATGGTGCCCTACCGGGTCGCCCGCGGCAACCGCGGCGACGCCCGCGTCTACATCCCGCAGGCCGGCCGCGAGTTCACCCCGCAGGAAATCTCGGCCATGATCCTGCAGAAGATGAAGCAGGACGCCGAGGCCTACCTGGGCGAACCGGTCACCCGGGCGGTCATCACCGTCCCGGCCTACTTCAACGACAGCCAGCGCCAGGCCACCAAGGACGCCGGCAAGATCGCCGGCCTGGAAGTGCTCCGCATCATCAACGAGCCCACCGCTTCCGCCCTCGCCTACGGCCTGGACAAGAAGAAGGACGAGACCATCCTGGTCTTCGACCTGGGCGGCGGCACCTTCGACGTCTCCATCCTGGAGGTGGGCGATGGCGTCTTTGAGGTCAAGTCTACCAGCGGCGATACCCACCTGGGCGGCGACGACTATGACCAGCAGGTGATGGACTGGATGATCCAGGAGTTCAAGAAGGAAAACGGCATTGACCTCTCCAGGGACCGCATGGCCCTGCAGCGGCTGAAGGAGGCGGCCGAGAAGGCCAAGATCGAGCTCTCCACCCTGATGGAGGCCGAGATCAACCTCCCCTTCATCACCGCCGATGCTTCCGGGCCCAGGCACTTCGTGACCCGTCTGACCCGGGCCCGCCTGGAGCAGTTGGCCGCCGGCCTGACCGAGCGGCTGAAGGGCCCCTTCCTCCAGGCTCTGAAGGACGCCAACCTGCAGGTCCAGGACCTGGACGAGGTCATCCTGGTTGGTGGGGCGACCCGCATGCCGGCCGTACAGGCCCTGGTCCGCGAACTCACCGGCAAGGAGCCGAACAAGAGCGTCAACCCGGACGAGGTCGTGGCCGTGGGCGCGGCGCTGCAGGCGGGTGTGCTGGGCGGCGAGGTCAAGGACATCCTGTTGCTGGACGTGACCCCGCTCTCCCTGGGCGTGGAGACGCTGGGTGGGGTCATGACGGTGCTCATCCCGCGCAACACCACCGTCCCCACCCGCAAGAGCGAGATTTTCTCCACGGCGGAAGACGGCCAGACGGCGGTGGATATCCACATCCTGCAGGGCGAGCGGACGGCTGCCGAGGACAACATCACCCTGGGCCGCTTCCGGCTGGAGGGGATCCCGGCCGCCCCGCGCGGTATGCCGCAGGTCGAGGTGACCTTTGACATCGACGCCAACGGCATCCTGAACGTGTCGGCAAAGGACCAGGCCAGCGGGCGCGAGCAGCGCATCACCATCACCGCCTCGACCAACCTGAGCAAGGACGAAGTGGAGCGCATGGTGCACCAGGCCGAGGCCCATGTCGAGGAGGACCGCCGGCGGCGCGAAGAGGTCGAACTGCGCAACCAGGCCGACAACCTGGCCTACAGCGCCGAGCGAACGCTCCGAGAGGCCGGCCAGAAGCTGGATCCGGCCGCCCGCCAGGAGATCGAGGGGCGCATCCAGGCCCTCCGCCAGAGCATTGCCGCCCAGGACATGGGGGCGATCCGGCGCGACATGGAAGCGCTGCAGCAGGCGCTGTACCGGGTCTCCAGCCAGCTCTACGGCCAGCCGGCCGGCGCCCCGCCGGGCACAGCGGGCGGCGCACCGCACGAGGGCAACCGGGGCCCCGACACCGTCGAGGGCGAGTTCCGCGAAGTATAATCTTGCACCGGCTTCGCCGGTGCACTACAGAGGCCAGCCATGCGCATCCCGGTGCAGAACGCGAACGAGGAGCCCAAAACCTACACGATCGAGGAACCGCTTCCAACCGTGCCGGCAAAGGCCGAGCAGGCTGAACCCGCGCCGGCCGAGGCGGAGTACCGTGACCTCTACCTGCGCGCCATGGCCGACATGGCCAACTACCGCCGGCGCACCGAGGAGCGGGCCCAGGAGCAGGTCGAGGAGGAGTGGCGGCGGCGGCTGCACGAGTTCCTCGAGTTCGCCGACAACCTGGACCGCGCCCTGGCCCGCCTGGAAGAGCCCGGCCTGCGCCAGGGCATCCAACTGACCTGGGAAGGGCTGCGCCGCTTCCTGCAGCAGGAAGGGCTGGAGCAGGTCCCAGCGGAAGGGCAGCCATTCGATCCGCCGTTGCACGAAGCGGTGGCGACGGCGGACAACGGGGTGGGGCCCGGCCGGGTGGTCTGCTCTGCAACTTCTCCCCAACATCGCCGTATCCAATAAAGGGGTTTCTGTGGCGGCGGGGCACGAGTCTTCCTGGAAACGTCGACAACCCAGTGCCGCTAGCCAAGACGGGGAACTTCGGGTATAATGGGGGTCAGAGCAGTAACGATGATACCCGTTTGGGGAGGATGGCGATGGCTGCACTTTTTGCCGACCTGCACCTTCTGGAGTGGATCTACCTGGCCCTCTTCTGCGGTGGGTTGATCTACGCCCTTTTTCTGGCGGTTTTCGGCATGGGCCACGGCCATGGGCTGGATCATGGTGGGCACGTGGACATCGACCATGGGGGAGGGCATCTGGACCTGGGTCATGGAGGCCACGTGGACCTTGGCCATGGCGGCCACGTCGACGTGGGCCACGGGGATGTCGACACGGGCGCCGGCCACGCCACCGACGTGCATGTGGACAGCGGCCACGACACGGCGGCCCACGGGGACAGCGGCCACGCCGCAGACACACATGGAGAGAACCAGGGGCGCGAACTGCATGCAAGCCCACTCAACCCGGTCATCATCGCCACCTTCTTCGGCGGCTTTGGCGGCTTTGGCGTCCTGGGGACACGGCTCTTCTGCCTGCCCGACTTCCTCAGCCTGCTGGTGGCCCTGCCGGCCGGCCTGGCCCTGGGCGGTGGCATGTTCGCCGTCTACGCTCGCCTCGCCGCCACAGCGGAGGCCGACAGCACGATTACCTGGCGGGACGTCCAGGGCGTGGTCGCCGAAGTCATCACTCCCATTCCGGAGAATGGGCTCGGGGAGATCCTCTATGTGGCCAAGGGCTCCCGCCGCAGTTCCCCGGCCCGGACCATAGACGGCTGGGCCGTCCCCAGGGGTACCAGGGTGACCGTGCTGAAGATGGCCAACGGCGTGGCCATCGTGGACCTGAGGTATACAGACTGAGAAGGAGGGACCTATGGGACCGCTGATCTACGGCATCATTGTAGGACTGATTGTCATCAGCATCATCTTCCTCTCCTACTTCGCCAGCCGCCTGCGCAAGGTCGGCCCGAACGAAGCGATGATCGTCTCCGGCCGCAAGTGTTGGTTGTACGACCCCACCACGGACACTCGGACCCGCCTGGGTTTCAGCATCGTCAAGGGAGGGAGGACCCTGGTCATGCCGGTCCTCGAGCGGGTGGACTTTCTCTCCCTGGAATTGATGACGTTGGACGTGCTGGTGAGCCGGGCTTACACCAAGGAGGGAGTCCCGGTGACCGTGGAGGGGGTGGCCCAGATCAAGGTCAAGGGCGACGACATCTCCATCGCCACTGCGGCCGAGCAGTTCCTCTCCAAGTCTGCCACGGAGATGAGCAACGTCGCCCTGCAGACCCTGGAGGGACACCTGCGCGCCATCCTGGGCACCCTGACCCCGGAGCAGATCAACTCCGACCGCGACGCCTTCGCTCAGGAGGTGCAGACCGTCTCCGCCGGTGACCTGGCCAAGATGGGCCTGCAGATCGTCTCCTTCACCGTGAAGGAGATCCGCGACGAGGAAGGCTACCTGGATGCCCTGGGAGTGCGGCCCACCGCCGAGCGCAAGCGCGATGCCACCATCGGCGAGGCGTTGGCCACGCGCGACGCCGCCATCCAGACCGCCCAGGCCAAGCAGGCCTCCCGGGAGGCCGAACTGCTCGCCGACACCCGGATCAAGGAAGCCGAGAAATCGTTCAAAGTACAGACAGCGGCCTATGATGCCGAATCCGACCAGAAGCGGGCCGCGGCTGACCTGGCCTACGCCCTCCAGCAGAACATCACCCAGCAGGCGGTGAAGGAGCAGGAGATAGAGGTCCAGGTCGTCGAAAAGAAAAAGCAGATCGAAGTCCAGGAACAGGAGGTCGCGCGCAGGGAGAAGGAGTTGCTGGCCACGGTGGTCAAGCCGGCCGAGGCCGAGCGGCAGCGTATCCGAACCCTGGCCGACGCAACCAAGTTCCAGACCCTCACCCAGGCCGAAGGCCAGGCCGAGGCCATCCGCTCGGTGGGCCGGGCCGAAGCCGACGCCACCCAGGCCAAGGGGATGGCCCAGGCCGAAGTGCTCAGGATCCAGGGTCTGGCCCAGGCCGAGGTCATCCGCGCCCAGGGTCTTTCCGAGGCCGAGGCCATGGAGAAGAAGGCCAAGGCCTGGGCCCAGTACAGCCAGGCGGCCATCATCCAGCAGTTGATCGACGTCCTGCCCCAGGTGGCCGCGGCCATCGCCGAGCCGCTCACCCGCACCGAGCGCATCGTCGTCATCAGCGGGGGCGGCGACGGGGCCGGCGCCAGCCGGGTGACCCAGGACATCACCAACATCATCGCCCAGGTGCCGGCCGCCGTGGAGGCCCTCACCGGAATCGACCTGGTGGAGACGATCCGCAACCTGCCCGGGGTGAAGACGAGCCCGAAGAAGGGTTAGAACCCCGGCGTTGTCGACAAAAGACTTCCGAAGTCTAAGAGACTTCGGAAGTCTACCTTTAGAAACCGCTACGGCGCTCCCCCCTCCATCTCCGCGAGGGCCTGTTCGATCTGCTTCTGGGTCTCCTGGAGGGCCACGTCCACCGGCACGCGGCGGCTGGTGACGTTGTAGATGAGGTTCTCGGCCGGATCCCAGAGGGCCTCTATCCGGGTGGTCACCGGGCGCGGCCGGCCGGCCTCGGCTTGGCGGAGCAAGGCCCCCAACTGGGCACTGCTGGAGAGGTCGATCTCGCGCCAGGTGGGGATCATCCCGTAGCGCGCCGCCAGCAGCCGCTGGGGCAGCGGCCCGCCCAGGAAACGCAACAGGTCCAGGGTCTCCTGGGGGTGTACCGGCAAGCGGACCGGGTTGACCATCAGGGCCCGGCAACCCACCAGGGGGGTCGGCCAGGCCCGCGTCTGGTCCAGCATGGGCAGCGAGGCCACCCCCAGCCGCTCCGGTCCCAGGACCCGGGTATAGTCGGAGAGGGCCCAAGAGCCGTTGACGACCATGGCCACCGACCCACCTTTGAAGAGCGAATCGGCCTGCCCGTAGCTGTCGGTGGCGATGACACCGGGCGAGGTCTTGATCTGGTAGAGCCAGAACAACCAGGCCCGCGTTTCCGGGCTATCGAGGGCGGCGTGGCCATCTTCGTCGAAGAGCCGGCCGCCAAAGGCGTAGAGGTAACCGACGGTGTTGTAGAAGCTCAGGGGGAAGGCCAGGCCGGCCTGTTCCTGCCCCGGCCAGATCGCCGCCAGTTCCAGCAGGGCCGTCGTCGTGGTGGGGGGATCCAGCACAAAGTCGCGATTGTAGTAGAGCGCCACCGTCTCGCAGGAGTAAGGCACGGCATACAACTGGTCCCGGTAGCGCACCCCTTCCAGCGCAAACGGGTAGAAAGAGCTCCAGAACTGCTCCTCCAGGACGCGACCCAGAGGGGCGATGACCTTGCCGTCGGCCAGGCGGCCGATCCAGTGGCTCCGGCCGGCCAGCAGGTCCGGTCCCTCCCCGGCCAGCACCGCTTCCTCGTACTCCGGGATGATCCGCTCCACCGGGACGCGCCGCAGCCGCACCGTCACCCCGGGATGGAGGCTCTGGTAATCGCCCAGTAGCTCGCGGACGACGGCCTCCTCGCCGGCATCCCAACTGTGCCATACCGTCACGGTGGTGACCGGCGGCGTCGCCGTCGGCGCCGGCGTGGGAGATAGCGGCGATTCGGAAGGGGCCGGCGCAGAGGAGGGAGACGGTCTGCACCCCCAGCTGAGGAGGAGCAGTCCAAGCAGTGCGAGCCACCCGGGATGCTTCCACCAAAGTCTCATCATGGCCCTATCTTAGCGCAGAGGAGGGCCTTTTGTCAACCCGCTTGCCCTGCCCCGTGTCGCGATTACTGGACAAAGCGGCGAGTCGGTTGTATAATAGGGCCGCTCGTGACGGAACGGGCTGCGTTCGGACAAAGGAGTCCGCGTGGACGGCGACCGGATAGGCGTACACCCCCACCGAGAAAAAGACACCGCTGCGGAGAGAGGCCCGCGGGCACGGTGTCCTTCTGTTCGACTGGAAGGGCCTGTCGCCAAGCGTCCACAGGACCAAGTGGACGGAGAAGCGCCAAGAAGTGCAGTCTGAGCAGATTGGTGGTCCATGGAACGGGTTCGAGTCCAGTGCAAGGAGGGTTCGATGCGGGAACTGCAAGCCAGTGTCATCACCGAGACGGTGGCCCATCTCTGTATGGAGGCCAACTACAACCTGGGAGAGGATGTCGGCGCCGCCCTGGAGCGGGCAGTGAAGAAGGAGGAGTCCGAGGTCGGGCGGGGGGTGCTCCAGCAGATCCTGGAGAACGCCCGGATCGCCCGGGAGACGGAGATGCCCATCTGCCAGGACTGTGGGCTGGCCGTCGTTTTCCTGGAGATGGGCCAGGGCCTGCACATCGTCGGCGGGGACCTCGGCGAGGCGGTGAACGAGGGGGTGCGCCGCGGGTACAAGGAGGGGTACCTGCGCAAGTCGTCGGTGCGCCAGCCCTTCTCCGCCCGGGCAAACACCGGCGACAACACCCCGGCGATCATCCACACCCGGATCGTCCCCGGTGAGCAACTGCGCATCACCGTGGCCCCCAAGGGCGGCGGGAGCGAGAACATGAGCCGGCTGAACATGCTGACGCCGGCGGCCGGCCGCAAAGGGGTCGTCGACTTTGTCGTCAAGGCGGTAGACGAGGCCGGGGCCAACCCTTGCCCGCCTATCGTCGTCGGCGTCGGGATCGGCGGGACCTTCGAACGGGTGGCCTTCCTGGCCAAGCACGCCCTCCTGCGCGAACTGGGCACTCCCAACCCCGATCCGGAACTGGATGAGCTGGAACGCGAGTTGCTGGAGCGCATCAACCGATTGGGAATCGGCCCCCAGGGCTTCGGGGGGCGGGTGACCGCCCTGGCCGTGCACGTGGAGGCCGAGCCCTGCCACATCGCCAGCATGCCCGCTGCCGTCAACATCCAGTGTCACGCTGCCCGGCACAAAGAGGCAGTGCTGTAGCTCCTGCCCCCCTGTCCCCTTGTCACCCCCTCTCCCCATCTCGCCGGAGAGGAGGAGAAAACGGGGAGACAGGGGGAGGGGGACAAAGCAAGGAGACCTCCCCATGAAAGAAATCACCGCCCCATTGACCGACGAAATCGTTGCCGACCTGCGGGCCGGCGACCAGGTACTGATCACCGGCACCATCTACGTGGGCCGCGACGCTGCTCACAAGGGCATGGTCGCCCTGCTGGAAGAGGGGAAAGAACTGCCCTTCGATCCCCAGGGCCAGATCATCTACTACATGGGCCCGGCCCCGGCCAAACCCGGGCGGGTCAGCGGTTCGGCCGGCCCGACCACCAGCGGCCGCATGGACCCCTACACCGTGCCGATGTTGAAGGCCGGCCTGAAGGGGATGATCGGCAAGGGCAACCGCTCCGCCGCCGTGCGCCAGGCACTGAAGGATTACCGGGCCGTCTACTTTGCCGCCATCGGCGGGGCCGGCGCGCTGATCGCCGAATCGATCGTCGAGTCGGAAGTCATCGCCTACGCCGAGCTGGGAGCCGAGGCCCTGCTGCGGCTGAAGGTGGTCAAGTTCCCGGCCATCGTGGTCAACGACGTCCACGGCGGCGACGCCTACGAGGACGGGAAGGCCAGGTACCGGGTGGAATAGCCCTCTCCTCCTCCCCCGCCGGGCTGGGCCCGGCACCCCCTCCCCCTCTCCCGCAGAGCAGGAGAGAAGGAGGGGGTAGGGAGAAGGAGTGAGGGCCCAAGGAGCGAACACCATGCGCATCCCCCTGACCGCATCTTCCGTCCACAGCGAGCTCCTCCGCCGGGTGGAGGAACTGAGCGGGCAGGAAGTCATGGCCTGCTACCAGTGCGGGAACTGCTCGGCCGGCTGCCCCGCCGCTGGAGCCATGGACCTCCTCCCCAACCAGATCATCCGCCTGCTGCAGCTGGGGCGCATCGAGGAAGCCCTCCAGGCTCGGGCCATCTGGTACTGCGCCGCCTGCCTGACCTGCGAGGCACGCTGCCCCAAGGGCATCGACCTGGCCAGCCTCACCGAGGCGCTGCGCACCCTGGCCCTGGAAAAGGGGATCAGCCACATCGAGATCGAGGACCTGCCCCCGGAGGTGTTGTCCGAGTTGCCCCAGCAGGCGTGCATCGGCGGATTCCGCAAGTATTCCATCTGACGGCTCTGAGGCTGGAGAGAGGGCTGTTGGTGAGGTGTCAGGCAGATGGTGGTCAGTTGTCAGCAATCTGTTCTCAGAGGTAGGGAGAGCCAGCAGACCGATCACTGACAACTGAGAACTGAAAACTGACTGCTTGAGACGAGGAGAGTATGTATGGAGATCGCCTATTTCCCTGGATGCACCTTGAGCACCAAAGCCAAGGGACTGGACCGCTCGGCGCGGGCTTCGCTGCAGGCACTGGGGCTGGAACTGCGCGAGATCCCCGATTGGAACTGCTGCGGGGCCGCTTTCCCCCTGACCAACGACGACCTCCGCCTGTCCGGGGCGGTCCGCAACCTGGTGCGCACGGCGGAGATGGGGCAGGAGGAGTTGCTCGCCCTCTGTTCCACCTGCTACAACGTCACCAAGCGGGCCAACCGGGTCATGCGCGAGGACGCGGCCCGGCGCGACCGCATCAACTACTTCATCGAGGCCGAGTACGACGGCCACGTCCGGGTGGTCCACCTGCTCGACCTGTTGCGGGACCGCTTCGGCTTCGAGGCGTTGAGAGAGCGGGTCACGCGGCCCCTGGAGGGGCTGAAGCTGGGCGCCTATTACGGCTGTTTCCTGCTGCGGCCGGCCAAAGAAATCGCCCTCGATGACCCGGAGACCCCGCACGTCTTCGAGGATTTCCTGGCCGCACTCGGTGCCGAACCGGTCGTCTACCCCCACCGCGGAGAGTGCTGCGGCTCCTACCTGGCCGTGGGCGCTCCCGACGTGGCCCTGGAGGCCTCCTACCGCATCCTCAACGCCGCCCGCCTGGCCGGTGCCGATGCCCTCGTCACCAGTTGTCCCCTCTGCCATTACAACCTGGACCGCCCGCAGCGGGAAATGGTCGCCCGCTACGGCGGCTTTCGCCCCCTGCCCGTTTTCTACATCACCCAGGTCCTGGGGGTCGCCTTGGGGTTGGATAGCAGCGAATTCGGTTTTGAGCGCCACTACGTTGACCCGCGGCCCCTGCTGGCGCGGGTAGCGCAGACGGTGACGGCCCAATGAGTGCAGGGAAAGGTATCCCCCGCGCCCTGATCATCGGGGTCGGCATCGCCGGCATGCAGGCCAGCCTGGACGTCGCCAACGCCGGCTTTGAGGTCGTGCTGGTCGAGCGCAAGCCCTCCATCGGCGGGCACATGCTGCAACTGTCGGAGACCTTTCCCACCCTCGACTGCGCCCAGTGCATCCTCACCCCGCGCACGGTCGAGGTGGGGCAGCATCCGCGCATCCGCCTCTACACCTATTCCGAGGTGATCGGCGTCGAAGGGGAAGTGGGACACTTCCGCGTGCGCATCCGGCGCAAGCCCGCTTACGTCAATTGGAGCACCTGCACCGGCTGCGGCCTCTGCCAGGAAAAGTGCCCGGCCAAGGTCCCCTCCGAGTTCGAGGAGCAGGTGGGCGTGCGCAAGGCCATCTACACCCTCTCCCCCCAGGCCGTCCCCAACAAGCCGGTGATCGACCGCGAGTCGTGCATCTACTTCCTGCGCGCCAAGTGTGGCGCCTGCCAGAAGCTGTGCCCCACCGGGGCGATCGACTTTGAGCAGCAGGAGACGATCGTCGAAGAAGAGGTCGGGGCGATCGTCGTCGCCACCGGTTTCGGCCTCTACCCACTCCCGGAGATCGGCGAATACGGGGCCGGCCAGCTCCCCGACGTGCTGAGCGGCATCCAGTTCGAGCGCCTCCTCTCCGCCTCCGGCCCCACCGCCGGCCAGGTCCGCCGCCCTTCCGACGGCAAGGAGCCGAAGGAGGTCGTCTTTGTCCAGTGCGTCCGCTCCCGCGACCCCGAGCACGGCATGCCCTACTGCTCGCGCATCTGCTGCATGTACACGGCCAAGCACGCCATGCTCTACAAGCACCGCGTCCACGACGGGCAGGCCTACATCTTTTACATCGACATCCGCTCCGCCGGCAAGAACTACGAGGAGTTTGTCCAGCGGGCCATGGAGGAGGACGACGTCCTCTACATCCGGGGCAAGGTCTCCAAGGTCTTCCAGCAGGACGGCAAGATCATCGTCTGGGGGTCGGACACACTGGCCGGGAAGCCGGTGGAGATCGCCGCCGACATGGTCGTCCTGGCCAGCGCCATCGTCCCCGATCCGGGCGCGCGGCCATTGGCCGAGGTGCTGGGGATCGAACTGGACGAGAACGGCTTCTTCCGCGAGGCCAACGACAACCTGCGCCCGATGGAGACGCCCCGCCCCGGCATCTTCCTGGCCGGCGCGGCCCAGGCGGCCAAGGACATCCCCGATACGGTCAGCCAGGCCAGCGGTGCAGCGGCCAAAGTCTTGACCCTGTTTCAGCCATGGCGCAGCGAGGAGACTCACTGATGCGAAGGATCGGCGTCTTTATTTGCCACTGCGGGTTCAACGTCGCCGGAACGGTGGACGTAGAAGCGACGGCCGAGGCTTTGCGCAACTATCCCCAGGTCGCCTTCGCCACGACCTACAAGTACATGTGCTCCCAGCCCGGCCAGGACCTCATCCGCAAGGCGATTGCCGAGGAGAACCTGGACGGGGTGATCGTGGCGGCCTGTTCGCCAGCTATGCACGAGTCCACCTTCCGCAAGGCCAGTGCCTCGGCCGGCCTCAGCCCCTACCGCTGCGAAATCGCCAACATCCGCGAGCAGTGTAGCTGGGTCCACCAGGGCCAGCCGGCGGAAGCGACGACCAAGGCGGCGGCGATCATCCGCACCATGGTGGAAAAGGCCGCCCAGGACGAGGCCCTGTCGCCGCTCTCCACCCCGGTCACCCGCCGGGCCCTGGTCCTGGGTGGGGGAGTGGCCGGCCTGCAGGCAGCGCTGGACATTGCCGAGGCCGGCTACCCGGTCACCCTGGTGGAGCGCAGCGACCACCTGGGCGGGAAGGTGGCCCAGCTTTCGGGCGTCTACCTGAACTTCACCGGCGGCCCGGAGCTGATCGCGGACAAGATCCGCGCTGCCCAGGAACATCCCCGGATCGAGGTGCGCACCGCGACCGAACTGGCCTCCCTGGAAGGATACGTGGGCAACTTCCGCGCCCGGTTCAAGCCGGCCGGCGCCGACGACCCCTCTGCCGGCGAGCCGCTGGAGGTGGGCGCCGTGGTCGTCGCCAGCGGCTTCGACCTCTTCCCCGAGCGCCTGCTGGGCGAATACGGGGCCGGCCACTACCCCGACGTCATCAGCGGCCTCGAGTTCGAGCGCATGCTCGCCTCCCCCGACGGCCTGCACCGCCCCTCCGACGGCAAGGAGCCGAAGGAGGTCGTCTTTGTCCAGTGCGTGCGCTCCCGCGACCCCGAGCACGGCATGCCCTACTGCTCGCGCATCTGCTGCATGTACACGGCCAAGCAGGCTCGCCTGTTCAAGCAGCGCGTGCCCGACGGGCAGGCCTACGTCTTTTACATCGACATCCGCTCGGCCGGCAAGGGTTACGAGGAGTTCGTCCAGCAGGCCATGGAGGAGGACGGCGTCCTCTACCTCCGCGGGCGCGTGGCCAAGGTCTTCCCCGAAGGGGACAAGACGGTCGTCTGGGGCACGGACACGCTGGGCGGCAAGGTCGTCGAGGTGCGGGCCGACCTGGTCGTCCTGGCCACCGCGGCGGTCCCTTCCGAAGGGGCGATCGATCTGGCCCAGCGGCTCCGCGTCGCCACCGACCCCTATGGCTTCTTCAGCGAGGCGCACCCGAAGCTGCGCCCG